>ERZ1090868.1283-NODE-1285-length-13355-cov-8.735188_pt1 | contig 13355 bp, 9 predicted proteins | sample MGYA00478475_ERZ1090868 | MGnify/ENA primary metagenome ERZ1090868 (study PRJEB33644, sample SAMEA5815747) | chicken gut metagenome | biome: Chicken; feature: Gastrointestinal Tract; material: Caecum | place: Ireland | collected 2019-01-01 | study: A study of the...
ACCCCCCCCCCGCCAAAAATTTTGGGGGGCCCCCCCCCCGTGCCGGGTCCGTCCCCCCCCCCGGCTTTTGGCCCCTTGGGGGCCCCCCCGGCGCTGGGGGGGGGCGCCCGCATTTCAAAGAGATCAAAGATATTTTCCCGTGATGCTGTTCTGATCGGCGGCGACCTGTTCGGGGGTGCCGCTCGCCACGACGCGGCCGCCTTCTTCGCCGCCGCCCGGGCCCATGTCGATCAGGTAGTCCGCATTGCGAATGACGTCGAGATCGTGCTCGATGACGACGAGCGTCGCGCCATGATCGATGAGCGTCTGAAAGACGCCGAGCAGCGTGCGCACGTCGAGCGGATGAAGCCCGATGGTGGGTTCGTCGAAGACGAACACGCTGTCCGACTGCGCCCTGCCCATCTCGCCCGCGAGCTTCAGGCGCTGGGCCTCTCCGCCCGAAAGGCTGGGCGTCTCTTCGCCGAGCGTGAGATACCCGAGCCCGAGATCGCGCAGCACGCGCAGGCGTTCGGCGACGAGTTTCCTGTCGCGCAAGACCTCAAGCGCGTCGGAGACGTCCATCGCCATGAGCGCAGGGAGCGAATACTCCTTTCCGTCCGCGCCGCGTATGGCGACGCGCTCCGCGTCCGTGCAATAGCGCGTTCCGCGGCATTCGGGACAGGGGATGTCCACGTCGGGCAGAAACTGCACGTCGAGGCTCACCGATCCCGTTCCGTCGCAGACGGGACAGCGCAGTTTTCCCGTATTGTAGGAGAAGTCGCCCGCCTTGTATCCGAGCGCCTTTGCCCCCGCCGTATGTGCAAAGATGCGCCGCAATTCGTCGTGAATGCCCGCATACGTCGCCACCGTCGAGCGCACGTTGATCCCGATGGGCGTTGCGTCGATGAGCTTGACTGCGGCGATCCCCTCCGCTTCCACCGCGCGGATGTGCGCGGGGAGTTTTCTGCCGAGCGCGCGTTCCTCCAGCGCGGGGACAAGGCTTTCAAGGACGAGCGTCGTCTTGCCCGACCCGGACACGCCCGTCACCACACTTAAGCGTCCTTTCGGGATCTGCACGTCAAGCGGTTTCACCGTATGGATGGCGTTCGTCGAAAGGCAGATCTTCCCCGAAGCGAAGAGCACATCGGGCGCTGTCCGCGCGCGCAGGCGCTCCCCTTCGCCCGTTCCCAGAAAACGGCCGATCTTCGAAGCGGGATCGCGGCGGAGCTGTTCCACCGTCCCCTGTGCGATGACCTGCCCGCCCGACGCCCCCGCGCCAGGGCCCATCTCGATGATGTGATCGGCGACGGACAGGATCTGCGCGTCATGATCGACCAGCACGACGGAATTGCCGTCTGCCACAAGATCGCGCATGACTCCGACCAGTCCCACGATGTTGGAGGGATGCAGGCCGATGGACGGCTCGTCCAGGACATACAAGACCCCCGTCGTACGATTGCGCACGGCGCGCGCGAGCTGCATCCGCTGCCGCTCGCCCGTCGAAAGCGTCGAGGCCGCCCGATCGAGCGTCAGATACCCAAGTCCCAGATCCATGAGCCGCCGCGCCACGCTTCCGAAGGACGCACAGATGCTCTCCGCCATCGGCCGCATCTCCGAAGGAAGGCTCTCCGGGACACCCTTCACCCATTCGTCGAGTGCCGAAAGCGTCATGCGGCACGCCTCATCCAGCGAAATCCCGCGCACTTTCGGCGCCCGCGCCGCTTCGCTCAGCCGCGACCCGCCGCACGCGGGACAGGCATCCTGTCGGAGGAATTTCTCCACGCGCTTCATCCCGCTCTCGTCTTTGACCTTGGAGAGCGCGTTCTCCACCGTGTAGACCGCATTATAATAGGTAAAGTCGAGTTCGGTCGCGACATCGGAATTTTTGGCGCGGTAAAAGATATGCTTCTTGACGGCAGGCCCGTGATAGACGATCTCCTTCTCCTCGTCCGTGAGGTCGCGGAAGGGGACATCGGTGCGCACGCCCATGGCACGGCAAACGTCCGTCATCAGCGACCACATGAGCGAATTCCACGGCGCAACCGCGCCCTGATCGATGGTCAGGCTCTCGTCCGGGACAAGGGTGCTTTCATCCACCGTGCGCACGATGCCCGTACCGCCGCAGACCGAACACGCCCCCTGGCTGTTGAAGGCAAGCTCCTCGGCAGACGGGGCGTAGAAGCTCTCGCCGCAGACGGAACATACGAGCGGCTTTCCCGCCGCCACGGCGAGCGTGGGCGCGAGATAATGTCCGTTGGGACAGCGGTGCGAGGCAAGACGGGAATACATGAGGCGAAGGCTGTTGAGCAGCTCCGTCCCCGTGCCGAACGTCGACCGAATGCCCGGCACAGCAGGACGCTGGTGCAGAGCGAGCGCCGCGGGGACATAGCGGACGTCATCCACCTGCGCCCGCGCCGCCTGCGTCATGCGCCGCCGCGTATAGGTGGACAGCGCCTCCAGATAGCGGCGCGAGCCCTCCGCATACAGTACCCCGAGCGCGAGCGAGGACTTCCCCGATCCCGACACGCCCGCAATCCCCACGATCTCGTGAAGCGGTACGTCGACGTCGATGTTCTTCAGATTGTGAACCCGCGCGCCGCGGATCAGAATCGCCTTCGGTTCTTCCATGTCTGCTCTCCGTTTTTTTGTCTTTCATTATAGCATATTGTCCCGCGCTGCGCAAGCCCGAAACCATCAAAAAATACGCCGCAAGAAATCCGCCCGAGCACGGCGTATTTCCCCCGCAACAACACGGCCGAATACTGTGCGACCTGCTTTGCGGCAATAGCTCAAACGCGGCGCGACCTGCTCCGTGGCAATGAACCGTACGCGGCGCGACTCGCTTTGCGGCAACACCGCCGAATGCTCCGCGGCAACAGGCCGTAACGGACTTCAAACTCCCCCGCGGGCATGCGAAGAGAGGCGGCGGGCGAAGGGGATTCAAATTGCATCAAAAAATTTACAATTTTTTTACAACTTTATGAGGACTTTTTTTGTCATTTGTTCTATAATAGTACGGTACACAAAATGAATGAACGGAGGGAGTGTCATGCCGGCCATCTATGCACACCGCGCCTTTGGCGAGGAACTCAAATCCATGCTCCCCGAAGAAGCGTTCCCGGAGATATTTTCCCACCCCGACAGCTTTGCGCTGGGACTGCACGGCCCGGACGTCCTGTTCTACTACCACCCGCTGCGCAAAAACGCCGTCAGCGAACGCGGGAATGCCCTGCATATGCAGGCCGCACTGCCCTTCTTTCAGGAAGCGCGCCGCATTCTGCGCGTGCGCAAGTCGCCTGCCGCCGACGTCGCCTATCTCTGCGGCTTCGTCTGTCATTTTGCGCTGGACAGCGTCTGCCATCCCGCCGTCGCCGCCCAGATGCAGGCGCTCGGGCTGTCGCACACGGCGGTCGAAGCGGCGCTCGAACGCGCCGTTCTGCTGCGCGACGGACAAGACCCCGTCAGGGCGTACATCGCCGAGCACATCCGCGCGAGCGAAGAGAACATCTCCGCCGTGGCGACCTATTGCGGCGTGACACGGCGGGAAGCGGCACACGCCATCCGCTCGATGGTGCGCTGTTCCGCGCTGCTGCGCGCACCGGGACGCATCAAGCGCGGACTTCTGCGCGCGGTCTTGCGGCTCGTCGGAAGCCGCTCGGTCATCGACATGATCGTCCCCGCCGCCGACACCCCCGCAGGCGAACGGGCGGCCGACGCCCTGCTTCCCTGCTACCGCCGCGCGCTGGTCAAGGCGGCCGAACTTCTGCAAAACTACCGCGCCTTCCTTGCGGGAGACGCGGAACCGGACAGACGCTTTGCGTCCAACTACGAATCGGAGGAAACACTATGAAACGACTTTCGCCCGCGCGAAGGCTCGAGTGGAGCTGGATTTTGTACGATGTGGGCAATTCCGCCTTCACGCTGCTCGTCAGCGCCATCCTGCCCATCTACTTCAACCAATACCTCGCCGCCAACGCGGGGATCGGCACAACGACCGCAGGGTCATACCTGGGTTTTGCGACCGCCATCGTGACGCTGTGCGTCGCCGTTTTAAGTCCTATCTTCGGCACGCTGAGCGACTTCTCGGGCTATAAACGCCCCATCTTTATGTTCTTCGCCGTCATGGGCATCATCGGCTGCGCCGCCCTCGGCATCCCCATGCCGTGGCTCGTGTTCCTCATCGTCTTTGTCCTCGTCAAGATCTTCTACTCGGCAAGCCTCGTCTTCTATGACTCCATGCTCGTGGACGTGACGTCCCCCGAACGCTCCGACATCGTCTCCTCCAAGGGCTATGCGTTCGGCTACGTCGGAAGCTGTATCCCCTTCATCGCCAGCATCCTCATCGTCAATTTCTCCCCGCTCAGCACGCCCGTCGCCATTCTCCTCGCCGTCGGACTCAACGCGCTCTGGTGGCTCGGATTTACCCTCCCGCTCGCCAAGAGCTACCGCCAGACCCACTTCGTCCCTCGCACGCCGCACGCCGTCCGCGAGAACTTCAAACGGCTCTTCTCCGTCTTTTCCAAAAAATCGGACATCGTCAACAAAAAGGGCATCATCCTCTTTCTTGTCGCCTTCTTCCTCTACATCGACGGCGTCTATACCATCATCGACATGGCGACGACCTTCGGCGTCGGCCTCGGCTTCGACGACACCCAGCTCGTCCTCGCCCTGCTCCTGACACAGATCATCGCCTTCCCCGCCGCCATCATCATGGGAAAACTTGCGGGAAAGGTGCGCAACGACGTCCTCATCCTCATCTGCATCGTCGCCTATACGGGAATCGCCCTCGTCGCCGTGTTCATGACCGCCGAATGGCAGTTCTGGATGCTCGCCTGCGCCGTCGGCCTCTTCCAGGGCGGCGTCCAGGCCCTCTCGCGCTCCTACTTCGCCAAGATCATTCCCCCCGATCAGTCGGGCTGTCTCTTCGGCATCCTCGACATCTTCGGCAAGGGCGCGTCCTTCCTCGGCACCCTTCTCTCCAGCATCATCATGCGCACCACCGGCTCCGTCAACCTGGCGGCCATCCCCATCGCCTGCCTGCTCGCGATCGGCATTTTCGTCTTCCTCGCCGCGGCAAAGGTCAACCGACCCTACCTTGTACAACACGCCGCGAAGGCCGCTCCTTCCCCCGCCGATCGGACGGAAATTTCCGCAAATGACGTCGGCGTCCCCGTCAAAACCGAACAGGACCATCCGCTTGCATGAAAAAATGACCGCCTCGGCGGTCATTTTTCTATATCTTCCTCTGCGTCCCCGAACACTTCTTGCGCGAGGGCGGCGACTTCCTCTGTCGTCTGCACCGCAAACAGCTTGCGCTTGGCCTCGGCGGCACCGCGCATACCCTTGCAGTAAAACGCCGCCATCTTGCGCATGAACACGACGGCAAACCGCTCGCCGTACAGCGCCTTCGTCTCGGCGAGCTGTGCGGAAAAGAGCGCTCCGACGGGAGGAGCCGCCCGCCCCGTGATCTCGCTGAAAATCTGCGGACGGAAGAGCGCCGCACGGGCGATCATGCCCCCGTCCGCCCCCGTTTTTTCGAGCATCTCCTCAAAGTCCGCCTTGGAAAAGATCCCCCCGTTGGCAATGACGGGAATGGACACGGCGTTCTTGGCCTCCGCGATCGCCGCATAGTCGGGCTCGCCCGCATACACCTTGTCGCGCGTTCTGCCGTGGACGGTGATCATGCACGCGCCCGCGCCCTCGCACAGACGGGCCGCCTCGGCGGCGATCTTGTGCGCCTCGTCCACGCCGATGCGGAACTTGACGGAAATGCGCTTTCCGCTCTTCACACACGCCGCGATCACCTTTTCCGCACGCGGGAGATCCTCGAGCAGCGCACTGCCGTCTCCGTTGCGCACGATCTTCGGCATCGGACACCCCATATTGATGTCGATGAGGTCGAAGGGCGCGAGCTCTTCGCTCTCGCACGCCGCGCGCATGACGGCGGGATCGCTCCCGAAGATCTGCGCCGCCTTGGGAGTCTCCTCCCCGCAATAGAGCAGTTTTTTGGTCTCCTCGCTGTTGTAGAACAGTCCCTTGGCGCTCACCATCTCGGTGAACGTCAGTCCCGCCCCCAGCCGCATGCACATGGTGCGGAAGGGATAGTTGGTATATCCCGCAAGCGGTGCCAGAAACACATTGTCGGGGCATACCATGCCCGCGATCTCAAGCCTGTGCAGCACGTTCCGCTTCCCCCATGTACGCGTCGCGCTCTTCCTTCGAGAGCGCGTTGACGTCCTTGCCGTCCCGCCGCACGCACGCCTCGAACGCGGTATACACCGCCTGCCGCCTGCGCACCTCGTCGAGAAGCGCCTGCTCGCAGTCGCCCCCCGTCACATAGGCGTACTCCGCCGCCGCATAGAGGAACGCTCCAAGCACACTCTCGCCCTTCGCAAACAGTTCGTCCATGGCCGCACGCAGCCCTGCGCGTGCCTCCTCCGGCGTCTGTTTCCAGCCGCCCTTCGCCGTGCGCTTGGCGATCTTCTGCGCGCGCAACAGCGCCGGGAAGACGGCGGGAACGTCGTTGACGGCGTCCGCATATGTCGTCTGATGCTTTTCCGTCATCTTGTTCTTTTCCCACACGCTCAGCGCGCCGTCCGCCCCCGCCGCCTTGTCCTGTCCGAACACATGCGTGTGACGGTCGATGAGCTTGCGGCACAGTCCCGTTATAACGTCGTTCATCGTGAAATGCCCGCGTTCTTCCTCCATGAGCGTATGAAACGCCGCCTGCATCAGGACGTCGCCCGCTTCTTCGCACATCTTGTCGGGATCGTCCGCGTCGATGGCGTCCACCAGCTCGTATGCCTCCTCGATGCAGTTGATGCGAATGGACTTGTGCGTCTGTACACGATCCCACGGACACCCGTCGGGCGCGCGCAGACGGCGCATCACGGCGAGAAAATCATAGAGATCGAACTTCTTCTTTTCCAACAGCGGCTCGTCGGGCAGAACAAGGGCGCACGTCGTGTCGTATGTCTCCATGCGGTCCGCCTCGTACAAGAAGATGCGCTCCGCCTTGTCCCCGCAGACGAATACGGCAGGCGCTTCGTCGCCGAATTGCTCGGCAAGCGCCAGTTTTACGTCCACCGCGAGCGCACGGTCGGCCAGATCGTAGACGACAAGCGGACGGGTGAGTTCCCGCGCGTCCGTCTCCGTCGCGGATACCGCGGTATAGCTCCCCGCAATCCCCGCCTTTGCCGCCGCCGCGGCCGACTTGGACACGCCCGGGAACACCTCCGCGCCCTTCTCCCCCGCGAGAACGCACGCCACACGGTCCTCGAACGTGCCGCCGTCCGCACAGTAACAGACATCTCCGCTGCGCGCCCTTGCACGCACGGCCCGCACCGCCTTCGTCACAAACGTGTCATAGCTGCGGCTGGAAGCATAGAGCGCATCCAGGCTCTCAAAGGGAATTTCCGCCTCCCTCAAGGTTTGAACCGCAGGGTGCGCGGCGGTGCGCACGAACACGGCATCGGCGCGGCGGATCGCCTCCATCGCATCCAGCGTCAGTTCTCCCTTCTTTGTCCCCAATCCGATGATGTGCAGCATGGGCCTTCTCCCGTTTTTTTCTTACAGTATAGAACAAATCCAGGAAAAAAGCAACCAGATAGCACCCGTTGACGGCGATCGCCGCCCCCGTGATCCCCAGCGGCCCGACGAGGGCAATTTCAAGCCCCGCCTTAAAAAGTACGGCGACGAGCATGGCGCGCATGGCACAGGTCGCAAAGCCCATCGCCGTAAGACAGGCCGAGAGCGTCCCGACGGCGGCGAGCAGCGCCGCCGACACCGAAAGCAGGCGCAAGAGCCGAACGAGGAGAAGGGCGTCCGCGGCCGCCAGGGCGGGATACAGCCAGCGCACGGCGAGCGGGGCGAAGGCGAGCAGTCCCAGCGCGCAGGGCAGGGCGAGGCACAGCGTGACGGCAAGCGCGAAGAGCGCGCGTTTGCGGGCGCCCGCGGCGTCTCCCTGCGCCATGCACGCCGCGACGGCGGGAACGGACGCGGCAATGAGCCCCGCACAGAGCGACGCGGGAAGGGAGACAAGGGAGAGCGCGCTTCCCGAAAAGAGCCCGTAGAGATGGACGGCGCGCGCCGTTCTGCGGGCGAGGAGGCGCACGATGAGCACGCTGTCCAGCATCTGCGACAGGGGCAGGAGCGAGGCGTTCAGCATGGCGGGAAGTGCGGAATAGAGCAGAACGCTGCCGCGATTGTGCGACACGGAGAGCATGGTGCGGCGTTCACGCGCGCGCACCGCGAGAAAGAGGAACGCGATGAGTTCGGAGAGCGTCACCGCGAAGAGCGCCGCCCGCGCGGCGCGGACGGGATCGGCGGAAAAGCGGGAGGCGAGCAGAAGGCCCGCCCCCGCCTTGACGAGCTGTTCGACGATCTCCGAGAGCGCCGTGGGCGCCATCTCCCCCCTGCCCTGCCACCAGCCGCGCAGGACGGCGAGCAGGGCGACGAAAAAGACGGCGGGCGCCAGGGCGAGATAACAGCCGACGAGCGCCTCCTCTCCCTGCAGGCGCGCAAAGGGACGCGCAAGCAGGAGCATGAGCACAAGGGCGAACGCCCCAAGCCCCGCAAAGACGCGCAGTGCCGACGCAAGCGTTCCGCGCGCGCCGCCCGAGACGCGCTCTGCCGCCACCGTCCGCGCCACGACGGTGGGAATGCCCGCCGACGAGAGCGTGAGCATGAGACAAAAGAGAGGATACGCCATGTGATACAGCCCCTCTCCGTATCCGCCCAGAAGGTTGGCGAGCGGAATGCGGTAGAGCGCGCCGATCCCCTTGGCGAGCAGACCGCCTGCCGAGACGATCGCCGCATTTTTGAAAAACTTTGCGTGCTTCATTATGTATCGACACTTCCCGTCCGCCCTTCGGCATTTTCCGCACACCGTTTTCATTAATTATAATAACATACCCCTGCTTTTCCGCGCGGCTTTCAAAAACGCGGACGGCATTATTTCCGCGCGCCGCGCCCCGCGCGGGGCGCGGCGCGCACCGATGTCCTGCCGTCGGTCAGACAAACTGCCCGGCTATGATGTCCGCCGTCAGCCGCGCGAGCTTGACGCAGGACGCCTCCATGACGGCGCCCTCCTCTTCGGCGAGCAGCAATACGGCGCCCAGGCAGTCTCCGTTGGCGACGATCGGCACAATGAGCTGCGCCGTGTATGTCTCCTCGCCGTCCCGCACGACGGGCAGAATGCGCCCGCCCTCCGCAAGACTCGCCAGGTGACTGCGCCGCGCCGCCATGAGCTCGGTCACTTCGTCCGAGACGGCATGTCCCAAAAGCGCCTTCCTGCCCGTTCCGAACGCGTGCAGAATGTTGTCCGTGTCCGAAATGGCCGCAAGATAGCCGCTCTGCTCATGCAAAGACTTCGCCGTCCCCTCCGAAAACCGCTCCACCGAGGCGATGGGCGAGTATTTTTTGAGCATCAGCTCGTCGCGATCGGTGAACAGCTCTAAAGGGTCCCCCTCCCGAATGCGCAGCGTCCTGCGGATCTCCTTGGGAATGACCACCCGTCCGAGTTCATCGATCCTTCTCACGATCCCCGTTGCTTTCATAGTTACCTCCGTATACTGTCATTATGCGGCAGTCGGAAAATTCTATGCAATTTTCAAAAATTTGCCCGCTTTCTGTATTTCTCCCTCTTGGTCGCGCTCCCCTGCCCCTTTCGCTCGCCGCCCGTCTCTCCCGTCCGCGCACGGCGAGCGCCATTTTTGCCGCTCCGTTTTTTCTTTTTTTGTTTTTCAAAAAAAATCTGTGATTTGTGAGAAAAATCGCTTGCAATTCCGCGCAGGATATGGTATTATAATCAAGCTAGTTTCGGAAGCATAGCTCAGCTGGGAGAGCATCTGCCTTACAAGCAGAGGGTCACAGGTTCGAGCCCTGTTGTTTCCACCAACACAGCGCGGAATCATATTAAATGCGGGAATAGCTCAGTGGTAGAGCGTCACCTTGCCAAGGTGAATGTCGCGGGTTCGAGTCTCGTTTCCCGCTCCAAACACGATTTCCGCGCTGTTTTTTATTTTCCCCGATGGGTGGGGAAACCGGCGCCATAGCCAAGTGGTAAGGCAAGGGTCTGCAAAACCCTGACTCCCCGGTTCAAATCCGGGTGGCGCCTCCAGAAACGGTTCGCGGGAGAGCTTCTCGCAGACCGTTTTTTTACTTTCTCGAGATTTTTCCGCACTCCTCGGCCGTCGGCTTCGGGCTGCGGCCCCTCTCCCTGCCCGCGCAGTTTTACCGATCATGCCCCTGCGCGAAGGAAACGGAAGGAAACGCCGGCATGGGGTATGATCTTGTGGGAAGTATGCGTTTCCGCGAGGCACGCTCTCGTGGAAAGTGTGTGTTTCCGCGGGGTACGCTCTCGTGCAAAGCGTGCGTTTCCGAGGGGTACGGTCTCGTGGGAAGTGCGCAACGGCATGGAGTGCGTTCCTATGCAGAGGATGCGTCTGCATGGAGCGCGACCGTGCGGGGAACACTTTTTTTGGGGAAATGCCCCGTAAACAAAGAATTTTCCCGCCCGCAGGGGCGTGAGAATTGTCAGGAAATCATATATGGAGGATATGTCAGTTGGAGTACCACAGTCTATCGCAGGATGAAGTTCTGTCATCCCTCGGGACAAATGCCGAACAGGGGCTTTCGTCCGCACAGGCGGAGGAACTGCGCGCCAAGTTCGGCCCGAACAAACTCGCCGAAAAGAAGAAAAAGCCGCTCATCGTGCGCTTTCTGGAGCAGTTCAAGGATGTCATGATCATCATTCTGCTCATTGCGGCATGTGTGTCTTTCGGCGTCATCTGCTATCAGGTGTTCGTCACGAAGGAAGGCGAGCCGCTGGAGTTTGTCGAGCCCGCTCTCATCGTGTTCATCGTCATTCTCAACGCCATCATGGGGCTCGTCCAGGAGAGCAAGGCGGAAAAGGCGCTGGAAGCGCTCAAGAATATGTCCGCGCCGCACGCGCGTGTCGTGCGGGACGGCAAGGAACAGTTCATCCAGGCCGCCGACCTCGTTCCCGGGGACATCATCATTCTGGAAGCGGGCGACTTTGTCCCCGCCGATGCGCGTCTGCTCTCTTCCACGAACCTGAAGTCGGAAGAGTCCGCCCTGACGGGCGAGAGCGTCCCCTCCGAAAAGGACGCCCGCGCCGTCGTGGATGCAAAAGCCCCCCTGGGCGACCGCGACAACATGGTCTTTTCGGGCTGTTCGGTGACCTACGGCACGGCGCGCGCCGTCGTGACCGGCACGGGCATGAACACCGAAATGGGCAAGATCGCAAGCCTGCTCGCGGGGGAAAAGGAGACCAAGACCCCTCTGCAGCAAAAGCTCGCACAGCTCGGGAAGTACCTCGGCATCGTCGCCCTCGCGGCGTGCGCCGTCATCTTCATCATCGGCGCCTGCATGCCGCACCCCGACTGGATCGAACTGTTCATGACGGCCGTCTCGCTCGCCGTCTCGGCCATTCCCGAAGGCCTGCCCGCCGTCGTCACCATCGTGCTCTCCATCGGCGTCACGCGCATGGTCAAGAAGAACGCCATCATAAAACGTCTGCCCGCCGTGGAGACGCTGGGTTCCGCCTCCGTCATCTGCTCGGATAAGACGGGAACGCTCACCCAGAACCGCATGACGCTCGTCAAGACCTACCTCGACGGCGGCACGGTCCAATCCTTCGACGCGGCAAACGCCTCTCCCGAAACGCGCAGGCTCCTCGACTGGGGAACGCTGTGCTGCGACGGCTCCGTCGAAATCGAGGACGGAAAGGAAGTTCACCTCGGCGACCCCACCGAAACCGCGATCGTCTACGCCGCCTATAAGGCGGGCAGCACGAAGGACGCCCTCAACGAGGAATATCCCCGCGTCGCAGGCATCCCCTTCGACTCCGACCGCAAGCTCATGACGAGCGTCAACCGCATCGACGGGAAACTCGTCGCCATCGTCAAGGGCGCCTTCGACGTCATGGCCGCCAAGTGCGTGGCCGGCGACATCGAAGCGGCACGCAAGGCCAACGACGCCATGAGCGCGGACGCCCTGCGCGTGCTCGCCGTCGGATACAAGTATGTCGACAGCGTCTCCGACAACCCTACCCCCGAAGAGCTGGAAAACGGACTCACCTTCCTGGGACTTGTCGGCATGATCGACCCGCCCCGCCCCGAGGCAAAGGCGGCCGTTGCCGTCTGCCGCAAGGCCGGCATCAAGCCCGTCATGATCACGGGCGACCACGTCGTCACCGCATCCGCCATCGCAAAGGAGCTCGGCATTCTTCTGGACGGCGACAAGGCCATCACCGGCGCACAGCTGGACGCCATGAGCGACGAGGAACTCGACAAGGAAGTCGAGCACATCTCCGTCTATGCGCGCGTCTCGCCCGAGAATAAGATCCGCATCGTCAAAGCCTGGCAGAAAAAGGGTCAGGTCGTCTCCATGACGGGCGACGGCGTCAACGACGCGCCCGCCCTCAAGGCCGCCGACATCGGCTGCGCCATGGGCATCACGGGCACCGACGTCGCAAAGGGCGCCGCCGACATGACCCTCACCGACGACAACTTCGCCACCATCGTCGACGCCGTCAAAGAGGGACGCGGCATCTATTCCAACATCAAGAAGGTGGTCGGATTCCTGCTCGGCACCAACATCTCCGAGGTCATCGTCGTCTTCCTCGCCATGTGCATCTGGCAGATCTCCCCCTTTATCTCCATTCAGCTTTTGTGGATCAACCTCATCGGCGACTCCCTTCCCGCCGTCGCACTCGGCATGGAAAAGCTCGAGCCGGACGTCATGGACCATAGACCGCGCTCCAAAAAAGAGAGCATCTTCGCCCACGGCTACGGCATTCAGATCGTCCTTCAGGGCTGTATGTTCGCCGCCCTCGCACTCGCAAGTTACTGCATCGCCCGCTTCGGATTCCACCTGGAAGCCGAACAGTGCAGTGCGGCAACCTTCCTCGTGCTGGCGCTCTCTCAGTCCCTCCACGCCTACAACATGCGCTCGGGACATTCCCTCTTCAAGGTCGGCCCCTTCTCCAATAAGGTGCTCAACTGGGTGACCCTGCTCGCGATCGCACTCATCGCGTTCGTCCTCTTCACCCCCGGCGTCATGACCGTGTTCGGCTTCGGCTCCGCCTATATGCCTTGGGAAGTGTACGTCATCGGCGTAGCGCTCTCCCTCGTCCCCATCATCGTCATGGAGATCGCAAAGGCGCTCGACCTCGTACGGCATCACAAATAATGTTTCCGCACGCAAAGGCGTGTAAAATATCCGTGAAACAAAGAAACCACCGAAGGGGGCGGGGCCCAAACCGCCGCCGCCGCGGGGGGTTTTGGCGCGGGGCGCTGGGGCGTGGCCGGCGGGGGGGTCTATTATCCAATTTACCGCATATGGTGCACAGG
>ERZ1090868.1284-NODE-1286-length-13352-cov-21.925848_pt1 | contig 13352 bp, 11 predicted proteins | sample MGYA00478475_ERZ1090868 | MGnify/ENA primary metagenome ERZ1090868 (study PRJEB33644, sample SAMEA5815747) | chicken gut metagenome | biome: Chicken; feature: Gastrointestinal Tract; material: Caecum | place: Ireland | collected 2019-01-01 | study: A study of...
GATCTACACTTATGCGATCGTCGGCAGCGTCAGATGTGTATAAGAGACAGAGGTTTAATAGGTTATTTGAACAATTTGTATATTTTAGTTGCTTTACTTATTAATACTCCAGTTGAGAGTTATGTCGGTTATTATTTTAAAAGAAAAGCTATTAACAAACTTAAGAGTATGCCTGATTTAAAGGTAATTGGAATTACAGGAAGTTACGGAAAAACTAGTAGTAAAAATATTTTGAACGATATTTTAAGTATTAAATATAATACTCTGCCAACTCCAAAGAATTTTAATACACCTTTTGGGCTTATGATTTCAATTAATAATTATTTAGATAAGTTTACAGATATATTTATTGCCGAAATGGGAGCTTGTCAAGCGGGTGATATTAAAGAACTTTGTGATTTGGTTCATCCAAAATACGGAATTATAACGAGAATTGGTCTTGCTCATTTGGCAACGTTTGGCAGTCAAGAAAATATTCAGAAAACGAAGTTTGAACTTGTAGAGTCACTTCCTGATGATGGACTGTGTGTGCTTAATGGCGACGATGAATGGCAGAGAAGTTATAAGAAGAAAAGCGGATGCCGAGTTAAATGGATCGGTATTAACAGCGAGGATGTTGATGTTCGGGCAGTTAATATTACTTTGAGTCCTGAGGGAACAGAGTTTGACTGTTTGATTAAGGGAGATAGTAACAAATATCATTTCCAAACAAGATTACTTGGGGAGGCTAATGTTTATAATATTTTAGCTGGTATTGCTTTAGGTCTAGAGTTTGGAATGAATATGGAACAGCTAAAGGCTGGAGTTAGAAAAGTTCGGGCAGTCGAACACAGACTTGAGCTTAAGAGTAAGGGAGATATTACATTTATCGATGATGCTTATAATTCAAATCCAACGGGTTCTAAAATGGCTATCGATGTTTTAAGGATGATGCCTGGTAAACATATTATCGTCACTCCAGGTATGATCGAGCTCGGTGATCAAGAGTATGAAAAAAATAAAGAGTTCGGAATGCAGATGAAGGGAATAGATGAGGTCATTTTGGTCGGAGAAGAGAAGACTAAACCGATTCAAGATGGTCTTCGAGAAATCGGTTTTGATGAGGAACATATTCACATTATAAATGATGTTTTGAAATCTTTCGATTTAGTAAACAAATTAAAAGATGGTGAGACTTATGTTTTACTCGAGAATGATTTACCAGATATATTTAATGAGAAATAGGAGGAAATAGGTTATGAAAATAAAAGTTGGTGTTATTTTTGGTGGCGATTCAGTCGAACACGAGGTTAGTATAATTTCAGCTTTACAAGCAATGGAGAATATCGATACAAATAAGTACGATATTGTACCGATTTATATTAGTAAGGATCGCAACTGGTATACTGGTCAAAGTCTTAGAGATATGGATACTTATAAGTATTTTGACAGTATGAAAAGATATACAAAACAGATTACTTTAGCGAGAAAAGGCGATGTGGTATATCTGCAAAAAGTAAAAGGTTTCTTTAGAAAGGATTTAGATTATATAGATGTCGCTTTTCCAATTGTTCATGGTAAAGGTGTTGAAGATGGAAGTTTGGCTGGTTATTTAGAGACTTTAGGTCTTCCAGTTGTCGGTCCTTCAATGCTTGGCGCTTCAGTTGGTCAAGATAAGGTTGTTTTGAAACAGTTACTTATGGCTAATGATATAAAGGTTCCAAATTATGTTTGGTTTTACGATTATGAATATAATTTGGATAGCGATAAGATTATCGAGAAGATAGAGAAGCTTGGTTATCCAGTAATTGTTAAACCAGCGTGTCTTGGAAGTACGATTGGTATTACGGTTGCTCACGATAGAGATGCTTTAAAGAGGGCAATAGATACGGCGATGGAATATGAGACTAAAATATTAGTCGAAGAGATGATTCCTAATTTACTCGAACTTAACTGTGCAGTTTTAGGTAATTACGAATATCAAGAGACTAGTCTAATTGCTGAAATGAAGACAGGTAATGAACTACTTACTTTTGAAGATAAGTATTTAAGAGGCGGCAAAGGTAAAAAAGGCGGAGCTGTTAAGAGTGGTTCAATGAGTAACAGTCAATTTGATGTTCCAGCCAAAATCGAAGAGAAGATGGAGAATGAAATTTATAAAATTTCTAAAGATACATTTAGAGTTTTAAATTTAAAAGGTGTTTGCCGAATTGACTTTTTGGTCAATAAGAAAACTGGAGATATTTATGTCAATGAGCCAAATACAATTCCAGGATCACTTGCCTTTTATATGTTTAAACCAAAGGGTAAAGATTATACAGAATTACTCGATGAACTTATAAAGATGGCAATTAAGGATTATAAAAACAATAAGAAGAAAACTACTAGTTTTGATTCAAATATTTTAAGTAATTATAATGGTGTGAAAGGATTTAAAAAGGGAGTTAAATAAGGATAGGAGATGCTTTTATGAAAGATTATAAAGATACATTACTTATGCCAAAGACTGAATTTAAAATGAGGGGTAATTTGGCTGAGAATGAAGTTTTACAAAGAGAAAAATGGGATGAGATGGATTTATATAATTTAATTAAAAATAAAAATAAGAATAATAAACCATTTATTTTACATGACGGTCCACCTTATGCGAATGGGAATATCCATTTAGGTCATTCACTTAATAAAATTTTAAAAGACTTTATTAATCGTTCTAAAATGATGGAAGGTTATTATGTAGAGTATATTCCAGGATGGGATACTCATGGTCTTCCAATCGAGCAAGCGGTAACTAATAGTGGGGTTGACCGTAAAAGCATGAGTGTAGCTGATTTTAGAGAGCTTTGTAAGAATTATGCTTTGGAACAGGTCGAAAAACAGAAGGCTGATTTTAGAAGACTTAATGTTATTGCCGACTGGGATCATCCTTATATTACTTTGACTAAGGAATATGAAGCGAGACAAATCGAAGTTTTTGCGAAAATGGCTCAGAAGGGTTTGATTTTTAAGGGATTAAAGCCTGTTTATTGGTCACCAAGTAGCGAAACTGCTTTGGCAGAAGCGGAAATTGAATATAAAGATCGTAAAGATCCTTCAGTTTTTGTCGCTTTTCCAGTTACTGAGGGTAATGATTTTGTTAAAAAAGGTGATAAGCTTGTTATTTGGACAACGACACCTTGGACTTTACCAGGTAATACGGCTGTTTGTGTCGGTGAGAATTTTGATTATGTCAGAGTTAAGGTTGGTAAGGATAATTATGTAGTGGCTAAGGATTTAGCTAATGATTTGATGCAGGACTTTGGTTTTGACGAATATAAGATTGGCAAGAGTTTTAAAGGTAAAGATTTACTTGGGGTTAAGTATTCTCATCCATTTATGGATAGAGTTAGTCCGGTTGTTTTAGGTCATCATGTTACTTTAGATGCCGGAACTGGTCTTGTTCATATCGCACCTGCTTATGGTGAGGATGACTTTATCGTCGGTCAAAATTATAGTTTGGATATGGTTAACGGCGTTAATGATCAGGGCGTTTTAACTGAAGAGTCTGGAAGATTTGCAGGATTATTCTTTGAAGATGCCAATAAAGAGATTCCAAAGTGGCTCGAGGAAAATGGATATTTGCTTAAACTTAAATTTATTACTCACTCATATCCTCACGATTGGAGAACAAAAAAACCAATTATTTTTAGAGCTACTAAACAATGGTTCTGTAGTGTCGATAAAATCAGAGATGATATTTTAAATGAACTTGAAACTAATGTTAAATTCCATACAGAGTGGGGTAAGACACGTATTTACAATATGATTCGTGATAGAGGCGACTGGTGTATTTCAAGACAAAGAGCTTGGGGTGTGCCTATTCCAATTTTCTACAATGAGGATGGTTCAGAAATCGTCGATTATGATGTTATGATGCATGTGGCTTCTTTATTTAGAGAATATGGTTCAAACGTATGGTTTGAAAGGGATGCGAAAGATTTGCTTCCAGATGGTTATACAAATCCAGCTAGTCCAAAAGGCAAGTTTACTAAAGAAACTGATATTATGGATGTTTGGTTCGATTCAGGAACTTCATGGGCAGGAACTTTACTCGAAAGAAAGCTTCCTTATCCAGCTGATGTTTATTTAGAAGGCTCTGATCAATATCGTGGATGGTTTAATTCTTCACTAATTTGTAGTATGGCATATTCTGGTCACAGTCCATACAAAGAACTTGTTTCAGCTGGTTTTGTCTTAGATGGTAAAGGATTTAAGATGAGTAAATCACTTGGTAATGTCGTATCACCAATGGATATTGTTAGTAAACAAGGTTCCGATATTTTGAGACTTTGGGTTGCCAGTGTCGATTATACTGAAGATGTTAGATTTAGCGATGAGCTTTTAAATCAAGTTAAGGAAGGTTATAGAAAGATCAGAAATACTTATAGATTTATGCTTGGTAATTTGTTCGATTTTAATCCGGACCGTGATAAGATTAGTTATGACAAAATGCCTCAAGCTGATAAGTATATGATGATTACTTTAAACGATTTGGTAAGAGATATTAGGAAAAATTACGACGAGTATGATTTTGACGAAATTTATAAATTAGTTATAAATTATGTTAATTCACTTTCTAATTTCTATTTAGATTTTACTAAGGATATTTTATACATCGAACAAGCTGATAGTTTCGAGAGAAGAAGTGTTCAAACTGTTTTATATGAGATTTTAACTTCTTTGATTAAATTAATGGCGCCTATTTTACCTTATACTAGTGAAGAAGTTTATAAATTACTTCCTGGTACTAAAGAAAAGAGTGTTCATTTAGAGAGATTCCCAGAGGTTCAAACTTATAAGGATGAAGAGGAGATTCGCGAGCTGTTTGATTTATTCTTCGATATCAAGAACGATGTTTATAAGGCTTTGGAAGAAGCTCGTAACGAAAAGGTTATCGGTAAATCGCTTGAAGCTAAGGTTTTACTTAACTTAAGAGAAGAGGATAAGGAAACTCTTAAACCGATTGCTTCTAAATTAAAACAATTGTTGATCGTATCTGATGTTGTACTTACAGCTTTAGATTTACCAAAATACGAATATGCCGGGGTTCAGGTTCAAAAATTTGAAGGTGGTAGATGCGAGAGATGTTGGAATTACTTTAACGAAACTGATTTAACTGATGGTCTTTGCCCAAGATGCGCGAATATTGTAATTAAAGAAGAACTTTAATTAGTTCTTTTTTATTTGATAAAAATAAAATTATTTTATATAATATACTTTGTATTTCTGGAGGACTGAATTATGACGGCGGAAGAGTATCAAGGAATTATTAATGAAGAGATGTTTAAACTTATAAATGAACTTGTAGAGAATGGCAAATTAAAAGAGTATCGTCCATTATACGAAATATTTGTAGAAGAGAAAGATGAGCTTATCGAGATAGCAGATAAGTCGCCTGAGGAAGTTTATAGTAAGATAATAGAAGAGTATTTAATGAAGGTTAGGGGTATTGCAAAGTTGGTGCCAGGTTTAACTACAGGTATTAAGGATTCGAAGAGTGGAGCTGAAATTTATACTTATAGTGGTAGAATTAGTGCATCTGGTGAGATGGTTGATGAAAATACACGTTTTGATATTGCCAGTACGACTAAATTATTTACGACAACCTTAGCTTTAAAATTGGCTGAAGAGGGGAAATTTTCTTTAGATAGATCTGTTTCTTCTTATAAGAATGGTAAATATAAATATTTGAATATTTTAGTAGAAGAAATGGCTAAATATTATTATGAGCTTAGAACTCCAGGACGTCTTGATGAACGTGATGGTGAGCTTTCAAAAGAAGAATTAGATAATAGACTTAGTGGAACAAAGGTGGCTAAAGAGAAAACTTTTGTTTACAGTGATATTCCGTTTATTATTTTAAAAGACATTATGCCAGATAGTGATGAGTATTTTAAAAAATATTTTAATGAAGAGATGAATATGCTTAATACTAGTTATGAACGTTTTGGCTCTTTAACTGGAGGAAAGGACGGAGAACTTAAGGAAGTTCACGACCCTAAGGCTAGAGTTATGGAGAGATATGGAATTAATCCAGGACATGCCGGAGTATTTTCGACAAGTAAGGATTTAGTTAAATTAAATGATGCTTTAAAGAACGGCTTTTTAAGTAAAGAGTCACTTCAAAAAATGATTACACCAGTAGTTAAAACACCTATGCTTTTGGATGAGAATGGAATCCCAGTTATGAAGAGGGATAAAAATGGTAATGCGACTGGTCAGATTAATATTTCGAGGGCGATGGGCGTATATATTAAACATCCTGAAGGAATTAGAGTAAACGAACTTCCAGCTCCAGTTTCCGATGAAGCTTTTGCGATGACGGGATTTACTGGGTCACATATGGTAGTTGATTTAAAGAATGGTTTAACAACTAATATTTTAGCTAATCCAATTTCTGATAATAATCAAAGAGAAGTAATAATCGATAATAATAAATTTACAATTAGAGACTGCGGCAAAGTGTTTGAAAATGGTACCAAATTTAAAGTAGTAAATAGAACATCAGAAGTTTATGATAAGGATGGTAATTTGATTACTAAGGCGCCTTATACGAGAATTACTAATACTTTAAAAGAGGAACAGATAAATGTTTTATTAAAACTTCGTCTTGCTAAAAATAGTTTACTTAGAAAAGTAGAGCTTGAGAGTCAAAAGAGCGAAGTTCATGATGTATTTGAAACGTCAAGAAGTATTAAAATGTAAGGTGTATGTAAGAGTATGAAAAGGTAGTTATGAAGATAAAGTGTTAAATAAAATTGCAAAATTGTTTGGATTTGGGTTATGTCAAAAAAAGTGTGTAAGTTATAAAAGTGTAAATTTTTCTACTGGAGTAGCTGACACGCTTTTAAAATGGTAAAATAAGTGATAAAGAGGTAGAGCAATGTTAATTATTGGGCCATTTGGTGGTTATTTATGGATAGTTTCGACCAAAGCAAGTAGTAGCAACAGTATCATCTGAGATATAGGACATCAGGGCACAAACTCCAACAATGCTTACTATTCTTATGATGTTTCTCTATTTTTTTTGAGATACTATTTTATAAGGAAATAGCACAAAACAAAATTTATATATTATCACAAATTAACAAGCAACTATAAAAGCTTGTTTTTTAAATACATTTAATTACAACCCAAAGGAAATGTGTTATAATCTTGTAGAAAGGTTATTTTTCAAAAATAAAAGGTGATAAATTATGAAGTTAGTTTCATGGAATGTTGCAGGTATACGTGCCTGTATTAAAAAAGGATTTGTAGATTTCTTTAATGAAGTAGATGCGGATATATTTTGTGCTCAAGAATCTAAAGTCACCGAAGATCAATTTGATTTTAGACCAAAAGGTTATGATATGTATTTATTTCCGGCGGTTCGTAAAGGTTACTCTGGAACGCTTATTTATTCTAAAGTAAAACCTTTAAATGTAATTTACGGAAATATCAAAAAAGAATATGATGAAGAGGGTAGAACGATTACTTTAGAATTCGAAAATTTTTATTTAGTAAATGTCTATGTTCCAAATGTCAAAAGAGATCTTTCTAGAATGGACTTTAGAATGCATTTTGAAGATGTTTTTAGAAAATATTTAAATCAATTAGATGAAAAGAAACCTGTAATTATATGTGGCGATTTTAATGTTGCCCATGAAGAAATAGATATTTGTAATGCAAAACAAAATATTGGGAATGCTGGATTTACTTATGAAGAAAGAGATAAATTTACTGAACTTTTAAATAGTGGTTTTACTGATGCGTTTAGACACTTTAATCCAAACTTAACAGGCGTATATACTTGGTGGAGTTATATGCCGGGTGTTAGAGATAGAAATATCGGCTGGCGTATTGATTATTTCCTAGTTTCTAATAGGTTTATAAACAATGTTAAAAATGTGACGATTTACCGTGATGTTTATGGTAGCGACCACTGTCCAATTGGTATTGAAATAGAAAAATAAAAATAAATATGATATAAAAATATTTAAGTTCAAAGAAGAATATATTGGAGATTTTAATACATTACTAACAGAATGTTACAATGCTGGAAATGAAGATAAAATAACTAAGTTTTTATATGATAAATGTATATATGGATTAGAATTAAAATAGGACTATAAATTAACAATAGTTCTTTTTTTATTTTGTCTTAAATATAATTAAATGGGGTGTGATTTATTTTGTTTGATTTTTTGAAAAAGTTATTTAAAGATTTTTATCTTTTCACAGCTTCTTATTCAAATAATGTTTTTCCTGATCCACTTTCTAAAGAGGAGGAAGAGGAGTGTATTAAAAGAGCTAATATGGGAGATAAGGAGGCAAGGAGTAAGCTTATCGAACATAATTTGAGGTTGGTCGCACATATTGTAAAAAAATACGATCATAAATCAGAAAATTCTGACGATTTAATTAGTATTGGGACGATTGGTTTAATTAAGGGAGTAGACAGTTATTCGTTTAAGCATAAAACGAGACTTACTACTTACTGCGCGAGATGTATTGAAAATGAGATTTTGATGCATTTTCGAAGTGATAAAAAGAACAACAAGAATATCAGTTTAGATGAGCCGATTGGTTTTGATAAGGACGGGAATACAATTACTTTTTTGGATATATTAAAAACACCAAAGCCTGATTTTGCTTTGGATTTGTATAAACAGAATAATTTAAAGCTTTTAAAGAAATATTTTAATGTTTTAAGCGATAGAGAAAAAGAGATTATTATTAAGAGGTATGGTTTAGATGGGGAAGAGGAGATTACGCAAAAAGAGATTGCAAAAAAGTTAAATATTTCAAGGAGTTATGTTTCGAGGATTGAGAAGCGAGCTTTGACGAAAATACTTAGAGAATTTATTAAAAATAAAAATTGACTATGAGCAATATTGTTCATAGCTTTTTTTAAGAAATATTCAAAAAATAAATGATAAATAGGCATTAAATATATTGATTCTGATATAGGTACGTGGGTTGTTTTTGGTTATACAGAATGACAAAATTTTAAACCTACCGCATATCAAAAAGATGGTATAAAGTTTGCCGAAAGAACAGGTTTGGAAGACAATCCATTTACGATGGTAGTGAAAACAACTGAAGAACCATTACAAGAAGAGACATCAGATAATAATGAAACATCAGAGATAGTAACTGTTCCATTAACATCTTTATATGGTTCAATTGTCATAATAGTTTTAGAAATTGCTTGTATTATAGTTTCTGCATTTGTAACGAGAAGACTTACAAATAAGAGTAATTAAAAAGATTGTAATTTCGGTTACAATCTTTTAATATACTTTATTATAGTTTATAGAATATGACCCATAATATAGAAGAACCAACCGCCTGAGATAGAGAGGGTAACAAATCCTAAAACGGCACATCTAAAGAAGTTTTCAGCCATGCTACCTTCAGAGAAACCATCATAATGGATTCCTTCTTTATAATGATTAGTCGTTAACTTTTTGGTTTTTCCACGTTCTTGACCGTTTGAGATATTTTCTTCTTCTTTTTGTTCTTTAGCTTGTTCGGCTTGAATTCTCGCAATTTCTGCGCGCAAGGCTTTAAGACCGTCTAAATCGAGTTCGTCAATGTTGGTAGTAGGTTTATTATCGCTTTCAGACTTTTCTGGTTTATTTGGAATGTAGAAAGGCCCAGTTGTTTCAAATTCATTTAATTCACTGAGTAGGCTATCAGATTTATCAGGTTCGTCAAAACTTCCGAAGAGTTTTTCAATAGTTTCAACTTTTTCAGTTGTGGCTTCTTCGGGTGAAAGTTTATTTGAATTTTGGGGGTTATTATAATTAAATCTATCCATGTTCTAGCCTCCGTACTATAAATAAATTATACTACAAATTATTTAATAATTCAATTTAAATTAATGTTATGACAGAATATTTACTACTTTTTAAAAATAAGTACTTGACAATGCAAAGTAGTAAGTAATATAATGTAGGCAAGAGGTGAGGTATGAATTCACAATTTAAGAAAGGAGTACTAGAGCTTATCGTCCTTCTATCAGTTAATAAGCGAGATATGTACGGATATGAACTTGTTTTAGAGGTTTCAAAAGTGGTGGATGTCAACGAGGGAACCATTTATCCGCTTTTAAAGAGACTTACTAATGAAAAATATTTTGAGACATATTTGGTTGAATCGACAGAGGGACCTTCGCGAAAGTATTATAAAATTACGGTCCTTGGAAAAAATAGGTTAGAAGAATTAAAAGAGGTATGGATTAATTTCAGCAATGCAGTTAGCGAATTTATTAAGGAGTGTGAAAAGAATGAATAAGAAGGAATTTTTAGAGAAAGTTGAGAAGAAATTATCGGTTTTAGATGAAAAAGAGAGAAAAGATATTTTAGATGAATACAAAGATACAATTTCTGAAAAAGTTAAGCATGGTCAGAGTGAAGAAGAGGCGGTTGCCGATTTTGGCGATATCGACGAGTTAGTTAAGGAAGTTTTGAGCGCGTATAAGATAGATCCAGATTACGATGTGAAAGAGGAAAGTACATTTAACAAGATTTTAAACGACGGGGAAGATTTAATAAAAAAAGGTGCGGACAAGCTGGCTAAGACAAGTCGGGATTTAGCTTCGGATTTTAAGAAGACAAATAAGGATATTAATTTGTCACTTGTATTTGAGATTGTAATTAAAATAATAATTGCGATTTTCTTAATTGGTCTTTTAAGACTTCCGTTTTTATTGGTTTACAGGGTTGGTGGAGATTTGCTTGATAGTGTCTTTTCACCATTTGGTGATTTGTTTTCTTTCCTATTTGGAATTTTACTTTTTATTATTTATATTTCACTTTGTGTTTTGGTGTTTGTTTCACTATTTAAGAGTTATTTTAAACACGAAGAGTTTGACGATGATGAAAATATAGAAGATGAGAATTTAGAAGAAGATGTTAAAGAAGAAAAGCCCTTGAAGACAAAAGAGAAAAGCGGATATTCGTTTTTAGGGGAAGCTATTATGTTAATTTTGAAGTTATGGCTCATTATTTTTGTAATGGTTCCAGCGGCATTTATCGATTTAGGTATTTTATTCGGTTTATGTCTTTCAGTTGTTTACTGGATAAAAGGGATAAATCTTTTAGGTCTGACACTTTTATTAATCGGATGTTTAGTGATGTGCACGTGGTTTATTAAACTTATATATAATGTAATTTTTAAATCAGGAAAGAATAATTTCATCGTTTTAGTCGGATCTATTGTCTTAATAATTATTGGAGGTCTACTTTTTGCCGATATGGTTATCAATATCGATTACCGCGATGGTGTACCGACAAGCGTGGAGAAGACAGTAAAGGATTTCGAATATCAGATAGATGGCAATACAAATGTTTACAATTATACAGGCGGCGATGTTAAGGAAGAGGTTGCCGAAGAGATGGAAGATGGAAATATCAGACTTGAGGTTACTTATTATAAAGATGTAAATAACGTCTCAGTTAGAGATTATGAGTCATCTGATGATTATAGAAATATCGAAATTACAACTGAAAACGATGGAGCTGGCAGTACTAAATTTATGTATAATCAGTTTATCGACAATTTAAAGAATAACAAGATTTACGATTATGACAGATATTACGATGTCAATGTAGTCGTTTTTGGAAACGAGGCGACATTAGAAATGATAGGAGAAAGCGAGTAGTTTTCTCTTTTTTGGTGTCAATTTGACAAAAAGTTATTTTGTGATTATAATAATCGCGTATTTTGATACACAAAGAGGTGGGAGTATGTCAGAAAATTATAATAATATTATCGAAACGCTGGATGTGATATACGCAGCTAGCGGTGGTAAGCTTAAGGTTTTTTTAACGAGAAAGAAAGATGATCCTTATAAAGGATATTGGATTTTACCTAGCGATTTTTTAAAAAACGATGAAACTTTGGACGACAAGGCAATGGAAATTTATCAAAAAACAACGTCTCTTAGTAATGGAAAAATTTCGCAAAGTAAGATTTTTAGCGATTTAAATAGGTATCCAGATAGAAGAATAATCGCGCAAAGTTATTTTGCAATTACGGATGAGCGTTTAGTTACGATTAAAAACGAAAACGAAGAAAGTGCGTGGTTTGATACCGATGAGCTTCCAAAACTTGCCTACGATCACGAAGCGATTATTTTAGCTGTTACAAAAGAGGTAAAAACGAAAATTATCAACAATACGGATGATATTTTGTTGGATTTCTTCCCTAATGATTTTACGTTACCGGAACTTCAAAAATTTTATGAAACAGTTATGGGTAAAAAGATGGATCGAAGAAATTTTTACAAAAAATTTGTTTCACAAGATTTAGTCCTAGATACAGGTGTTAAAACGGCTGGTTCAAGTGGAAGACCAGGAGTGCTTTATAGGTTTAATGTAGAAAAAATGCGAGGAAAAAGAGTATGAATAATAAGGGTTTTGGATTAAAAGAGTTTGTAATTATTATTGCTGTTATATTTATTTGTTTTATAATTATAATGGGAATATATAAAAGTAATGTTTCAAGATTAGATGATGATTCTGACGATGAGATTCAGGAGACAACGGATGATGTTACTTATAATGATTTAGAAACAAAACTTAGAAATGCAGCTTCAAAGTATCAAGATGATACTTATCAGACAACTAGCGACGCAGTTGTTTCAATGATAATTAAGTCTGATTTTTTAGAGGATGAAGGTTATTTAGATACAATTAAAGATTTGAAAACAAAAAAACCTTGTGAAGGTTATGTCGAATTTAATCAGGATCATATGAAGATAACTTATAAAGCTTATTTAAAATGTGATAATTATAAAACTAAGGGTTTTGATGAAGATAATTTAAATTAAGTCAGTTTAACTGGCTTTTTGTTTATGATAGTGGAATACGTTTCTAAGGTGTTTTTAATTTTTAAATAGTCTTCTTCATAAATATCGAAAGTATAGATTATTTCATTTCCATAAGATTTATCGATTTTTATATTTTTTAATAGATGATCAATTTGTTTTAGATTATGATAGGGGAAGGTAATGGTTATCGTAAATCCGTTTTTTATTTCTTTTACGTCACATTTGTTTAAGGCTTCACTTGCCGATGTGGAATAAGCTCTTATTAAACCGCCCGCACCTAATTTAATCCCACCAAAGTAGCGAATGACGATGCATAAAATATTGGTTAAATTGTTTATTTTTAAAACTTTTAAGATGGGCATTCCAGCGGTTCCAGATGGTTCGCCATTGTCATCGCATTTTTCTTCACCTTCAATGATATAAGCAAAGCAATAATGGGTCGCATCTTTATATTGATCTTTAATGCTTTTTAATATAGTATTACTGTCTCTTATACACATCTCCGAGCCCACGAGACACG
>ERZ1090868.1295-NODE-1297-length-13278-cov-10.244574_pt1 | contig 13278 bp, 9 predicted proteins | sample MGYA00478475_ERZ1090868 | MGnify/ENA primary metagenome ERZ1090868 (study PRJEB33644, sample SAMEA5815747) | chicken gut metagenome | biome: Chicken; feature: Gastrointestinal Tract; material: Caecum | place: Ireland | collected 2019-01-01 | study: A study of...
AACGCGGGAGCGGGCGGAACGGAAGCCTGCGACTGGTGCGGAATGCTGTACCGGATGTATACCCGCTGGGCCGAGCGCAAGGGGTTTACCCTGGAGGAACTGGATTTCCTGGAAGGTGAGGAAGCCGGTGTGAAATCCGTGACGTTCCAGGTCAACGGGCTGAATGCTTACGGTTATCTCAAGTCCGAAAAAGGCGTACACCGTCTGGTCCGGATCTCCCCGTTCAATGCGGCAGGCAAGCGGCAGACATCTTTTGTGTCCTGCGACGTCATGCCGGATATCGATAAAGAGATCGAAGTGGACATCCGCGACGAGGATCTGAGGATCGATACGTATCGTTCCAGCGGCGCCGGCGGACAGCACATTAACAAGACCTCTTCGGCGATCCGTATCACCCATATCCCGACCGGGATCGTGGTAACGTGTCAGAATGAACGTTCCCAGTTCCAGAACAAAGATAAGGCGATGCAGATGCTGCGGGCGAAGCTGTACATGCTGAAGCAGCAGGAGCAGGAGGAAAAACTTTCCGGTATCCGCGGCGAGGTGACGGAGATCGGCTGGGGCAACCAGATCCGTTCTTATGTCATGCAGCCGTACACGATGGTCAAGGATCACAGGACTAACGCCGAGACAGGAAATGTGGATGCGGTTCTGGACGGCGGCATTGATCTGTTTATCAATGCATATCTGAAGTGGATCGCTCTCGGAAACAAACAAACGCAGGAACAGTAAAAAGGTTTTAACGGGAAAGCCGCCTGATGCCAGCGGACTGCGAACATGCAGCGGAGCAGGCCATCAGGCGGCTTATTTCATACAACGCCGAAGGGCAGGACTGGAGGAATGGATTATGGGAATTATTAGAGCAGCAGTGTCGACAGTAAAAGGCAGTCTGGAAGATCAGTGGCTGGAAGTGGTGGAACCGTATGAAATGGACGCGCAGACCGTGTGTACCAGAGGCGTTGTGATGCGTAAGGGACGGGAAAAGAAAGGAAGCCCGGATGTCCTTTCCAACGGTTCTGTGATCCATGTGTATGAGAATCAGTTCATGATCCTGACAGATGGCGGAAAGATCGTGGACTACACCGCGGAACCCGGGTACTATACCGTCGAGGATTTCGCACAGCCGTCGATGTTCAGCGGACAGTTCGGGGATGCTCTGAGAGATACTTTTAACCGCTTCCGTTTCGGAGGAGGGACCCCGCAGTCGCAGAAGGTGTATTATATCAATCTGCAGGAGATCACAGGGATCCGCTTCGGAACGAGAAATCCGGTAAATTATTTTGACAGTTTTTATAACGCAGAACTGTTTCTGCGGGCCCATGGAACCTACTCGATCTGCATTGTGGATCCTTTGCTGTTTTACGCGGAGGCGGTTCCGAAAAACGCGGAGCGTGTGGAAGTTCAGGATATCAATGAACAGTTTCTCAACGAATTCCTCGAAGGGATCCAGGTAGCGATCAACCGGATGTCTGCGGACGGGATCCGGATCTCCTATGTGGCGTCAAAGAGTACGGAACTTTCCAGATATATGGCGGATGCGCTGGATGAGAACTGGAAAGCGCGCAGGGGAATGGAAGTGCAGTCGGTGGCGATCGCCAGCATTTCCTACGATGAGGAGTCCCAGAAGCTGATCCATATGAGAAATCAGGGCGCAATGCTGCAGGATCCGACGATCCGGGAAGGATATCTGCAGGGCGCCGCAGGCCGTGCGATGGAAGCGGCTGCCTCCAACCCGAACGGTTCCATGGCCGGATTTATGGGATTCGGCATGGGAATGCAGAGCGGCGCGAATATCCTGGGCGCAGCGTCGGCGGCCAACGCGCAGCAGATGCAGAACAGCCGGGAACCGGCCGGAGCGGCAGGCGCGTGGGTCTGCAGCTGCGGTGCACAGAATACCGGGAATTTCTGCACGAATTGCGGAAAGCCCCGTCCGTCGGCGGCGTGGACCTGCAGCTGTGGGACGATGAACACCGGAAATTTCTGCTCGAACTGCGGAAAGCCGCGCCAGTGAGGTAGAATGATATGGCGGTAATTTCTTACAAATGCCCCAACTGCGGGGGTGAACTGGTCTTTGACCCTGAGACACAAAAATATAAATGCGGTTACTGCCTTTCTGAATTTACCGCCGCTGAGGCGGAGCAGGCAAATCCGAAAGCTCAGGAGGCGTCTTCCGGTGCAAAGGCACAGAAGGAAACAGAGGATTCCGGAGCTGTCGCTTACGTCTGCCCGAACTGCGGCGCGGAATTGCTGACGGACGGGACAACGGCTGCGACGTTCTGTTTTTATTGCCACAGCCCTGTGGTACTTTCCGGACGGGTTTCCGGAAAGTATCTGCCGGAAAAGATCCTGCCGTTTGCCATCAGCCGTGAGGAGGCAGTCAGCCGTTTTCTGAAGGATGTAAAAAAGAAGATCTTCATCCCGAAAGACTTCTATTCCAAAGCGCAGATTGAAAAGGTTTCCGGCGTCTATTTTCCGTATTGGCTGTATGGCGGTTCCTTTGACGCGGATTATCGGGCGAGGGGAACCCGTACCCGTGTCTGGAGAGCCGGCGATATGGAATACACGGAAACCAGCATTTTCGATGTAGAACGCGGCGGGCAGGTGGAACTGGAAGGACTTGCCCACAATGCTCTGCAGAAAGCGGACAGGGATCTGATCGAGAGCGTACAGCCATACGGGATCGACGAACTTCAGCCGTTTTCCATGGGATATCTGTCCGGATTTCTGGCGGAAAAAAGAGATATGGAGCGGGATGTCTTTGAAAATGAAATGTGGACTCAGAGGGATCAGATGATCGAGAATGAGCTGCGTGCGACGGCGGGAGACTATATGTCCCTGACCGGCGCAGAACTGAACGTTCATGTCAACCGCGAACAGTGGTCCTATGTCATGCTCCCGGTCTGGACTGTGACGTACCGGGGAAAGGATCAGAAGATTTATTACTACGCAATGAATGGCCAGAGCGGTAAGATCAGCGGTGACTTTCCTGTCGCGGACGGAAAACTGCTGCTGGTATCGGTGCTCTGCGGACTCGTTGTATTTCTTCTGGCGCTTATGGGAGGATATTTTTTATGATGAGGTCTGACGGTATAAAAAAGCGGCCGGGAGGCACCGCCATTCTGCTGGCGCTTGTCCTGTTTCTGTTCTTTCCGGCGGCTGCATATGCGCAGGAGAGAACTGCCGCGGCAGCGGAAACAGACGGTATGGTCCATATCTACGACGAGGCGGGACTGCTCAGCGGCAGCGAGTCGGAACAGCTGGAACAGAGGTGTCAGCAGATCGAGACACAGAGCCAGATACATATCCTGATGGTGACGACGGAAGATACGCAGGGGAAGAGCCAGATGGAGTATGCGGACGATTTCTATGATGATATCTATCCGGAGGAAAAAGATGAAAACGGCGTGCTGGTGCTGATCGATATCGGCGAGAGGGAACTGTGGATCTCCACCGCGGGTATCATGAGGTACTATCTGTCCGATCAGGAGATCGACCGTCTGTTGGACGATATGTATGAAGAGGCCACAGTGGGGGATTACGCAGGCGCCTTTGAAGAAGCGGCGGATCATGTGGAACTGGCGATCGGGCAGGGAATTTCCAGCGGGGATTACCTGGTGGATGAAAACGGCAGGGTGACCCGTTACCGGCGGATCACTGGCGTTGAACTGATATTGGCCGGAGCCGCCGGTCTTGCGGCGTTCTGCCTTGTCTTTTTCGGCGTCCGTCATTCCTACCGGAAGAAGGTGAAGTCGGATATGCGCGGATACGGCCGCGTCGGCGGAATGAAACTGGACAGGCAGCGTGATACGCTGATCAACCGCCGCGTGACCTCCCGGAAGATCGTCAACAATCCTCCGCCGGGTTCCGGCGGAGGAAGCAGCGTTCATACCTCTTCCAGCGGAAGAAGCCACGGCGGAGGCGGAAGGGGCTTTTGAGATTGCAGCCGTTCAGCCGGCCGAACGGTACCTGATATTTTTTACTTGAACATCCACACAGAATATGCTACTATCTTTCTAGTAAAAACAAATGTATTTCTCGGAAAGAATTTTCGAAGGCAGAGACGGCGCAGGATACCTGCGGATCACGGATGCCGGACAGAGAAAGCAAATAGGAGAAAACAATGAGTACAGGAAAGACAAAGTATTATGTTCTGAAAGAGAAAGCCGTTCCTGAAGTGCTTCTGAAAGTGATCGAGGCAAAAAAACTTATGGAAACCGGAAATCTTACCGTCCAGGAAGCGACAGAGCGGGCGGGGATCAGCAGAAGTTCTTTTTATAAATATAAGGAAGATATTTTTCCTTTTCATGACAACGCAAAAGGCAAGACCATCACCTTTCTGCTTCAGATGGATGATGCGCCTGGCCTTTTGTCTGATGTGCTGAAGCAGATTGCGGCATGTCACGGAAATATTCTTACGATCCACCAGTCGATTCCTCTGAATGGAGTCGCGTCTCTGACGATCAGTGTGGATATAGCCAGTGACGACGGGGATGCTTCGTCGATGGTGGAAGAGATCGAGAGCTTGCCGGGCGTCCATTATTTTAAAATACTCGGCCAGCAGTCTCAGTAAAACATTAAAGATATTATAAAGAAAAAAGCCAGGCGGTATCAGCAGCGAAACTGTAACAGTTGGGATCGCTGGATTGTTATATGGGATGCCCCGGAAAGGGAGGGACGTCTGGGAATAGAGGAGGAAACGAAAAATGGTTCAGATTGCAGTTCTGGGTTACGGTACAGTGGGCTCAGGAGTCGTAGAGGTTATCGATACTAACCATGAGAGTATCAACAGAAAAGCGGGAGACGAGATCAACATCAAATATGTGCTGGATCTGAGAGATTTTCCGGGAGATCCGGTTCAGGAGATCCTGGTTCATGATTTTGAGACGATCATCAATGATCCGGAAGTGGCGATTATCGTGGAAGTGATGGGCGGACTGGAGCCGGCCTATACGTTTACGAAGCGTGCGCTGGAAGCCGGAAAGAGCGTGTGTACCTCCAACAAGGAACTGGTGGCGGAACACGGTGTGGAACTTCTGGAACTGGCACGACAGAAAAATATCAACTATCTGTTCGAGGCAAGCTGCGGCGGTGGAATTCCGATCATCCGGCCGCTGAATTCCTCCCTGACAGCGGACGAGATCGACGAGGTGACGGGAATCCTGAACGGAACGACCAACTATATTCTGACGAAGATGGCCAGCGATGGCTCCGAATTCGACGAGGCGCTGAAAGAAGCCCAGAATTACGGCTATGCGGAGCGCAATCCGGAGGCGGATGTGGAAGGCTATGACGCCTGCCGGAAGATCGCGATCCTCTCATCCCTTGCCTACGGCAACCATGTGCGTTACGAGGATATCTATACGGAGGGGATCACGAAGATCACTGCTGCAGATATCAAATATGCCGTCGCGATGGGAACCAGTATCAAGCTTCTGGCTACCAGCCGGAAAATGGAAGCGGGATTTTACGCGATGGTATGCCCGGTGATGATCAGCAAGAAGAGTCCTCTGTACAGTGTCAACGGGGTGTTTAACGCGATCTTTATTCATGGAAATGTACTGGGGGACGCGATGTTCTACGGAAGCGGCGCGGGCAAGCTGCCGACGGCGAGCGCGGTGGTCTCGGATGTGGTGGACTGTGCAAAACACCTTCACAGAAATGTGATGGTCAACTGGAGCAACCACAGACTGGAGCTGATGAACGTCGACGAGGTGAGAAACCGTTTCTTCGTCCGCGTCAGCGGGACGCCTGCCCAGCGGAAAGAAGAGGTGGAGAAACTGTTTGGTCCGGTGGATATCGTCACGGTACCGGGACTGCCGGAGGAATTCGCATTTGTGACCGGAATGATCACCGAGCGTTCCTTCCGGGAGCGTGCGGAGCAGATCGACGGAATCCTCAGCAGGATCCGCGCGAGAATCTGAGACAAAACTTCTGACAGGAGGGAACGGTATGAAGTATATAGTGGTACTTGCAGACGGGATGGCGGATGAACCGATCGCGGAACTGGACGGAAAGACGCCGCTGGAATATGCCAGGACGCCCCAGATGGACCGGTTGGCTGTCCGGTCGGAGATTGGCATGACCAACACGATACCGGAGGGAATGGCGCCGGGCAGTGACACGGCGAATCTCGCGGTCCTCGGCTACGATCCCAGGCAGTATTACACCGGCCGTTCCCCATTGGAAGCGCTGAGCATCGGTGCGGAGATGGCGGACGGCGATATCGCTTTCCGTTGTAATCTCGTGACACTGACGGAGGAGGATGCGCCTTACCGTGAGCAGACGATTTTGGATCACAGTTCCGGAGAGATCAGCACGGAGGACGCGGCGGTTCTCCTGAAAGCCGTCACAGACCGGCTGCATGTTCCCGATTGCCGGTTTTATGTGGGAACCAGCTACCGCCACTGCATGATCTGGAAAGACGGAAGAAAGCCGGAGCTGACCCCGCCCCATGATATTCTGGAAAAGAAGATCGGAGAGTGGCTTCCCTCGGATCCGCTGCTCCTGCAGATGCAGGAGATCAGCTACGAGATCCTGAAAGATCATCCTCTGAACCTGGAGCGGAAACGTCAGGGAAAGAATCCGGCCAACAGTTTTTGGTTCTGGGGCGCCGGAACCCGCCCCGCGCTCTCAGACTTCCGGGAAAAATTCGGAAAGAAGGGGATCATGATCTCCGCAGTGGACCTTCTGAAAGGGATCGCCATCGGCGCGGGGATGGACTGCGCCCGGGTGCCGGGAGCCAACGGCGGCCTGGATACCAATTACGAGGGAAAAGCTCAGGCGGCGGTGGATGCATTGCTGAATGATGATTATGATTTTGCCTATATTCATGTGGAGGCCCCGGATGAGATGGGGCACCAGGGAAGCGCAGAGCGGAAGGTACAGGCGATCGAGAACATTGACCAGATGGTCCTGGGACCGCTGACCCGCCGGATGGATGCGTCCGGCGTTCCCTACCGCCTGCTGCTCCTTCCGGACCATCCGACCCCGGTGCGGCTGCGCACCCATGTGGCGGAGCCGGTGCCGTATCTTCTCTACGACAGCACGCAGCCGCAGGACAACAGTCATCTTTACTGTGAATGGACTGCGGAGGCCTCGGGAAACCGGGTGGAAAAAGGCTGGGAACTGATGAACCGCCTTCTGCAGGAACCGGTGAACCGGTAAAGAAAGTTATAAAGTACGGTTCAGAGTACTGTGTAACCAGCAGCCCCGGACAGATGCCATGCATCATTTGGCATCTGTCCGGGGCTGCTGGTTGTATTTTCAGAATCATGCCGGACGGATCGGGATCGTGAAGGTGACCATCGTACTCTCATTGACAATACTGTTGATGGTCAGTCCGTATTCTTCTCCATAGGTAAGTTTCAGCCGTTCCTGTACGTTCTTCAGGCCGTAGCCGTCGGACTGTGTCTGTGTCAGCGACGGAATTTTTTCCTTTGGTATGCCCAGGCCATTGTCCATGATGATAAAATGGATCTGGTCGTTGACCCGCGTGATGGTAAGGTACAGGGTCCCATGCTTTGCTTTGTTTGGAAGAATCCCGTGGACAATGGCATTTTCCACCAGCGGCTGAAGCAGAAGATTGGGAATTTTCTGATCAGGGAGCTGCGGGTCGATCTGGTAAACAACACGGAAAGAGTTATCGTTCAGCAATAGCTGGATTTTTATATAGGACTGTACATTTCTTATTTCGTCGGTGAGCAGCGTCTCGGACTGTCCTCTGTTGAGAGAAGTCCGGTAAAAAGTGGAGAGAAGCTGTGCCATCTCGCTGATCTCCGGTTGATGATTTATCAGCGCCTTGCTGTTGATCAGGGACAGACAATTATAAAGAAAATGCGGATGGATCTGTGCCTGCAGTGCGAGCAGCTGGGTCTCTTTCAGCGTGATTTTGTTCTGATAATTTTCTGTGATCAGCTGGTTCAGCTTTTCAATCATCTCCTGAAAACTGTTCGTCAGCTTTCCGATCTCGTCCGGACAGTTGTCATGGATCCGGACAGAGAGATTTCCCTTTTTCACTTCCTGCATGACCTGAAGCAGCCGGTTTACTTTCTGTGCGAAAAATCCCGAGAGAAGATTGCTGACGGTAAAGATCAATACGCAGCATATCAATACCACAAGGAAGATAATGAACACCATTTCGTCGGCAGGGGCAGCAAGAAGGCTTGAGGGTTTTTCGAGGAGGATCTGCCAGCCGTTATCCAGCCGATCACTGGTCTGCGACGTCCAGTCGTCATAGGCGTTTCCGGAATCTTCGATCGTCGGATCGGTATAGTCAAAGAAAACTTCTTCTTCTGTCCCGATCTGCAGATGATAGTCGGTGGACAGGCCATCCAGTACCTGAAAAAAATGAGAGGGTGTCATCCGGATGCAGAGACAGTGATTAGAATAAGAAGAAATAAATTTGATATAAGGATTCGGAAGCCGTTGGATCATGCAGATATATCCGTCTTTATCCAGGTGCCAGACAGGGCGTATCGCTTCGCTCAGGGAATCGTACCATGGTTCTGACGCCAGATCGGAGAGAGGGCGAAGCTGTTTTCCGTGAAACAGATCATCACGGTCTACATAGAGTGTGATCTGAGAGATTTCCGGGTGCTGCGCGTAAATGCTGGAGAGAAGCACATCGTAGGTATAATTGAGAACATCAAATTTTTCCACCGCCGTGTCATAAGAACCGGATGCTACCTGGATCATGGTATCCAGGTTTGTGAGGTAAGAAAGCTGATCCTCATAAAGCTGGATTTCATGGTTCAAGGAATTGTAGGCGGTGTTGATAGATGCGGACATGGAATCCTGTTCTTTTTCCCGGAGCAGTCGCACTGTCTGAGAGTAGCAGAAAGTGCCGAGAGTAGTCAGCGGGATCAGCCCTACCAGAATGCAGGTTAGAACGATTTTCCTTTTGTAATTGAGGTTTAGATAAAATTTAAGTATGTGCTTCATGTGGTTCCTCCTGTCGGTATTTCTCCGGGGATTTCCCATAATATTCCCGGAAACTCTGACAGAAATAGGAATAGTTGGGATATCCGACCTCTGTGCCGATATCGATCACTTTACGGTTTGTGGTCAGCAGCAGTTCACTGGCTCTTTCCATCCGTACCTGTCTTATGTATTGTGAGATACTCTTTTTCGTACTCCTTTTAAATAGCCGGCTCAGGTAATCCGGAGTGAGATAGACGAGAGACGCCAACATTTCCACCGAAAGATTGCCACTGTAATTCTTCTTGATATATTCCTGAACTTCCAGGATCTCTCTGCGGATTCCGCTGCCTGAGGACTCATATTCCTGAATGATCCGCTCCGCAAGATTTTGTACGGTCTGGATGATCTTGGAGATATCCTGCTGGATGTAGAGCTCGGTGATCAGATGCTCCAGAGACGGCAGTTCTCCGTTTTCCCCTGCCATATTTCCGGGAAGATAGGGATACAGCGCAGTTACCAGATTTGAGAAGAAAAACTTCACATAAATCTGGGACTGGTTGGATGGAACTGCATATTTTTCAAAAAGCAGATCGAGATTCTTTCTGAGATTTGGCACATCTCTGGAAGAAAGACTGCGACGGATAAGCGCAAGTAACTCGTCATCGCTGGGCTGCCCCGAGGATTCCGGCGGAAAAACCGGATGGTCATAAGCGAATACCCGGATATCGGAATTCCAGAAACGTTGTTCGATCTGTTGCTCTGTGTAGGTATAGGCGCCTTGCAGACTTTTATATTCTGAAACCGGCTGACTGATGGACAGATAACAGTCTGTCTGAAAATGCTCCAGGATAAACGCATGCAGATCGGAAACGAAACTATAAGCGTCGGAACATGTCTGACGGAGAAATAAAAGCGCCTGCGTCGGAGAGAGACTCAGCGTTTCCAGATCCAGATTCATTGAATCCCTGAGTGTATCGTACAGACTTGCATAATTTCCTGAAAGAAAAGGCGTTGGAAAGTCCAGAAGGACCAGCTGCCGGAAATCCTGAATCTGTTGTGTGATGTCTGCCGGAAATTCTTCCGGCGTGAAGTTTCCGTTGATGCATTGCTGAAGAGCATACTGGAGCAGGTATGTCTGCTGACGATTTCTGCGCTGTTCTGAATCATATGCCTCGTCCAGTTCCCGGATCACTTTGCTGAGTGTACGTTCCAGTTCTTTTGGGACAACGGGCTTTAAAATATAATTTTCAGCGCCGAGAGTGACGGCCTCTTTCGCATATTCAAATTCCGCATGTCCGCTGAAAATGATCGTTTTCAGATTAGGAAGCAGTTCCCTCGCTTCTCTGGCAAGCTCCAGGCCGGAACTGGAGGGCATCTGCACATCTGTAAACAGAATATCAGCGGGCCAGTCCTTTATGATCTGCAATGCTTCTTCCGCATCACTTGCCTCTTTGACATCCAGGGAAAGAGGACTGGATTTGACCAGATAGCGGATACAGTCCCGTTCTATTTTTTCATCATCAACAATAAGCATTTTATACATATAAATCCCCCTGACATTGTCCAAAACGCCTGAAACAGACAAAGAAAATAATTAATCTATCCTATATTTTCGTCAATATGTAGTAATATTTCAAGTGCTATTTTTCAAATTTGCGGAAAAATGATATGTTTTACGGATTTTTAATATTTATCGCCTGAAAAAATTCTGTTATTCTTTTTGTATCAGATCAGTGCGCACGGATTGTTGCGGAAGGATTGACAGCTTCCGCCGGATTACAGCAGACAGATGCCTGCCGTGATTGAAAAATCAGACGAGAATGGAGGAAACAAGATGAAGAAGAAAATCATAAGCCTGACTCTGGCAATGCTGATGGTTGGAACGACAATTTCAGGATGTGGAAATTCTGATGATGCAACATCGAACATGACAGAGGAAGAACAGGCAGCCTGGGATGAGGCGGCAAACGACCCGTATGGTAAATATCCGGAACTGGTGACATACACGACCGGATATGCTCTGACTTCTCAGGGAGCGGATACCCTGGCAGGAACCCCGTATGAGAATGACACCCCCAGTGATAATGCCTATACCCGGTATCTGAAAGAATTGCTGAACGTACAGAATGAAAATACGTTTGAGGCACAGATCGGAGATGACTATGATCAGAAGGTTTCCCTGGCAATCGCGGCACAGGAAATCCCGGATATCATGTTTATCGATGATTACTCCACACTGGTCGAACTGGTTGAGAGTGATATGATCGAGGATATGACAGATGTCTATAATAATCTGGCATGTGATACCGTAAAAGAGGCTTATGAAAGCTATGGCGATAACAATCCGCTGGATACTGTGACCTTTGATGGAAAGATCATGGCAATCCCGAAAACACAGCTGAGTGACGGACAGGATTTCCTGTGGCTGAGAAAAGACTAGCTGAACAATCTGGGACTGGAAGAACCGTCTACTCTGGACGAGGTGGCAGATGTACTCCGTGCATTTATCAATGAGGATCCGGACGGCGACGGCCAGGCGGATACCGTCGGACTGGCAGCTCTGTCTACTGTATACGGTGATTATCCTAACAATACATTTGCTATTGATAATATTTTTACAGCTCTGGACGCATATCCGAACATCTGGATCACAAATGACGATGGAGAGGCTGTGTACGGTTCTGTACAGCCTGAGATGAAAGACGCGCTGCAGCTTCTGGCTGACTGGTATGCGGAAGGACTGATCGATCAGGAATTTACCACCCGTACCAATGACGATATTGTCGCGCTGATCTCCAGCGGACAGTGCGGTGCGTTTATCGGACCATGGTGGGCTCCGTTCAACCCGGCGATGACTGCTTCCTATGCAGACGACGATGCGGACTGGATCAATGTCAGCGCACCGGTAGGCTCTGACGGAGCGATCAATGCGATCAACACGAAATCATACGCCGGATTCGTGGTTGTACGCAAAGGATATGAACATCCGGAAATCGCGATGAAGATCATAAATGTAAACTCTGAGTATGCTCAGCAGGATAATACAGATGCGGCGCAGGAGATCAAGGACAATCAGAGTATCGCGTACTTTAACTGGCCGCTTTACTGCCAGGTACAGCCCGGCAACAATGCGGAACTGATGACACAGGATATTGAGGAGGTCATCAATGGAAATGCGGATGCATCTACACTGACTACTGAGGAGCAGGGCTATTATGAATCCATTCAGCGTTTCGAGGAAGCGGAGGCAGCCGGACAGAAAGCGGATTCCGCGGATTATTCCCAGTATATGTCCCGTATGGTTGCGATCCATAAATTTACCGATGAACCTGCAAACTTCCTGACTCCGTCCTATTTTGAGACAACGGAGACAATGGCGACAAAATGGGCGTCTCTGGAGAAAATGGAACTTCAGACAGTTCTGCAGATTATTGTCGGCGAATCTGATGTTTCTGCCTTTGATGATTTTGTAGAGAACTGGACCTCCGCAGGAGGACAGACTATTACGGATGAGATCAATGAGGAACTGGCGGCAAAAGAGTGATAGAAAGAAAAGGAGGGGCATATGGGACAGAACAGTAAAACTGCAGTCCGGAAATCTTCCGGACACGCGGGCAAGGAAAAAGTAATGTTTCATCTGATGCTGCTGCCTGGTATGATCATGCTGGTGATCTTTGTATTCGTTCCATTGTTCGGGTCTGTGATGGCGTTTGAAAATTACAGTCCGGCAAAAGGAATTCTCGGCTCCAAGTGGGTGGGACTTGATAATTTCGAATTTATTTTCAGCCTTCCCGACAGCCGCCAGGTGTTTGTCAATACACTTGTGATCGCGTTTGGAAAGCTGGTCTTCAACATCGTCGTACCGGTGCTGTTTGCGATCCTTCTGAATGAGATTACGGTAAAAATCTTCAAAAAGACATTTCAGACGATCGTATATCTGCCTCACTTTCTGTCATGGGTCGTCCTGGCGACGGTTGTCACCAACATGTTTTCTCTGTCCGGACCGATCAACAGTGCGCTCTCTGTGCTTGGAGGAACGCCGATCCAGTTCCTGGCAGACAATAACTGGTTCCGAAAGGTTATGGTGGCGACGGATGTGTGGAAAGAATTCGGATATAATTCCGTTGTCTATCTGGCAGCGTTGACCGGTATCGATCTGGGGCTGTATGAGGCGGCTTCCATCGACGGAGCAAACCGTTTCAAACAGATTCTTCATATCACACTGCCGAGCCTGCTGCCGACGATCGTACTGATGACAGCGCTGAATCTGGGAAATATCCTGAATGCCGGATTTGATCAGATCTTCAATCTTTACAATCCGATCGTCTATGAAACCGGAGATATTATTGATACATATGT
>ERZ1090868.1304-NODE-1306-length-13214-cov-18.126909_pt1 | contig 13214 bp, 18 predicted proteins | sample MGYA00478475_ERZ1090868 | MGnify/ENA primary metagenome ERZ1090868 (study PRJEB33644, sample SAMEA5815747) | chicken gut metagenome | biome: Chicken; feature: Gastrointestinal Tract; material: Caecum | place: Ireland | collected 2019-01-01 | study: A study of...
CTACACTTATGCGATCGTCGGCAGCGTCAGATGTGTATAAGAGACAGAATTATATGTACCAGCATAAGCGCCTACACCATCAGAACCAATAATACCCACACAATTTCCTATAGATAAATTTTTATAAGTGCCTTGGTCACCTTTACTATCTTTTAATAAAACTTTTACTCCTCTATTATCTGTTGTCCCAACAGTTTTGACAAATTGATCATTATCTATTGTCTTTTTAACGTTTTTTGTAGTATAACTACCATTCCACCCCGGAATATCTACGCCAACTAAAGTCAAATAATCGTCAGCTTGAACTCCCATACATGCTGCCGTAATAGATAAAACAAAAATTACAGCTATGCCTTTTAAAATTTTCACGATTTATATCTCCTATCATTACATATTTCGACATTTATCAACCTAAAAATATCACGAAAAATATAAAAAATAATTTAACGATGTCTAAAACGACAGATATTTTGCTCGAAATTTTACAAGACCATTTAAATGCGTCCATATTTTGCCCGAGTGCAATAACATTAACATATATTCGGCCTAATATAAATGTGTAAGTTTATAAAATTTATGCATTCATATTGATGTTCTGCCCTTTAAAATTTTTGCTTTCCCATTTCTCTTCTTTTGACTATTTTTTAAAAGTTCATTCTCAAGCAAATTAGTTTTCTTTATCACATTCTTAAAACGGGTATTCTTATCTCTTCCATACTTTCTAAAAACCTGCGTTCTTAACCTTTGGACTCCCAGCAAATTACTAATCTGTAGTTTATTTGTAAACTTTTCTGTTCTTTTTTTACTAAAAAACATAAAAGGATTAATTCTTCTTAAACTCAAACTATTATCATTTACCTGACTTAATGCCACGCAAAGACGATTATTTACCTTAACTGCTCTAAAAGCTCTTCCAATATAACCTATACCCAAGATACCTAAAACCGGAACCGTCAAAACACCTGTCATTATACTTTCAATCGCCATAAGGCCTTTTTTCTTATTTAAATTATTTTTCTGAATAATAATATCCTCATCGTTTAATCGGCAAACTTCCTTCATCTCTTCTAATTTAATAGGATTCTTATTCATTCCATCTTTGAGGCAAACCATAATTTTTCCCTTTGAAACCTTATAAAGCTTAAAAGGTCTATCTATATCTTTTTTAACAGGAATATCTATAGTATTTTTTTCATTTGGAACCTCTAACGTATCCTTTTTTCTCTCTAAAACTTCTCTGCTTTTCATAACTTCTCTCTCATCTAAATTAAGAATATCTAAGTTTTCCTTTGAATTAGAAAACTTTATATTCTGTTGTAAATTATTTTTATGATAAACCTTTACCTTTTTTTCTTTGTCAAATAATGCCCATAAAACAATCATTGGAATAGCCAGAAAAATCATATTATCAAAATAAAACTTATTCGCATTGTTTTGACTAGTACCAGATAAACTTCCGGTCCTACTTTTATTCTCAAAAGATTCCGTATACTCATCGTATTCTACTTTGTCCGAAGTCTTTTTATTTTTTCTAAATAATCCTATAAACATATACCACAATTTTTTTAAAAACAAAATTATCTTCTTCATTCTTCCTCCAAACTTTAGATTATTATACCACAAAATAAAAAAGCTGTAATATACAGGCTAACAGCTTTTCTCGTTAAAATCATAATTAAACTGATTTTTATAAGTATCATTATTTACATAAGTTATTCGCACATAACCACATATTTTCTTCCCATTACTAGGATTTTCTAAATCAGAAGCATCTAAATAACCAGCGCTTGCCAAATCATTTATAGAAACGTCCACATACTTTCCATTCTCACTTGGAATCTTATCAGCATTAAGCGTTACCCATCTGCTTGCCGCATTCTCAATTGTCTCTATTTGGGTATCAGATAAAGATGCCTTTGATTTATTCATCGTTGAAATTACCGAAGAAGTAATAATTGTCACAATTACCCCAAGCAATACGATAACTGCTAAAAGTTCAATTAAAGTAAAGCCCCTCTTCATCTAACAATCACCACCATATTCATATATAAACTGATTATTATCATAACTTATACAAATTTTTGTATTCAAAGAAACATCACTATTATCAGTCAAATCTCTTACATCCTTATTCTCTAAAAATCCCTCTTTTTGCAAAGTATCAATTGTTACATAACTAATTACATTGTCACCTTTATAAGGTTTATTATCCTTAATATTTAAATTTCTAAGACCCCACTGCTTAGCTGCTGATTCAATCTCTCTTATCTGTTCCTCATTTAGCCTTTCTTGTGATCTATTTAAAATACCAGCAACATTTGGAACAATAATCAAAAGAATAATACCCAAAATAATAATTACGGCGAGTAATTCAACTAAAGTAAACCCTTTTCTCATATCTGGCCCTCCTCTATTTAAATATATCACAATAAACTTTTTTAGTAAACAAAAAACATAAAGCCTAAAAAGACTCTATGTTAATCTTTGCCGGTTTACCGAGCTTAGCTAAACTGCTAGATTGAACTATCGTCCTTATTGCCTTAGCATTAACACCGTCATGCCCAAGCACAATTCCGATATCGTCCTTGCTAACTAAAACCTCAATCGTAATCAAATCTTCATCTTCGAAAAGTTTTACTGAAACTAAATCTGGTTTCTTAGCCAAACCCTTAACCATAAAATCTGTAAGCTTCTCTAAATCCATAAATTACTCACTATCTTTTTTCATTCTCATCTCGTGGAATTTTTTATTAATTCCAGCTTTTGTAAATAAACTCTTTACAGTATCAGTTGGCACAGCTCCATCTTTAAGCCACTTTAAAGCAACTTCTTCGTTAATTTTAATTTCAGCTGGATCCATTACTGGATTATAAGTACCAACAAGTTCAATATATTGTCCATCTCTCTTAGTTCTCGCATCAGCAACAACTATTCTATAAAATGGCTTTCTTTTTGAACCCATTCTCATAAGTCTAATTTTTACCATAATATCCCTCCATTTCTTAAACGATTTTATCATATAGCAAGGCATCTGTCAACCTTTTTTGTATAACACTACTTTCTTTTAACTTTATTCTGCTTTTGATGAATATATTCGTTTATATCTATCATATAACCCTTCGGGACAAAAGTCTGCGGAATAAATAATGGCTTACCACGATTTCTACCATTAGCCCTTATTACCTCACAATTTTTCATATCATGGTCAAGTTCTTGTTCATCATTAACCCAATAATAAATCCATTTATTAACTGTTCCATGAGCAACCACAAATACATTGTCATATTCCAAAGACTTTTCCATAATATAATTACTTATATTATAAACTCTATATTTAACTTTTCTTTGAGACTCACCACCTATATAACAAGTTGCATTAGGAAAAAACTTCTTCAACGTATAAAAATCTTTACCACTAACAGGACAAAGTTCCAAAACCTCTTCCTTCGTTCTTGCATAATGAATCCCCGAATTGATTTCGTGAAGTTCATCCCTAACCTCTACTTTATAATCACCATGCATATTCCTAAGGGCAATCTCTAAAGTCTCTAAAGTTCTATTATAAGGACTTACTAAAATAAGCGTTTTTCCCATAATTGTATTTAAATACTTTCCAAGTTCTTCAGCTTGCTTTCTTCCATAATGTATCTCAAGAGGCATATAACTATCGGTCGCGATTGTCGATAAACCTCTTTGATTGTTATAATCTGCATTATTAGCTGGTGTAAAACCAGTTCTAATTAAATAAATATTATTCAATTTCTAAATCACCCAAATAACTATACCACAAAAATAAAAAGCATTCAAACATGAACGCTTAATTTATATAATTTTCATCGACATTTTCATCTATTTCTTTTAATGTATCATCACTTACATCGTCGACTATTTCATCCCAAGGCTCCTCATCTTCTTCCACAGCAATTTTAACCTTTGTCTCCCCAACAATTTCAACCCCAAGTTCCTTTTCAATATCGAAAGAAACCTTGTTATTATCCTCAATATTAACAGAAGAACACGTTGGTTGTTTCAAAGATCTAACAATAATATCGGTATCACCAGATAAATCAGCATTATCGCGAACCCTTACATTAAACAAATCATTATACTCGATTTTTTCATTAATTACAGCTGTTTTACTATCACCATCATAAGAATACCAAATGTTTATATCAAAAGAACCGTCGACCCCAATTTTATCGCCTGACTTGTATCCTTTAAATTGATGATTTATAACCCAGCACCCAAGTATTGTCGTCGGTGTGTGCTCAGCTTCAATTGTATATTTATCCTTAAAATGCTTTTTCCCTTTTCCGATAATCGCCTTAGTTACTATTTCTTTATAAGATGCCATTATATCACCCCTCACTTTAAGATATGCAACTTCAAAGAAAAATACACAAAAAAGTGGCTATTTAAACCACTCATCTAAATTTATCTCAAGCCCAGCCGAAACTAATTTTGAAACAACTGGATTCGCTACAATGTTCGTCTGTAAATTAAACTTGTCGACATCGCTCATATTCGCATACTCGGTAAAATTACTCGTATCGACATCTTCAAAGCCTCCATTATTGTTAGTTCTTAAATCAAGTTTAATATTTTGCGTAACTAAAACATTACCAGCCTCCTTCTCCTGAACTGAAAGTTCGATATTATGTTTATTATCGTTACTACTTATTTTTAAATTACCACTAGTTTCCCTATTATCGATTTTCAAATTGTAATCATAATTTTCGTTATTGTTCTTAATTAAAGAAAAACTACCATCATCCCAAGTTAAATCCATTTTTACCAAGTAATGATCATCACCTCTTGTATAAAGACTAACTTCAATATCTCCCATATCATCGATAAGCTTCTCTAAATTATCCCGGTCCATCGGCAAATCTAAAAAATCCGCATCTCTAATCCTTTGTAAAGAAGCAATAAAATCTATATTAGAAGTTAAAGAATTGATAAAAGTATCCCTAAAACGTTTCTTATTATTACTATCGATAACTAACTTCGATTCATAAGCTTTAATCTTCTCACCATTCACCTCTATTGTCTTATTGCCCCCGATAATTTTTTCAAAAGAAATCGCTCTATCAAAAGCTTGATTAATCCCCTCAAGCAAAGTACTCACATAGCCAAAACTGTTTAAACCATCCAAACTGAAATGACCATCACCAATTTTTATATAACTATCCATAACGCTATCCATTTTTATATAATTATCATCTTTATCATTATAAACCTCAAAATTAAGCTTACCCTCACCATTATCACCAGTAACATTTGCATAAGCCTTATTATTTGTCACATCCAAAGAATAATCAGCTTGCCATTTTATCTTACTAATCTCATCACTTAAATTACTATTTTCACCGCCGTGAATAACATATTCCAAATCTAAATTACCATTTACAATATCGTAAGCATTATCTCCTATTTTACTAGTAACCCCATTAAAAAGTCCATCGATTGCCCGTACAAAAATAGTCTTTGGATTACTTTGAAAAAATAACGCACAAAAAGATAAAACAATAAGTAATATTAAAACTATCGCAACTATCCAAGGAAGTTTTCGCATCTTTTCTTCTTTTGTATTCGTAACAATATCCGTATAATTAAAATTTCCATCCGCTTCTACTGCATCTTCATCCATAAGGGAATCTGTAACCCTATCAAAAGCTTCATTTGTTCCGTCTTCAACCTTTGAAACAAAATCTGAAATTTTCGTATTTTTCTTATCCTTCATATTTGTAAACTCCTACTCTTAAGAATAATATAACAAATTTCACGAGTATTTACAAGGTAAATATGAAAAAAAGCCAAAACCAATCGTTTTGACTAAATCATCTCTCCATCTAAACTCCAAGTTTTAACATCAGTTATTTTAACCGGTACTATCTTTCCAATCATTTCCTTAGGTGCCTTTACATTTACAAGTTTCATCTCTTCCGTATACCCCATAAGCATACTGTCATCCTTAAGTGAAACACCTTCAAGTAAAACCTTTACTTTCTTATTTAAATACTTATCATTGGCCTTCCTTGAATATTTATTAACGACCTTATTAAGTCTATGAAGCCTATCTTCCTTTTCTTCTAAAGAAGTATCATCCTTCATTTTCGCAGCCGGTGTCCCAACCCTTGGAGAAAATATAAACGTAAACGCTGATTCGTACTGACACTCGTTAACCACATCTAAAGTATCTTGAAAATCTTTCTCAGTCTCTCCCGGAAAACCGACTATAATATCCGTCGTTATCGTCGCATTAGGAACTGTATCTTTAATTTTGTGGAATAACTTTAAATAACTATCTTTAGTATAACGTCTTCCCATTAATTTTAAAATCCTATCTGAACCTGACTGTAGTGGTAGATGAATATAAGGCATAATATTATCGTATTTGGCAATAACCTCGATCATTTTATCTGTAAAATCCCAAGGATGTGAAGTTATAAATCTAACTCTAGGAATACCAATTTCTGCAACATCACGAAGTAAATCACCCATATCGTAATTACCTAAATCTTTACCATAAGCATTGACATTTTGACCAAGCAAAGTAACCTCTTGATATCCGTCTTCTTTAAGCCTTCTTACTTCCATTAAAATATCATGCGGCCTTCTACTTCTCTGCTTACCTCTTGTAAACGGTACAATACAGTACGTACAAAATTTGTCACAACCATACATAATATTAACCCACGCTTTATACTTACTATCGCGTTTAACCGGCATATCCTCGATTAAATCACCCTCACAGCTATATACCTCAACCTCTAATTTTTTCTTTAAAATTGAATTATGTAAAACTTCGGGAAGCCTATCCAAATTATGGGTTCCAAAAACAAAATCCATCCACTTATAACGATTTAAAATCTCATCAACAACAGACTCTTCCTGAGCCATACATCCACAAAGTCCAACCATTATATCAGGTCTTTCGGACTTCAAATGCTTAATTCTTCCAAGCATTCCAAAAACCTTATTATGCGCATTTTCTCTAATCGCACAAGTATTAAGTAAAATCAAATCAGCATCTTCCATATTAGAAGCCTCTTTATAACCCATCTCTTCTAGCATAGCTCTTATATTTTCACTATCGTGAACATTCATCTGACAACCATAAGTTTTAACAAAATAACTTTTTCCAGCACCTAAAGTCTTATAATCTGGATTAATCTCATATTTCCTTATCTTTACTTCATTTCCCGTTCTCTTTTTTTCCTCTAAAGCATTTGGTACTAACATAAAATCAACTCATTTCTTCCATTAGATAATATCACATTTATTAATTTTCTTCAAGAAATATTATTTTAAAGTCTTTACTTTAACAGTCTCATTTCCACTTAAATATTTTAAATAGTTATCACCTAACAAACTAAAATTAACTAAACACCTTCGAATAAATCTAAGTTCTTCTCCTTGACTATACATTCTAATCGTCTTATCAACCTCAGCAAAAGAATAACCATGATCTATCATAACTAAACCTTCTAAAACGTTTTCCAAAATAACTTCAGATTTTAAATCACCCTTCATCACATAATATCTATCACTATATTCACTTCCTGTTAAAGCCGAATCTACAAATCTCACCCATTCATCTGCTTTTTCCGGTGAAACCAAATTCATTCCATTAATGACATACTCTTCTCTTTTTCCGCCTTTTACTAAACCTTCAGCTACCGTAAACACTTTATTTTTTACTAATTTAAAAATATTTTTCATAAAAACTACTCCTTTCCTTTTATCATATTCATTTAAAAAAGAAGTTTTACACTTCTAAAACTCGTCAAAAAAAGAAGTCTTAAACTTCTCCTATGACAATTATAACCATTGGTTTACACTCGGTCTCTTCGTATAAATATTTTCCAACCTTATCTCTAATACCTGATTTAACTTTATTAAAATCAACATAATTTCCTTTAACGTTTTTATTAATAACCTCTTCGGAAATCTTCACAACTTCTTTGATCAAATCAATATTATCACGGACATAAACAAAACCTTTTGTTAAAACCTCTGGTCCAGCTAAAATTTCCTTAGTTTTTCTATCTAAAGTTGCCGTAATAATGACAATACCATTATCACTGAGTAATTCTCTATCCTTAATAACTAAATCACCAACATCTCCGGCAGAAAGTCCATCGATTAAAATATCATCTACAGGTACTTTCATATCGTTATCGACAAGTTCACCATTTTCGAAATAAGCAACATCACCATTTAACTTAAGTAAAATATGATCACATTTCATTCCAATTTGTTTAGCCGCATTCGCATTAGCTACTTGTTGACGATATTCACCAATAACTGGCATATAATATTTTGGTTTCATTAAATCAATCATAAGCATCAAATCTTCTGATGAAGCATGATGTGATAAGTAATTGCGCTTATCTAAAACAATAGTATCGACGCCAATTCTAGCTAAAGTATCTAAAATCTTTGTCGCTGTTCCTTCCATTCCATCATCGATTGGTGAAACAAGGACAAAAGTATCTTTATCAGTAATCGTTACAAACTTATCATAACCTCTAACAATTCTTTTTAAATTAGAAAAAGGTCTTTCTCTTTCGTCGGAAATAATTACGATAATTCCTTCGTCATTTACATGTTTAATCGAACAAATTCTCTTGGCATCAAAATTGACATATTTCATATTGATTGCCTTTAAAATATTTTGTTCCATTCTTTTACCTAAAATAACAACATTACGTTTAGTATGTTTAATTTCATTAAATAATTCTTGAACTCTATAAATTTGAGTTTGATCGATATTAAGTAAAATTCTTCCATCGTGATTATTAATAACCTCGCTTATCGCATCAGCTGCCCTATGATTAGGGGAAGTAAATCCTTTCTTCTCCGCATAAAGTGACTCAGAAAGTAAACATAAAACACCTTGTTTACCAACATAAGCAAGTTTTCCAATATCCATCTTGTAAGGACCAAGCATTGTTGGATCAAACACAAAATTACCCGTATAGAATATTGCCCCATCTGGGGTATATAAAACATATCCAACCGCATCTGGAATCATATAAGTTACAGTTATTGGGAAAATACTATTTTTACCAAAATCAATCTTTTTGTGTGGTGTAATTTCTATTAAATTATTACTTTTAATACCATCACTTTCAAGTTCATCTTTAATAATCTCTAAAGTAAATTTAGTACCGTAAATCTTAAGCTCAGGAACCTCTTTTAAAATATCACATAAAGCTCCCATATAATTGTCATGACCATGAGTTATAAAAACTCCTTTTACTCTTTTAATATTATCTTTAATATAATCATAGTTAGGAATAATATAATCGACACCTAACATCTTATCGTCGGCATACTTTAAACCAGCATCGAAAACAAATATATCCTTGTCGACTTCGACAACATACATATTTTTCCCGTCTTCGTTTAAACCACCGAGCGCAAAAATTTTAATTTTACTCATTTCCGTCTCCTTTCTTTTTTCGTTAAAAAGCTCTTCAATTATACCAAAAATATAATCAAAAAGCAATTATGATATAAATATATTCTTAAGCTCTTTATTAGGTAAAAGCATCTCAAGACCCTTAACAATCTTAATATCGAAAGTTAAACTTCTGTCTCTCAGCTTCTCCCCATCTATACACCAATTGTTTTTTGGATAATCTTTTAGTCTAATTTTTAAATTATCAGTTCTAAAGAAATAAAATCCTGGAACATTTTTAATTCCATTCGCCTTAAAATAATATAAACTCTTTATAATATCCTTCTTTGCCGTAATATTTGAAAATAAAACTTCAAACTTTCCGTCATCCATTTTTACATCTTGAAAGACATTTATTCCAGCCATTCTTCTCGCATTACAAACAAGAGCAAAAGAATAAAGCCCAGTATAAACTTCTCCATCGATTTCATAGCTCATCTCGAATAAATGAGTCTTTTGATTAAAAGATTTTAAAGCGTTGAACATATAAGCCATATAACCGAAATTCTTCTTAAGCTTTCTTGGCGTATTATAAGCCACATCCGTAAACTTTCCAAGACCTGCAACATACACAAAAGGTTGATCGTTAATCATACATATATCAATACCTTTTACTGTACCTTCTAAGATCATTTTTAAATTTGTAATTGGATTTTTTCCAAGACCAAAAATTGCCCCCAAATCATTAGTCGTTCCAAGTGGAATATGTGATAAAAGAAGCTTTTTTGGTCTCTTAAAATTACCTGTTACAACCTCATTGAAAGTTCCATCGCCGCCAAGTGATACAACTAAATCAATATCGTCCTTTAAACTCATGATAATCTTCTTTGCATGACCAGAATACTTCGTATAATAAACTTCTGTCTCGTAATCATACTCTTTTAAAACATCTATCATTTTTTCGATAATCGGCTTCTTTTTATTGTGTCCACTATTAGGATTACAAACAAGTGCACATTTTTTCATCCCCATCACCACACCATAATTATATAGTAAAATTCCAAAATATACAAATTTAAAAAAAAAAAAAAACGAAACTATTTAGTCTCGTTTATCATATTTACAATATTCTTATAAAAGCTCGTCTTCATTTATATTTATCTTTTCTATCGCCTCTTTTATCTCTTTAGCTCCGCCAGCTGGCAAAATACCAAAAGGTGCGTCAGTTCCAAAAAAAATATGATCTATTCCATTCTCTTTTCTATATCAGTTAAAACCTCGTTATTTATAAAAGGCATAACCTCTTTTAAATCCGGCTTAATCTCAAGCATTTTTTATAAAACTCTGGTAGTAACACATGTGCATAAGCATCTATCATAAAACTACCTCACACTCCTTCCAAGTTCATAAGCTTCTTTTTTATATTCATCTTCTAATCTAGCTCCGACATAACCATGACCTTTGGCTAAAATTTTTCCTAAATTATCTAAATTCAAATAATCTATTAAAATATCTATATGTTTATCTATTGCCCGCATAACCTGATTATCATTATTCCATGCCGTCACAATAAATGCTGACTTTAAATGTTTTCTTTGAATCTGTCCATTTCGTGAATAAAACCTATCAATAGCTGTTTTAATCTGGGCTGAAAAACCGAAATAATAAACAGGAGAAATAAACACTATCATCTCGCTATCTAATATTTTATCTAAAATATGTGGCATATCATCTTTAAAAACACAAGGTCCATTCATACCACATCTATCACATCCGATGCAAAGATGAATATTCAAAAAAAGGTGTATCGAATCTTACGACATTATGACCGCTCTCTTCTGTCCCTTTAATAAATTCTTCTACTAAAGTATTTGAAGTACCTCTTTTATGAGGACTACCTGTTAAAACGACTATTCTCATTTAGTAACCTCATCTATACATTTTAAAGCATTAAGCGCTCTTGGATAACCGATATATGGAAGAAGCTGAGTAACAGTTTCGATTAAAAACTCGCGATTATTACCGACATTCAAATTACCTTGAATATGTCCTTTAACTTGTTGCTCGCATCCACCTAAAGAAATAAGCATTGCAAAAGTTAATACTTCTCTTGTTTTTAAATCTAAATAACCTCTTGTATAATAATCCCCAAAACAGTTCGCACTTAAATAATCTTGAATATGTTTCTCATCTTCCGGCGCTGTTTTTCGCATATTTTCAATATTCTCATCACCAAAAATAGATTTTTGAACCTTTAAACCTTCTTTAAATCTATCTTCATGACTTACTCTTATCCCACCTTTTACTGGAAGTTTCACTCCATTAGCCTCTAAAACTGCATTAGTATCGTAAATAATATCAAATACTCTTGCAATTCCGCAGTAAGGAACTGCTTGATAAACGATTTCCATAATCTCTTCTGGCGTAATTCCAATATTAAGTCCAGCAGCTAAAAATACCTTATACCTATCTCTTGTATTTTGGGCAATCATACTTGCCAAAATAACCATCCATCTAAGTTTCTTATCATAACTTCCATGGTCATAAACTTCATCAAACGCAAAATTCAAAAACGTCTCGACATACTCTGGATTAGTCTCCCCCATCGGTCTAGTCTCTCCAGCTGGGGCATATTTAACCCCTTCAAAAATTGAATCGTGATTTTCTAAAGCTTTCTTTGTAATCATAATATCTCCTACCCTTCTACCTTTTCTATTACAATATTACCACTTAAATTTTCAATCATATCCACGCCGTCAATTACTTTTCCGAGTTCATACAAATCATTATTTGAACTAAAATCATCATAAAACATTACAACATCACCCCAAGGTTCATAATAAGCAAGTACTCCTTTACCACCTTTTGCAAATGGGGCATCTGAAGCATCTAACTTTTCTGGATAAAAAACTTTTTCATTTGTACTAAAATCAGAAACTTCTAAATCAAGTGGTAACTGACTGTACAAATCTTTAGCCGCCTTGCTATCATTGAGTTCAAATGTAATAACATTATCGCCTGAACTAACTCTTATTATCATCTCGTCCTCCACTTCTTCTTTATTATTTTTAAAACTAGCATAAACAAAAATTAAAAATATTAATAAAATTATTCCTAAAACTATAAATATTATCTTTTTCATAAATCACCCGAGTAACTTTCTAATTCCCATATAAGCCATATCATAAATAGAATAATATTTATAATTAACTTCTGCCTTTTCCATTGCCGCTCTTTGCTTATCTGTAACTACTGTATAAGGATATATGCCAAACATAAATGGGAAAAACGAATATAAAAATTCAGTAATATTCTCCTCACTCATTTCTGGGAAAAACTTTTCTAAACACATCTTCACTGAATGAACAGCTTCCTTATATGATTTTTTAAACTCAATAAGCCTTTCCATTCTACTATTTTCTTCTAAATCATACATATTCATGGAAAGTAATTTTAAAAGCCTTTCTCTATCTTTCATTGAATAAGCAAGCTTTCTCGCAAATTCATCTTTTGAAAGAACAACATTTTCATCATAAATATTTTTAACCTCATCACTCCATTCATCATATTCCTTGGCAAATAAAGCTAAAAATATCTCTTCCTTTGTTTCAAAATAATTGTAAATTGAAGGCCTTGAAAAAGATGTTTCCTCACTGATTAATTTCATCGTAATATCTTTAAACTGATACTTGTCATATAATTTCATACAAGCATTTACTATTTCATTTTTTCTTAAGTCATTGTGCATTTAATCATCTCCTGACATTATGTCAATTACATTCTCATTATATATCTCTTCTGACAC
>ERZ1090868.1306-NODE-1308-length-13212-cov-8.349092_pt1 | contig 13212 bp, 13 predicted proteins | sample MGYA00478475_ERZ1090868 | MGnify/ENA primary metagenome ERZ1090868 (study PRJEB33644, sample SAMEA5815747) | chicken gut metagenome | biome: Chicken; feature: Gastrointestinal Tract; material: Caecum | place: Ireland | collected 2019-01-01 | study: A study of...
GTGGGCTCGGAGATGTGTATAAGAGACAGCTCTAAAGATAATTCATTCATGATTTTAAATCCTCTGAAGTGTCTGATGATGTAGAAACGTGTTCAGCTTGTTTAGAATATATCAGCCATACACCGCCATCATTTGCCAAATTTATCATTTGTGCACCAACTGCACTTTCATTTCGCCATAAAGCACGCATAGATGAATTATAAACTGTAAGTCCGCTTGAAGTAAGCAGGGCTATTCTAGAGCCATCATAGTCCATTGCTTGAATTTCCTGTGAAATTTCAAGTTTATTTTTGCTTACTCCATGAGAGCCTATAATATAAACCGCAGTTCGTGCATTGGACGAATAAGAACGTACTGCAACTGCAATTTCATTTGTGCTATATGAGAATGCGATTAAATCATCTGGTGCATATGTAAGCTCAGATACAATTTCACCTTTTTGGTTTATAACACTTGTTGAATAATCGCCAATTACAACAACAGATGCATTATCTAAAAATCCTACTGCAAGTGGCACATTAGAATTAAGTGATACCTCTTTTATATTTTTTTCGTTGCTTAAATCTCTCAAGAACAGTTTTCCTTCAAGCTTTGCATCTTTTGTACTGCCAAAAGATGCCACAGCAAGCTTACTGCCATCTGGAGAAATTGCACATGATACAAAATAATAATCAGGAGTAGCCCACTTAAAACGCTGTTTACCACCACTTGTATAAACGGTTATAGCGGTTTTATAACCCGATTCATTTGTTATAAGGGCATAATCACCTGTTTGACCAAGTGCAGCTGTTAAAATAGACGATTCGGTTTTTTGTCTGCTTGCTTCAGCTACATTTGAAGTTAAAACCGCCCCATTTCCATTTTTATCATATGCAAGCACATAGCGTTCAGATGTCAAAACCGCAGGTGATGTGTAACCGAGATTTGTTTTAAGTCTAACTCCGCCAGAGGTTACAATACTTATAGAGTCGTTATCGGCTACTACAACGCCTTGATTAAATGGTTTTACAACCGATACATTTAACGCTTGATAATCAATATAAGTTCCTTCCTGTGAATCATCAATACCTGCCCAGAAATAGCTCATAAATTCAGATATAGAATTTGCATTTATTTTAGGGCCGTTTATTGTGATAGTAAGTGCACTTATAACAATAATCATTACACCTACCAAACGACGCAGTTTTGCCACAACTCTAAGTCTGCGGTCTGGTGAGTTTCTAATCTTTCGTCGGCGTTCATTTCTTGCCATACGAAGTGATTTTGCCTTTTGTGGCATCTCTGAGCCTCCTTTTATACATCTAGCTTATATGATTTTAACTCATCTGTATCATTATACCAAAGTCTGTTCATATAAAGCCCATGAGCTGGAAGTGTAGGCCCTGCACTTGCTCTGTCACAAGAGAGTAAAACCTCTTTTATCTGCTCTGGTTTTAGTTTGCCACTTCCAACATGCATAAGTGTGCCTGAAATTGCACGAACCATATTATATAAAAATCCATCTCCACAAACTCTTATGCGGATTAATTTTGCATTTTCTATAACAAAATTATGGTTTTCTACATATTCAGCCTGACAATGAAAAATGGTTCTCACAGTTGATTTAACAGGCGTGCCTACCGAGCGAACGGACGCAAAATCATGTGTACCTACAAAAAACTGTGCACCCTCATTCATTTTATTTACATCTAATGGATAAGTTGTGCGGTATGCTCTTTTAGATAAAAACGGGTCATTTATCTTTGATGAATATATATAGTAAGCATATTCTTTTTTAGTGCAGTTAAATCTTGCATCAAAGTCATTATTTACCTCTACTGCATTTAATACTGTTATATCCTCTGGTAAAATCGCATTTATAGCAAGCGGTAAACGCTGGAGCGGGATTGTGCAATCTGCCTTAAAGTTTGCAACATATTTTCTTGCATGAACGCCTGCATCTGTTCTGCCTACACCAGAAACATAAGTATCACATTTTAAAATTTGGTTTATAGCTTCTGTAAGTGTCTGCTGAATAGTAGCTCCATTTTTTTGAGTTTGCCAGCCATGATAATTAGTTCCGTCATAGGATAAGATTAAAGCAATATTTTTCAAATTTTGCCCTCCTTATAAACCAAAACGACCTAAAATAATAGTACAAGCAAACACTATTACTGAAACACTAATGGAAATATAATCTACACTGCAAATTTTAAGCTGTTTCATACGAGTTCTGCCCACATCTCCACGATATAACCTACATTCCATAGCAGTTGCAAGTTCTTCTGCTCGGCGAATAGATGAGATAAATAATGGAACTAAAATAGGCACCATAGCTTTTGCACGTTTTAATATGCTACCTGTTTCAAAATCTGCACCTCTTGCCTTTTGAGCTGAAATAATTTTTTCGGTTTCCTCAATAAGAGTAGGAATAAAACGAAGTGCAATAGACATAACCATTGCAAGCTCATGAACAGGCACATGTATTTTTTTCAGTGGTGACATAAGTCTTTCAAGACCCTCTGTAAGGTCAATAGGCGAAGTGGTGTAAGTGAGCATTGATGTGCCAATAATCAGCAGCATAATGCGTACTACCATTTCAATGGCGGCATAAATACCCTGTTTTGTTATATGCAGAAATCCCCATTGCCAAATAACATCACCCGCTGTATAAAATATATTTAAAATAGCTGTGATAACTACAATCGTAACAATAGGTTTAAGACCACGCACAACCATTTTAAAATGCACTTTGGAAACAGCAATAATAAGCAAAAGATAAACAGCCATTAAAGCATAAGAAAATACACCTGATGCAAGCAGTAATGACACAATCATTGCAATAACAATAACTATTTTAACTCTTGGGTCGGTTCTGTGAACTATGCTATTGCCTGGGAAAAATTGACCTAAAGTTATATCTTTTAGCATAGTTTCCCCTCCTTATATGCATTTAAGGCTTTTATAGCATCTTTAACTGTAAAAACTGAGGTATCAACATCAAAACCTCTGTTTTTAAGCTCTAACATTACCTTTGTTATCTCTGGAATATCAAGTCCTGCTTTAATAATTTCATCTGTATGAGAGAAAACCTCTTTAGGTGTACCAATAAGCATTATTTTCGCATGGTTCATAACAAGCATACGGTCACTCATTTTTGCAGCATCTTCCATTGAATGAGTGACAAATAATATTGTAGCACCACTTTGCTTATGATATTGCAAAATTTGCTCGAAAAGCTCATCACGACCAGCAGGGTCTAAGCCAGCGGTAGGCTCATCAAGCACTAAAACATCAGGACGCATAGCAATTATACCTGCTATTGCAACTCTGCGTTTTTGACCACCCGAAAGAGCAAAAGGAGAAATATCTCTCATACTGTCGTCAAGTCCTACAAAAGCCATAGCCTCACGAACTCTGTCATTTATTTCGCTTTCAGAAAGCCCCATATTACTAGGGCCAAAAGCTATATCTTTTGCAATAGTTTCTTCAAAAAGCTGATATTCTGGATATTGAAAAACAAGTCCTACACGAAAACGAGTATTTTTATCACATTTGCCCTTTTCATTCCAAATCGACTTACCGTCTAATAAAACCTCTCCAGATGTAGGTTTTAAAAGACCGTTTAAATGCTGAATAAGAGTGGATTTACCCGAACCAGTATGACCAATTATACCGAGAATTTCGCCTTTCTTAACTTGTAAATTAACATGGTCAAGAGCCATGCGTTCAAATGGGGTACCTGCTGAATAAACTTGAGTCAAGTCCCTTACTTCTAAAATATAAGACACGTTCTTAATCCTCTTTTATTTTAAATAACTCTGTAAAATATCTGCACATTCACAGATATTCATAGCATCAATTGGTAAATTTGCATTTGAGCTATTGTTTAGCTCATATAAAACCTCAATAGTTTGTGGTACTGTAAGACTGGCGTCTTTGAGCTTATCGACATTTGTAAATATCTGCTTTGGTGTACCGTCCATAATAACTTTACCTTTATGCATAACAACCACTCGGTCAGCCATAATAGCCTCGTCCATATGGTGAGTTATCAGTATTACAGTTATGCCAAAATGCTTATTTAGCTCACATATAACCTTCATAACCTCTTTACGTCCCGAAGGGTCAAGCATTGCAGTAGGTTCATCAAATACAATACATCTAGGCATCATTGCAATAACACCAGCAATTGCAACCCTTTGTTTTTGACCGCCAGACAGCTTATGAGGTGCATGACCTCTATATTCATACATACCAACAGCTTTTAAAGCATCGTCAACACGTCTGCGGATTTCCTCAGGTGGCACACCCATATTTTCAAGTGCAAAAGCCACATCTTCCTCAACAACGGTTGCAACTATCTGATTGTCTGGGTTTTGGAAAACCATAGCACAAGTGCATCTGATATCATAGATTTTGCTCTCATCTGATGTATCCATCATATCAACATAAACCTTGCCACCGCTTGGCAAACGTATGGCATTAAAATGCCCTGCAAGAGTTGATTTACCCGAACCGTTATGCCCTAAAACAGCGACAAATTCACCACGTTTAATAGATAAGTCAACACCATTTAATGCATATTTTTGATTTCCGTTTTCATCTTGATATGTATATGTTAAATTTTCGGTTTTAATAATCATAATTTACTCACCTATAAATCTTGCAGAAGAACCGCAAGGAAGTACAAGTCCTGTTGAATCTACTGGCAGACCTAACTCCTCTGCTTCAATAGTACCCTTATGCTTTTTACCTGCTGTAATGCCTAGAAGATAAGACATAACAGAAGGAGCAAGACCAGTTGAATAGCTAGAGATAATAACAAACAGTGGTTTATCACTTAAAAGCTGCATGGTAAGCTCAACAAAGTCTGCAACATCTTCTTCGATTTTCCAAGTTTCACCCGAAGGGCCTCTGCCATAGGAAGGAGGGTCCATAATAATTGCATCATATTTCCTGCCACGACGGATTTCACGCTGAACAAACTTTTTACAATCATCTACAATCCAGCGAATAGGCTTGTCCGCAAGACCAGAAGATGCTGCATTTTCTCTTGCCCATTGTGTCATGCCCTTAGATGCATCAACATGACATACACTAGCACCTGCTGCGGCTGCTGCAAGAGTAGCACCACCTGTATATGCAAATAAGTTAAGCACATTTATAGGTCTGCCTGCATTTCTTATTTTTTCCATAATAAAATTCCAGTTAGCAGCCTGTTCTGGGAAAAGGCCTGTGTGCTTAAAGGACATTGGCTTTAAATTAAAAGTTAGTTCTTTATAAGAAACAGTCCACTGAGCAGGCAATTTTTTAATTTCCCATTGACCACCGCCAGACTTTGAACGGTGATAAATAGCATTAGCCTTATCCCAAGCCTTAACGCCCTGTGTTCTATTCCAAATTGCTTGAGGGTCTGGGCGAACCAGTGTGTAATCTGTCCATTTTTCGACCTTTTCACCGCCGCCACAATCTAAAATTCTATAATCTGACCAATCATTTGCAATCCACATCTATTTATAATCCTCGCTTTATGTTATTTTAATCATACTCTATTATTTTAACATTTGTTGTTACTATATGCAATCAAAAAGCTAGAGTGTAAAATTTAATATTGTATAAATTTCACATTATAATGACATAATTTATTTGTAAAAAGCCGAAAAAAACGACACAGAACATATTAAAAGTCTGTGTCGTTATAAAGGTTTTTAGTTAAGATTTTTCACGGATATATGCAGCTAAACGCTTATCCTCGTGACGAATATGGTTAATCAGTGTACTTGCAAGACCGTTAAGCTCACCAAGAGTTTGAACTGTTGCACCTTCTGTTTTCATTCTAGACACAAAATCTGCAACATCTTTTTTGTATTTAATATGGAATTTAAGGTGTTTTTCCATATTTGGATATTTGTATTTCTTTTGCAGTCTTTCTTCGTCTGAGAAGTGCTTGCTAACATATCCTGCTAAAAACTCAGCGGTTTGAGCGATTTTATCTCGTCCATATCCACTAGAACAAGCATCAAGCAGTTCATTTACCGCATCAAAAATCTGTACATGCTCGGAGTCAATAAGTTCGTTACCAGTTTCTATATCTGGTGTCATATAGTAACGATTAGTATTTACCGAGGTCGTCATATTGGTAGTCGGACTGACGAAAGGTGTCGCCCACATGTGGGCTAGTACCTCCTGCATTAAAGCTGCCGCCTACTTGTTTTGCTTCAAATCCACCGAAAGAATTTGAATCGTCCTCAACTTCAAATGATGAGAAGATTTGACGCATTACATTTGCCTGAGAGGATAGCTCCTCACTTGCAGCTGCTGATTCTTCACTTGTTGCAGAGTTAGTCTGTACAACAGTTGCAATCTGGTCAATACCTTGAGTTACTTGGTCAATAGCCTCAGATGCACGTTCTGTTGCATCAGCAATCTGAGTAATCTTATTCACAGCCTGTGTGGTGAGTTCTGTGCTAACAGTTATAGTATCAGCAGCGGCATGTGCTATGCTAGAGCCATGTTCAACTGCACGGATAGAATCTTCAATAAGTGTTGTGGTATTTTTAGCAGCTTCAGCAGATTTGCTAGCAAGGTTACGAACCTCATCAGCAACAACAGCAAAGCCCTTACCAGCAGAACCTGCACGGGCAGCTTCTACGGCTGCATTTAGAGCAAGTATATTTGTCTGGAATGCAATATCTTCAATGGTCTTAATAATTTTACTAATTTCCTTGGATTTGTCAGTGATATCGTCCATAGCAGCAATCATCTGAGTCATTTGTTCCTGACTTGCACGGTTTTGCTCACCAGCTTGGTCTGCATTTTCACGAGCAATTCTTGTAGCCTCAGCATTCTGTCGAGCACCTTCAGAAATGTCATTTATGCTTGCAGACAGCTGTTCAACAGCACTAGCCTGCTCAGTTGCACCTTGTGCAATAGCCTGAGAACCATTTGCAACCTGTTCTGCACCCGCAGAAACCTGCTCAACAGAACGCTTAACACCAGCAATCATAGAGTTCATCTTTTGTTGTAAATTGCTTAATGATTCAGATATAGCAACAAATGTACCTGGTAAATTAGTATCAACAGTTATGTTAAACTTGCCATCTGCCATAGCTGATGTGATATGGGAAATATCTGAGCAAGCCTTACGAAGAACATTTTGGCTTTTACGCAGTGCCTCTGCCATTTCACCAATTTCATCTTCTGCCTCATAGTAAACAGGGGTATCAAGCACACCTTCACTCATGCCTATAATAGCCTTATGGATTTCAGTTGTTGGCTCTACAATAGATCTAACCATATATTTTGCAAATACAAATACAATAGCGAGTGCTACAACTATTATTATAATAGATACTACAAGCACAGTTGTGTAGAGAGTCTGTAACTCTTTTTGTTTATCAGCTACAAGATTGTCAATTTCCTGCTCTACATCTTCTGCAACTATACGAAGATTTGCAAGAGCTGGTTGACATTTTTCTTTTAATTCCTTTTCAGCTTGAGCAAAATTTCCTGAACTTGCAAGAGTTGCTATGCTGCTAGCCTCTGCTTTCCACTCTCTAACAGCATTTGCATATGTTTTTTCTTTGCCGTCGCTTAAAAGTTCACTATAATTTTTTTCTACGTATGACAAATATGACTCCATATTTGTCATTACAGTTTTTAAAGATGACTGATTTTCAGTTTTATCAGCACCTGTTGTGTCAAGCACAATATCACGAACAATTCGTGATGCTGCATTATTTTCGACTATACACTTAAGCAACGTGCTTTCAAGCTGCATATGCTTGTTAATGAGGTCTTCATACTCACCTCTTAAATTGATCATTTGTGAATTACAAAGTATCAGCATGACTAGTGATATTATAACTGGTACTGCAAAACCCAAAGTCAACTTTTTTCTGATTTTTAGATTTTTAAGACTCATTTTCTATCATTTCCTTCCTTTGAATCTATGAAAAAACGAAAAGCATTTTATTTAAACTCCCCGTACTTTCCCTTTGGAACGTCGGCAACAACACGGCCTTCAACAAGTGTAATAACTCGTTTTCTCATAACGTTTACAAACTGTTTCGCATGAGTTGCCATAATAACAGTTGTTCCACAACGATTGATTTCAGCCAAAATATTCATAATATCCCAGCTAGTATCATAATCGAGATTGGCTGTTATCTCATCTACCACAAGAACTGGTGGGTTACAGATAACAGCTCTTGCAAGCTCTACAAGTTTTATTTGTCCACCTGAAAGCTCAAACGGATAACGCTCTCCCATAGCTCTCATACCAACTAATGCCAGAGCTTTTGTTGTGTTTTCCTCAGCTGCTTTGGATTTAACCCCAAGTGCACGCTGAACTATATATAAATTTTCTCTTATTGTCTTTTTTCTTATAAGACTAGCTTCCTGCCAAACTTGCCCTATCATTCTTCTGTATGCTGACCTTTTCCAATAGCGAAGTTTAGTTACTTCTTGGTCTCCCATCCAAATTCGACCAGAATCTGCACGAATTTGATTAGCTATTAATTTAAGTATAGTAGTTTTACCTGCACCACTACTGCCAATTAAAAAAACAAAATCACCTTGTTCAATTGTAATTGAAACATCATCAACAGCTGCAAAGCGTTTCTTTCTTTCATTTACAAAATATTTAGTTACATTTTGAAGTTCTATTTGAGGCACAATATTTCCTCCATATATAAATATTAGACAAAATTCGATTTGTTTGTTATGATAATAAAAAAATACTAAATTTTGAAGGTGAGGCTCTTGAAAAGAAATAAATCAAAATTTGAAAAACTAAAGATGACAGTTCTTGCTATATTTTTGTTTATTATATGTGTTGGAGGTATAGAACTTGCCATTTGTTATTGGCATGACCCTCATATTTTCACCAAAATTGTAACACCCGTACAAAATGCAGCAAAAACGACATTATCAAACGGCAAAAAACTGGCAATAGATACCAGTAATTGGCTTTCCAATAAAAAAGATTGGTTTGATGCAAAGCTAAAGCAGCTTGGTGAGAAACTGACACAGCCACAGAAATCAAAAACAGAGCAAAATGAACAAGAATCAGAAAATTCCTCTGGTGTAATGACAAGAGTTAATGGTGTAGAAACCCTAACTGGTGGCACTATACCAGTAACATATTTTGCACAAAACGACCCAGAATGGAAAGACCAGCTTTATGGCAATGACCCTATTGGTGTATATGGTTGCGGACCTACATCACTTGCTATGGTTGTAAATAGCTTAGGTGTAGAAAGCACAACGCCTGCTTTAATGGCAGCATTTTGTGCCGAACAAGGCTATTGGGCACCACAAAGTGGTTCATATCATAATATAGTGCAAGGCGTTTCGGCTGCATTTGGAATTAAATGCACTGCACCAGCAGCACTTGATAAAGACGAACTAATAACAAGGCTTTCAGGTGGTGAAATAGCCATAGCACTTATGGGACCTGGTCATTTTACTGACACTGGGCATTTTATAGTTCTTCGAGGAGTAACAAAAGATAATAAAATACTTGTAGCAGACCCAATCAGCAGAACACGCAGTTTACAAGAATGGGATTCCGAACTTATAATTAGCGAATTAAGTATGAGTCGCAGTAGCGGAGCTCCGCTATGGTTTTTATCTGTTGACAAGTAATTATATATCTGTCTTTATGTTACATCACTATTTTACAGCAAAGTTATAAATTGAGCAATACCCATAAATATTTTTTACAGATAAAAATTTTTATTAAGTGTGTTTATAAATAATACACAATGACAAGTTTTTCCCACCACAACAATTATTGCGGTGGGAAATTTTTTATCTTTTCTTATTCTTAAGCACGTTAAATATTCGATTATCAAAAGGAACTATACGTTCTAAAAGTCTTCGATTTTGCTCCATTTGTTGTTTAAATAAAGTTTCTTCTTGGCTTAAAGGCTCAGCATCATTTTCAAGTTCATGCCATCTTTTGATTATATCCTCTGGTAATTCAGATTTAAGTGATAATAAAACACCATCTGACTCTTTCATATATAATATTGGCTCTTGACGCATGGATAAAAGCATTTGAAATGAAACTTCATCATCACGATTTAAAGCATCTGACATCTGCTCTGTAAGGTCCTTTATCTCAGTTAAAAGTGAATATCTTTTTTTTAGCTGAACTATTAATTTTATCCAATCTTGATTCATATACTTTGTGCCTCTTGTGCTTTTCTAAAAGTATCTCTCAAATCTATAAGTTGTGGTTTAATCTGTGCTAAAACCTTTCCATTTCTTCCAAAACGGACACGATTTAACATATATAGGAAATAATCATATAATCTATGAAGATCTCGACTTATTGGATATTTCATATCTAGTGTTCTATCTAAATAGCGTACAATATCAATACATCTTACAATAGATGTTTCAAAAAGCTCAAAATCTTCTTTTTGCAGAGACAGTTCAGAGCGAATTAAGCGCTTAACAAGCTCGTCATATAGAAGCATCAACAGTTCACCCTGAGTCATTGTATTAATGGATTGTTGTTTATATTGTTGATACCCTTGCATGCTCATAATTTAAAAAATCCTTTCCAAAACGGCAAAAACCGCACTAATAATTAATACCCACCACTCATACCAGCTAGATAAGAACTTTGAGAGTTCATCTGGCTAATAAGAACTTCAAGTTTACTAAATTTAGAAGTATAGAAATCAATCTTATCATTGAGCTGGTCTGTTAATTTTTCAATCATTTCATCAATATCATCAATCTCTGTTTTTAACTCATTCTTAAGCATAGATGTGGCTGAAAATTCAGAACCAGCTTTCTCAATGAGGATACCTTTAGTTGCACCAGTTGTTCCCGCATACTCATCAATAACTTCTTTGAGTTTACTAATAGCTCCACCTCCAGTAACATAACCCTTGTCATTTTTTTCCACCGATCCTGCTAATAAATTTTGTACATTTTCTGGATCCTTTTCCAGTGCAGCTCTAAGTGCATTCTCATCAATAGAAAGTTTACCTCTATCAGATGCCTCAGTTGATGTTTTAATGCCAATTTCTTCCAATGCATAATCAGAGAACAAGAAACGTAAATCACTAGCTAAAGCCTTCAAATCACTATCTCCAAACAGCATGCCTTCCTTGGCTTTTTTCTCATATTCTTCAATCTGTTTGTCAGTCATATCAGCCTTTTGGTCATCTGTAAGAGGTTTATATTTATTATCTGGCTGAGTAGAATATAATTCGCCTAAATCATCAAGCATTATATTATATTCTTCAACAAATGATTTTATATTGCTAATAATTTTATCTGTATCAACTTTTTTGTTAAATGTTACAGCTGTTTCATTCTTACTAGAGTCAACTTTAAATTCTCCATTTACGGTTATAGCCATACCATCAACATCAAAGGTGTTTGTATCGCTAGTTAGTGTCATTTCTTTACCATTTACAGTAGCAGTAAGAGTTGCATCTTTACCCGCCACCTCTTTGGAAGGTGTTCCAAAAATATTTCCTGCCAATCCACCATTAATTTCTACTTTACCACCTGAACCACCATATGTTGATGTAAAAATAAACTGATTAGCTGTTTGTGAATATGTAGCATTTACTCCCGCATCTGAACTATTTATATCAGACAGAATAGTTGAAAGCTTAGTATCTTTAGTATATTCACCAATTTTAACGCCATTGATTTCAAAAGCATATTTATCATTTCCATTTTCATCTTGACCTGTTGGAGTAAGTCCACTAAAAATACTATTACCTAGTTGCCCAAGTGTCATATTAGTGTTTACACGGTTAGATGCACCATATTCAAATCCCAAAAGACCATCTTTACCCATAAGTTCAGGTGAACCAGAAGTAATTGTAAATACATTACTAGTATCACCACCTGTATTTTTAACATCAAACTGTAACTTAAAGCCGCTTGTACCGTTTGAAGCAGTGTTTGAAACATCTACACGACCATAACCAAATGCTTTATCTATTTGAGATTGCAAGCTGTTTATTATGCTGTCAGCATCTTTAGCATCATCTGGAATAGTAAGAGTTGTACTCTTATCTCCAAATGTAACGCTCAGTGTCTTACCCTTTAATAAATCTATGTTTTTTACATTTTCATCTAAATCACCAACTTGAACAGTAGCTCCACTACTCAAATCCTGGTCAGCTTTTAAACCTAATGCTCCAAGTGTCTTGTCTGAACCAGCAGTAACTTTAAATACACCGCCACCCTTGTTATCAAATTTAATTTCACCAGAAGCTGAAACAGATATATCTACTTTGCCTTCCATACCAGCAACTTTCATTTGCTCATCAAATTGCTTTTTAATTTCATTAGCAACATCTTCCTTGCTAGAATATTTAGCATCTGCTGGGAAATTAACAGTAATAGCTCTTGAGTCATATTCAAATGTTATGGATTTACCAGCAAAATTGCTTACTGGTGTTGTACCATTTAAGTCTATTTCTCCACTAGATATAGTATCACTTATTTGAGCTCCAGCAATACCATCAAATGTAACACTTGCATTGGTTGCCATTGTTGCTCCTGTAATTTGAATATTACTATTTGTTGTACCTGATGCAGAAATTCTGTCCGCATAAGTACCCAAAGATGTTATGATACTAGAGCCAAATACTTCTGAACCCATTAAGTTTGAATTGGAAATATATGACATGTACTTTGTTGAAAGATTAATCAACTGATTGCTAATACCTCTATAGGCTTGTTGTTGCCAACCTAAAAGTGTTTTTTGTTGTTTCTGTTTGTCAATTTTAGATTTAATACCTTGCACCATACCCTCAATCATTGATTCTGTATCCATACCAGATGCAAGACCGCTAATTATGTTACTACTTCTGCTACCATAGATGCTAGAGCTACTGCTCATTAAACTACTTATTGATGCCATAATAATTACTCCTCTCTTTTGTGTGTATATAGATACAATTTCCTACAAATTTTGATTTTATAAAAATTTCTTCTGTTTTTTTATTTCGACATATAGTATACTAAAAATAATAGGTAGAATAAGAATAATTTTGATAAGGACGTGATTTTTGTGCCTGAAGTTATAGCTATCACAAATCAAAAGGGTGGTGTAGGTAAAACAACAACATCTGCTGCCCTTATCGCTTCACTTTATGAGCGTGGAAAAAAGGTGCTTGCTATAGATTTAGACCCACAAGGCAATTTAGGTTTTAGCCTTGGAGTTGATATTGAAAATACACATAC
>ERZ1090868.1310-NODE-1312-length-13201-cov-6.487753_pt1 | contig 13201 bp, 17 predicted proteins | sample MGYA00478475_ERZ1090868 | MGnify/ENA primary metagenome ERZ1090868 (study PRJEB33644, sample SAMEA5815747) | chicken gut metagenome | biome: Chicken; feature: Gastrointestinal Tract; material: Caecum | place: Ireland | collected 2019-01-01 | study: A study of...
ACCCATGACCTTCCGCACGTCAAGCGGATGCTCTACCAGCTGAGCTAAATGTCCATATCCAGCGCCGGCTCTCTCGAACCGACGCTAATTATTATATCAGGTTTCTTCTTCGTTGTCAAGCTCTGAAAGATCAAATTCTAATTCTTCTCCGCAGGCGCTGCAAACGATGGAACCAGCACCGAGCATCTCCTGATCTAGATAGATGACTTCACCGCAGGTAGGACAAACCACTTGATAGAGATCATCCTCTGGATTGGGTGCAAGTTCCTCATCCTCAGATTCCGCGCCATCGCCCAAGAAATCTTCGGTGATCGCAGAGAGTTCCTCATATACGTCATCCAATTCGTCCATCAGATCTTCATTTTGCTGCTTCAAATCTGTTACGGCAACTGCGAGATCATCGAGCGCAGACAACATACCGCTGAGCAGCTTGCCTTCCTTTTTCTCGGTATCGATTTCGAGACCTTCAAACAGCCCTTTTAAATAGGCAACACGTTCTGTGACAGTCATTTAGCATCCTCCTCCGTGAAAAAATGAAGACAGCAAGCGGAATTTTAGCCCTTTGCGCGCTCGAGATATTCGCCTGTACGGGTATCGATCTTGATGCGGTCGCCGATCTCGATAAACAGCGGAACCTGAACGGTTGCACCGGTTTCGACAACAGCCGGCTTGAGCGTGTTGGTCGCGGTGTTGCCCTTGAAGCCAGGATCGGTCTCAGTGATTTCCAGCTCGACAAAGAGCGGCGGCTCTACTGCGAATACATTACCCTTGTAAGAGAGCACCTTGACATTGGTGTTCTCCTTGACAAAACGGAAATCGTCGCCCAGCGTAGACTTATTGATCGGGAGCTGGTCATACGTCTCGGTATCCATGAAGTAGTACAGATCGCCGTCAGCATACAGATACTGCATTTCCTTGCGCTCTACATACGCGGGCTCATACTTATCGGTCGGATTGAAGCTGCGCTCGGTGACCGCGCCGGTGATGACGTTCTTCATCTTAACGCGGACAAATGCTGCGCCCTTGCCGGGCTTAACGTGCTGGAATTCGACAACCTGGAGCACCTGGCCGTCCATCTCGAACGTTACGCCGTTTCTGAATTCACCTGCAGAAATCATAATTACGAATCCTCCAAACTATATAAACACATGGGTGTTCTAAAAATTCTAAAATGAATGCTCATATATTTTACCCTATTTTTGAGGACTTGACAAGTCCTTTTTCACGTTTTCGCGGAAATATGTAGAATTCTTTTCGTTTTTGTTGAACCTTGTGTACACAAGGCATGAAAAAAGCGCGGAGAAATTCTCCGCGCTTTCCAGGGCGTCCTACTTAGTGGCAGCAGCCGCATCCACCGCAGTCAAGGGCGGCGGGGGTTCCGCAATAATTTTCCTGGCAAGAGCCGCCGTAGAAGATCCAGATCAGGATTACAGCGAATAAAATGATGATCCACCAAGAATCGGTGCCCCAACAAGAATTGCGATACATAATGTTTTCCTCCTTTTGTGGATTACAACTCATCCTATGAGGTACAGAGGAAATGGGTTACGCATCATCGGTATCTTTTTCAAAAAGATATTGGGTTGCATCAGAGCACGATGTTTCCGCATAGGCCATTCGCGGATAGCCCGGTAATAGACACCGGGAGCAGTATATTTTTTGAGATTGCGGTATGCGAAGCCTGTACAGGGAAACAGTAGGCGCTGTGGCCGCTCCAGACGCCTTGGCCGATCGGATGCTCGAATAAGACCTCGAGGGTGCGGCCGATAAACTGCGCACGGTAGGCTTGGCTCAGCTCTGCGGCGCAAGCTTTTGCCTGCGTGGCCCGCATGGCCTTGACCGCCTCGGGAATCTGCTCCGGCATATTGGCCGCCGGTGTGCCCGGCCGAGGAGAATACGGAAAAACATGTACATCAGAGAAAGCGCATCGTGAGAGGAAATCGAGTGTTTGCATAAAATCAGCTTCGCTTTCCCCAGGGAATCCAACGATCAGATCAGTTGTAATAGAGCAGTCCGGAAAAGCGGCTCGCAGACGGTGGCACTGCTGCAAAAAGAAGTCTGTTGTATACCGGCGCTTCATGCGGGCAAGTGTCCGGTCGCAGCCGCTTTGTAGCGATAAGTGGAAATGCGGTCGCAGATTTGGGTGCTGCGATAAGCGCTGACAGAACACTTGGTCAACAGTGCGCGGCTCTAGCGAGCCCAGACGCAGATAGGTCTGCGGGACGGCTTTGCATAGGGCGTCGATCAGATCGACCAGCGACGGCTGCTCCGGGAGATCCCGGCCATAAGAAGAAATTTCAATGCCTGTGAGCACGATTTCATGCACGCCCGATTGCGCTAAGCGCTGCGCTTCCTGTACAGCCTCTCGCAATGGAATAGAGCGCACATGGCCCCGTGCATAAGGGATAATGCAGTAAGTACAATAGTTGTCGCAGCCATCCTCTACTTTCAGCAATGCGCGTGTCCTGCCGGCAGGTACGCCTGCCGGCAAAGTCTCATAGGTCCTGGATGGCTGGCGGAATTTTTGAAGATCCTGAGGTCGCCTCCCCTGCACGGCAGCCTCGCATAGCGCGATAATCTCGGAGCGTGCGGAAGTTCCGCAGATGAGGTCTACCTCCCCACTTGCAGCAAGCTTGTCTGGCTCGGTCTGTGCAAAACAGCCGCATGCGGCAATGATTGCATTCGGGTTTTCCCGCCGGATCTTGTGCAGAGCGCGAAGGTTCTTATGGTCGCTGATAGCAGTTACACTGCAAGTGTTCAGGATAAAGGCATCGGCGTCATGTGTACAAATTTCATGCCCGCGCAGGCGCGCCTGCTGCATGAGCGCCTGCGTTTCAAATAGATTGACCTTGCATCCTAATGTATAAAATCCAAATTTCATGACAGAACTCATTTCTTGTAAGATTGCATTTATTATACGCGAAAAATGCCTGTAAAACAACAAGAATCCATGGAATTTCGCAGATTTATAAATTTTAGTTTGACAATGGTGCTATATTGTGCTATTATATATGCGTATTGTAATTAAGGATTGTAACCGAATTGTAATTTACAATACGGTTCTGTAATATTTATGAAGGAGATTTTCTTATGGCTTCGAGCGTGAAAGACGGCGAGCTTCTGATGTATAAGGGCCATCCGCTGATGCGCAAGGAAAACATCATCTACTATGGCAGCATGGAAGACCGCTATATTATTATGATGCAGATTCTCGAGACCAAAAAGGAAGGCGATTTGGAGGTCGCGACCAAAGTTGCAGTTCAGCTCCAGCAGACCAGCCAGACCGTCCGCATGAAGGATCGCATTGTGAAGAAAAGCGAAAAGAACAGCCTGTGGAGCGCGATGGATATTGGTTCCATCTGGCTCAGCCGGGCACTGTCGGCGAAATAAGAGATGAGTCGCCGGCTGTTGGGTTCCGGCGTACTACAGGAGGGAATACCATATGAAAACAAAGCACGTAAAGGTGGTGCTGACCACCGCACTTTCGGCTGCGATGGTCATAGGCAATGCTTCTGCGCTCTATGCGGGCGTCAACACTGCTTCGACGAATTTGAACTTCCGCGATTCGGCGGGTGGCAATGTCATTGGCGCAATTCCGAGCGGCGCAAGAGTAGCAGTCATCGACAATACCAGTGAATGGTATCGTGTTGCATATAACGGTGCAATCGGCTATGTCAGCGCGGACTACATTGAGTCCAGCGAGGACGGAGATGTCGATCTCGGTACCGGAATCATCAATGAGGATTCGGTCAATATCCGTACCGAGCCGAATACCGATTCCGAGGTCATGCTTCAGCTTAATACAGACGATTGTGTCGATGTCAATGGCATTGTGGATGGCTGGTACCGTATTGCGATCGATGATACCGCAGGCTATATTTATGCGGATTATCTGACCTTCGAGCATACGATGACCGATACCCCAGAACAGCACCATGCGCAGTCTTCCGATCCGGAGCAGGTAAGCGCAGAGGCGGACGAACTGCTGAGCTATGCGGAGCAGTTCCTGGGCACACCTTATGTTTATGGCGGCAGCACGCCGAGCGGATTTGACTGTTCCGGCTTTACTACATATGTGTTCCGCAATGCATTGGGGATCTCTCTGCCCCGTACTTCTTCTGAGCAGAGCCAGACCTATACCAGAATTGACTCTATCTCGGATTTGGAGCCCGGTGACTTAGTATTCTTCGGAAATGGTTCGCGTGTCAATCACGTAGGCATCTACGCTGGTCAGGGTGAGTTTATCCACTCCCCGCATACTGGCTCTTACGTAAAGTATGACACCCTCTCGTCGGGCAACTACTACAAAAACTTTATGTGGGGCGGTCGCGTCCTGTAAGAGACCGAAAAACAGAAATTTGAAGAGGCATGGAAATCCATGCCTCTTTTTTCTGTTATGGCTGAAGCTGGATGGTTAGGAGTCCTTCCCCTGTCGATATCGACTGCAGAGAAATTCCCTGTGACCGCAGCCCTGCGGTCAATGCCTGAGCCAACTGCTCCATTGCTGGCTGAAGCAAACGACACGGCAGTTTAAGGCCATTGATTTTTAAGCTGAGTGGCTGTAGTATAACGGTTTCTTCTGCATAGCCGATTGAGACGGCTGCGGATAAAGGGCAGCTATCTGGCAAAAGCATGTATGCCGCTTGAGGCAATTCCAACGTCTCCGGGGAGATCTCCGCCGTGCATAGGAGATTACCTTGTTCACCAATTTGGATCTCGAGATTGCGGAGAATAAAATCAGATGGGAGTTGGCGGGCCAGCAAGGTGGTGAGTGCACCGCTGTCCAATGTAATACATCGTCCGCCGGATTCGGAATGAGACTCGGCGCGCTGGACGACAGTATGCGGCGTATGGAACGGGATGCCAGTATGCATTACGATTCGACCAATCAGAAAAATAGAGCATAGGATGCAGGCTGCAAGGCCAATGATATGGATAGACTTCCGTATCATACGCTTCCCTCCTCCCCTTCCCTGCGGGTATATTGAATACTATGCAGAGACAGGCCGAGAAAGAATTCTGAGATATAAAAAAGCACCCCAAAACGGGGTGCTTTCTATATCCCAGGGAAAGAATTACTGATGCTCTTCGATATACTTGCAGATATCGCCGATCGTGGACATCTTCATTGCTTCCTCATCAGAGATCGAGATGCCAAAGTTCTCCTCCAGATCCATCATCAGCTCAACGACGTCGAGGGAGTCTGCATTCAGATCTTCCTTGATCTTGGTGTCCATGGTCATGGACGATGCGTCCGCGTCGAACTTCTCCGCTAACAGCTCGCAAATCTTCTCAAACATAATAGTTCTCCTTTGTGATAAATATTTTTATTCTTCGAAAATTCCGATTTTACGGAATTTTTCATAACGTTTTTCTAATAGCTGATCGATCTGAGGCTCCGAAAGCAGCGACCGGAGTTGCTCGCTAATCGCCTTCTTTACATTCCGCAGAATCGAACCGCTTTCTGGAATGATCCCTTCGATCATACCAAAAGAAAACAAATCATCCGCTGTGATCTTCAAGCGTTCAGCAGCTTCGAATTCACGGCTAGCATCCTTCCACAGGATAGAGGCACAGCCGCGCGGCGAAATCACCGAATAGATGGCGTTCTCTAGCATCAGGACACGGTCGGCTACCGCAAACGCAAGCGCACCACCAGAGCCACCTTCTCCGGTTACAATACTGATAATCGGCGTGCGCAGTACCATAAATTCACTCAGACAGCGCGCGATAGCTTCGCCCTGGCCACGTTCCTCGGCGCCGACGCCGGGAAAAGCGCCAGAAGTATCGACAAAGAAAATAACGGGGCGATGGAACTTCTCTGCCTGTTTCGCCAGACGGAGTGCCTTGCGATAGCCTTCCGGCTGCGCCATGGCAAAGTTAGCCTTAATATTTTCTTCCGTCGTCTTTCCTTTGCGATGCCCGATTACGGTCACCGGGATACCTTGGAAGGTTGCGATGCCCGCGCAAACGGCATAATCGTCCGCATAAGCGCGGTCGCCATGCAGTTCGATAAAATCGTCGAAAATCGTTTTGACATAGTCGTCAATTGTAGGACGCTTGCTGTCATGAATAATGCGCATTTTATCGCGCACGGGGAGTTTTTCTCTTGTGCTCATACAGGATCCCCCTCACTTTGCGGTTCATGCAGCCGAAGCAGCGCTTCCAGCGTGTGCTTCATTTGATTACGCGGTACAATTTTATCACAAAATCCGTGTGCAAGCAAGAACTCTGCGGACTGAAAATCGTCCGGCAATTTTTCGCCGATCGTGCCCTCAATGACACGGCGGCCTGCAAAGCCAACCGTTGCGCGCGGTTCTGCCAAAATAATATCGCCAAGCGAGGCAAAACTTGCGTCTACGCCGCCGGTGGTCGGGTCTGTTAGGACAGTGATATAGAACAAGCCTGCATCGGAATGCCGCCGCACAGCGCCGGATACCTTAGCCATCTGCAGCAGAGAGAACATTCCTTCCTGCATGCGTGCACCGCCAGATGCTGTAAAGAGGATGACAGGAAGCTGATGACGTGTGGCATACTCGAACAACCGGGTCAACTTCTCGCCAACAACGCTTCCCATGGATGCCATGAGGAAATGGCTGTCCATGACACCCAGGCAGGTTTCTATCCCGCCAATGGTGCATACGCCAGTAATCACCGCATCCTGCATGCCAGTCTTTTCCTGAAGCGTCGCCAACTTTTCGCTGTATCCCTCAAAGTCGAGCGGATTGCAGGGACGGACCGAGCCGAACAATTCGGAGAAAGAATCCTTATCGGCTGTGATTCGGATTCGAGTCCGGGCAAGAAGGCGTGCATAATGGCCGCAAGAAGGGCATACATAGAGATTACGTCCATAGTTGCGTGCTTGCAGATGGGCCCCACAGGCCTTGCAGACGATCTGAGGCTTTTCCTCAGGCGGATTGGCGGCGGCTTTCATTTGCATGGAGGTCGCTCTTGTTTTCTGAAAAAGATCAATCAGCATATAGAACCTCCTTCTCAGCGATCAAAATCGCCATTTGCAATCGAGTTGGTATGAAAATCTCCAGAGACAAAGGCATCGGAGGACAGTAGGTGCAGATGGAAATCTGTACTTGTCGTCACGCCGTCAAAGAGCGTCTCGGCCAACGCCCGGCGCATCCGTGCAATAGCCTGCGCGCGGTCGCAGCCGCTGACGATCAGCTTTCCAATCATGCTGTCATAGAACGGCGGGATCATATATCCCTGATAGGCTGCAGTATCGATTCGGACACCGGGCCCGCCAGGGAGATGCATACCGTTGATACGCCCCGGGCAAGGTGCAAAATCGCGATTGGGGTCTTCTGCATTGATGCGGCATTCAATCGCATGACCGCGCAGGATCAGATCGTCCTGGGTAAAAGAGAGTGGCTCTCCGGAGGCGACGCGGATCTGTTCGCATACAAGATCAACCCCTGTCACCTGTTCCGTAACCGGATGCTCGACCTGGATACGGGTATTCATCTCACAGAAGAAGAAATTCTTATCGCGATCTACCAGGAATTCTACGGTACCGGCATTGATGTAGCCGACTTTCTGCGCCAGATTCCGTGCAGCTGTGCACATTTTCTGCCGGGTCTCGGGATCAAGGAAACAGGAAGGCGCTTCCTCCAATAATTTCTGGTGGCGACGCTGGATAGAGCATTCTCGCTCAAATAAATGCACGACATGCCCCTGGGTATCGCCCATGATCTGTACTTCAATATGGCGGGGGTTTTCAACATAGCGCTCGATATAAAGTCGCCCATCGCCGAAGTTTGCCTGCGCCTCACTCGACGCAGTATCATAAGCACTTTTGAGTTCCTCAGGGGAATATGCAACACGGATGCCCTTTCCGCCGCCGCCGGCAGCCGCTTTGAGCATAACCGGATATCCGATGCGCGTTGCCCACGACTCCGCTTCGGCATAGTCCTTCACTGCGCCGTCCGAACCCAAGGCAACCGGAACGCCGGCGGCAATAGCGGTACGCTTGGCTTCTGCCTTGTCGCCGAGGAGATGGATGGTTTGAGGCTTGGGGCCAATAAAGGCGATCCCATTATCGATTGCCATCTGGGCAAACTCCGCATTTTCGGACAAAAAGCCAAAGCCGGGATGAATCGCCTGCGCGCCGGAAGCCAGAGCGGCAGAAATCAGATTCTGCATGTTCAGATAACTATCGCGCGGATTTGCAGGGCCGATGCAGACCGATTCATCTGCAATCTGCGCATGCAGCGCTTCACGATCCGCCTCCGAATAGACTGCGACCGAAATAATGCCAAGGTCACGACAAGCGCGGATAATACGGACCGCGATTTCGCCGCGATTGGCGATCAAAATTTTTTGAAACATAGCTCAATCACCTGATTACTTGCCGATAAAGCATTTAATCTCGGCTTCAGATGCCAATTCCCCGTTCACAAAGGTCTTACCTTGTGCGACCGCAAGCGGGCCGCGCTGTTTGACAAGCTCGATCTCCATGCACAGCGTATCACCCGGATGAACCATACGGCGGAATTTGGCCTTATCGATGCTGGTATAGAATGCAGTCTTACCGCGGTTCTGCTCTTGGGACAGCAATGCGACTGCGCCGACCTGTGCCAGCGCTTCCAACTGGAATACGGCAGGCATGACCGGTGCTCCAGGAAAATGCCCCTGGAAGAAGAATTCATCTCCTGTCAGGTGCAGTTCACCCTTAGCGCCCTGCGCAGACTGCTCTGTGATCGTGTCCACAAGCAGCATTGGCGGACGGTGCGGGATGATCTCCATGATCTGTTCTTTGTTTAACATTGGGCCCCTCCTCAGTCGATCACGACCAGCACCTGCTTATATTCGACCATATCACCATTTTGTGCAAGGATACGGCTGACAGTACCATCACAGGGCGCTGTAATTTCGTTCATAGTCTTCATCGCTTCAATGATAAAGAGCGTGTCTCCTTTTTTGACTGTCTGGCCGACCTCGATAAAGGGGGGCTCCTCCGGAGAAGGTGCGCTGTAAAAGATACCGACCAGCGGGGCTTCCACTGGTGTGCCGGTAAACGTCTCCTCCACGGGAGAAGCGGCGGTATCCGGCGCAGTTGCCGCTGGAGCTGCCGCAGGTACTGCGGCAGGGGCGACGCTGGCCTGTGCCTCGATCCGGATCTCAAAATCGCCGGACTTTAGCGAAAAAGCGGACAATCCGCGCTGCCGTACAGCATCCATCAAATCAATTGATAAAGATTTTAATTCTTTTGCGTCCATTTAATCCTCCATTTTCCGGAACAGCAGAGCTGCATTGTGGCCGCCAAAACCGAGCGAATTGCTCAGCGCAATGCGGACCGGCGCTTCCACTGCATGGTTTGGGGTGATGTCCAGATCACAATCAGGATCAGGAACTTCATAACCAATTGTCGGGGGGATGATGCCGTTTTGAATGGCTAATACACAAGCAATGGCCTCGACTGCGCCTGCAGCGCCGAGAAGATGGCCAGTCATGGATTTGGTAGACGAGATATGGACATGATACGCTGCCTCTCCCATTGCCTTTTTGATAGCCATCGTTTCGATTTTTTCGTTGATTGGCGTTGAGGTGCCATGTGCATTGATATAGTCGACCTGATCGGGCGAAACTCCAGCATCCTGCATTGCAATTTCAAGCGCCCGGGCACCGCCCTCTCCTTCCGGATCGGGAGCGGTGATGTGATAGGCGTCTGAAGTCGCGCCATAACCGGCCACTTCCGCCAAGATTGTTGCACCGCGTGCCTGGGCATGCGATAGGCTTTCCAGGACGACCGCACCGGCGCCTTCCCCCATGACAAAGCCGCTTCTGCGGGCATCAAACGGAATCGAGGCAGTACGAATATCATCACCCGTATACAGCGCCTTCATATTAGAAAAACCAGCGTTGGCAATTCGGATGATGCAGGCCTCTGCGCCGCCTGCGACGACAATGTCCTGATAGCCATGTTTAATGGCGCGATAAGCCTCGCCAATTGCGTGATTGCCCGTAGCACATGCCGTGACAGGGCAAATCGATTCACCCTTCAGCCCAAGCGCCATAGAGATCTGTGCCGCGCCCATATTCGCGATCAGCTCAGGAATGCACAGCGGCGACACACGGCCGGGCCCCTTTTCAACCATTTTGGGGAATTCGACTTCAAAAGCCTCCAAGCCACCTACGCCGGAACCAAAGAATACGCCAGCACGATAGGGATCGAAGTTCCCATCCGACAGACCAGCCTGCAAAAAGGCCTGTTTGGCTGCCACGACGGCGAATTGGCAGAAGCGCTCCATACGCTTGCAATCGCGCTTATCAATATATTGGGTGGGATCAAAGCCCTTGACCTCAGCCGCAAATTTTGCCTTAAAATTGGTAGCATCAAAAAGAGTAATGGGGCCAATGCCACTCTTCCCGGCCTTTAGGTTTTCCCAAAACGTAGGTACGTCATTGCCGATCGGCGTGACAGCCCCCATACCTGTGATGACGACTCTTTCCATGCGTAAGTTCTCCCCCTTAAATCCCCATGCCGCCGTCTGCAACAATCACTTGTCCGGTTACATAGGAAGCGGAATCGGATGCGAGAAAGGCAACAATATTGGCAATTTCCTCCGGCCGGCCAAAACGACCGAGGGCGATTTGTTTTTTGGCACCCTCTTTAATTTCATCCGGAAGATTTTGTGTCATATCTGTATCAACAAAACCAGGAGCTACCGCATTGACTGTAATGCCACGCGCGCCAAGCTCCTTGGCAGCAGACTTCGTCATGCCGATCAGACCTGCCTTGGCAGCAGAATAGTTAACTTGTCCGGCGTTTCCGGCAATGCCGGAAACCGAACTGATATTGATAATGCGGCCAGTACGAGCGCGAAGCATCATCGCACCGCACAGACGCAGCATATTAAATGCACCCTTTAGATTGGTGCGAATAACGTCGTCAAACTGTGCTTCGGTCATGCGAACCAGCAAGCCGTCACGTGTGATGCCGGCATTGTTGACAAGGATGCCCGGAACGCCATATTCTGTCTTAATTTCCTTCAGCGCAGCATCACAAGCCGCAAAATCAGAAACATCCCATGCCTTAGCAACAGCCTTTACGCCGTGCGCCCGGCATTTTTCTGCCACAGCGTCCGCTTTTTCCAGCGAGGAAGAACAATTGATGATTACATCGTGGCCCTGTTCTGCGAGCTTTTCTGCAATTGCCGCGCCAATACCGCGGGAACCGCCTGTAATGATTGCCAATGCCATGCGTTAGCCTTCCTTTCCGCCAAAACGGGCTGCTCGATCGGCCAGGACCTGCTCTGCGCCAGAGATCAACTTGTCTAGAATCGCCTTACATGTCGTACGCTCGTGGAACATACCTGCGATCTGGCCGGACATAAAAGTGCCCTCCTCAAAATTACCGTCCTGAACGGCTTTGCGCAGCGAACCAGAGGTCATCATTTCGATCTCTTCCAGCGAGCGGTCATCGCCCTGCTTTTCCAGCTGGAGGCACTTACGTGCCAGCGGGGACTTCAGAGAGCGGACCGGATGACCGTTTGCGCGTCCGGTAACGACCGTTGAAATATCCGTCGCTTTCAGGACAAGTTCCTTGTATTTCTCAGAGATCTGGCATTCATCGGCGGTCAGGAAGATCGTACCGCACTGTACGCCTTCTGCGCCGAGCGCCAGCATCGCGGCAACACCGCGGCCGTCACCTACGCCGCCTGCGCCGATTACAGGAATGCTGACCGCGTCGACGACCTGTGGCAACAGCGCCATGCTCGAAGTCTCGCCGATATGGCCGCCCGACTCCATACCCTCTGCAATAACGGCATCTGCGCCGGCGCGCTCCATGCGCTTGGCCAGCGCAACCGAAGCAACGACCGGAATGACCTTAATGCCGGCAGCCTTCCAGTCTGCCAGGTACTTGCCCGGGTTGCCCGCGCCAGTAGTAATGACTTCGATTTTTTCTTCTACTGCCAGCTTTGCCAAATCGTCTGCATTGGGGCTGAGCAGCATAATATTCAGGCCAAGCGGCTTTTTGGTCATTGCGCGCGCAGTACGGATTTCTTCGCGGATCACCTCTGCGGGTGCTCCGCCGCCGGCAATGATACCAAGGCCGCCAGCCTCACTGACAGACGCGGCCAGATGCCCATTGGCGACCCATGCCATCGCGCCCTGAAAAACTGGGTATTCAATCCCGAGAAGCTCTGTAATTCTGGTTTTCATGATATCCTCCTCAAATCCGGATCAGCGCGGCGCCATACGTCAGGCCGCCGCCGAATCCACAAATCACAATATGTTGTCCTGCTTTCAGTTTTCCGCTCTTTCGCATTTCGTCCAGGCACAGCGCAACGCTCACGCCCGACGTATTGCCGTAGCGGTCAATATTCACATATACCTTTTCCGGGTCTAGGCCATACCGGCTGGTGATCATCTGCAGGATACGGACATTGGCCTGATGCAGCACGAACCAATCAATCTGTTCGGCAGTCATCTGCCCCTGATGCAGCACTGCGTCGATCGCTTCCGGCACCGCGGCTGCGGTGAAGCGGAAGACCTCATTGCCCGCCATGTGGAGGAAACGCTGTTCGCATACCGCCCGCGGGCTGCCGTCCAGCGGGTCCTCGTCCGGGAGGCATTGTGCTTTGAGGCATTCGCCCAACGTACCGTTCGCCCGCATATATGTGGTCAATACGCCTTCTTCGCTTTCCGAGGCCTGAAATACGGCGGCAGCTGCACCGTCGCCAAACAGGACACAGGTTGCGCGATCTGTGTAGTCGATGATGCGGCTCAGCGTTTCAGCGCAGATTACAAGTACGTTTTTGGCTTTTCCGGCGCGGATAAAGCTGTCAGCCACATCAACGCAGTATACAAATCCAGAGCAAGCGGCGGACAAATCAAAGGCCATCGCGCTGGAGGCACCGCGCTTCCCCTGTACCAGGCAGGCAACTGAGGGCGGAAAAAAATCTGGTGTTGCGGTGCCAACGAGAATTAAATCGAGTTCAGCGGCCGATAGGCCAGCGTCTGCCAGCGCCCGTTCCCCGGCGCCAAGTGCCAGCTCCCAGGTCGCTGTATTTTGAGCGACCCTGCGCTCACGGATTCCCGTGCGCTTGACGATCCATTCATCGTTTGTATCCACCATGCCTTCCAGCATCTCGTTTGTCAGTTTCATATCCGGCATATAGCTGCCGGTACCGATGAGTCTCGTACCGATATTACTCACGCTCCTCGCGTTAAAAACAATTTAGGC
>ERZ1090868.1315-NODE-1317-length-13168-cov-8.936018_pt1 | contig 13168 bp, 10 predicted proteins | sample MGYA00478475_ERZ1090868 | MGnify/ENA primary metagenome ERZ1090868 (study PRJEB33644, sample SAMEA5815747) | chicken gut metagenome | biome: Chicken; feature: Gastrointestinal Tract; material: Caecum | place: Ireland | collected 2019-01-01 | study: A study of...
GGATATACAACAAGACCAGAAACAACATTAATCATAATATTTAAAATAGCATCAATAGCTAAGAATGCCTCTGGAACAGATATACGCTTATTTGCAGAGTCATCAAGAGTTCTCTCAAACCACTGAGTAGCAGAAGTGAATGCTGGGTTTAAGCTATCGCAGATAACATAACGAGCAAGTGCACAGATACGCTCGGAACGCATTGGATTACGTTTATAAGGCATAGCAGAAGAACCAATCTGATTTTTCTCAAAAGGTTCTTCAATTTCCTTTAGGTGCTGAAGCAGACGAAGGTCGGTTGCAAACTTAGATGCAGACTGTGCAATACCAGAAAGTGTTGCAAGAGCCTGTGCATCAATCTTACGGGAGTATGTCTGACCAGAAACAGGAACAACACCTGCAAAGCCAAAATCATCAGCAATACGCTTTTCAAGCTCTTTAACCTTGTCGTCATCACCGTCAAACAGCTCAACAAAAGAAGCCTGTGTACCTGTTGTACCCTTAGAACCGAGCATACGCAGGTTTTCAATACGGTACTCAACTTCATCTAAGTCCATTAAAAGCTCATTCATCCAAAGGGTGGCACGTTTACCCACAGTTGTAAGCTGTGCAGGCTGAAAGTGAGTAAAACCTAGTGTTGGCTGCGCCTTATGTTCATCAGCAAACTTGCTAAGTTTATCAAGTACAACAACTAACTTTTTACGCACAAGCTTTAAGCCCTCACGCAGCTGAATAATATCAGTGTTATCACCTACATAAGCACTTGTTGCACCTAAATGAATTATACCTGCTGCTTTTGGTGCTACCTGACCATAAGCATAAACATGGCTCATAACATCATGGCGTACTTCTTTTTCACGCTTTTTAGCAACTTCATAATCAATATTATCACGATTTGCTTCAAGCTCATCAATCTGCTCCTGAGTGATTGGCAGACCTAGAGCCATTTCAGCTTTTGCAAGAGAAATCCATAAACGACGCCATGTAGAAAACTTCATATCTGGAGAGAATACATAAAGCATCTCTGGTGAAGCATAACGTGCAGAAAATGGGCTTTCATAAATATTGTTCATTTTTGTTCGTTCCTTTCCTATGCTGACAAACAGCTAATGAATCGGTAATTTAGCTTTTTTCTTTTTTGGTTAAAAAATCAAAAAATAGTTATAAGTTTTTGCTATTTGCCCAAAAAAGCACGATAAAAAGCAAAAGAACGGACAGAATTGTCCGTTCTTAGTTTACCACTTATATGTGAATTTTTCAAGAAAAACCGAAAACTTAGGCGTTTTTTATAAACTGCTCCAAACGGTCTAGCCCCTTATCTATATCAGTCATAGATGTTGCATAACTCCAGCGGATAAATCCAGGTGCTGCGAATGACTCACAAGGTACAGTTGCAACTTTGCCCTTTTCTAGGAACAGTCTTGCAAAATCGCCATCATTGTTTATAACTTCACCATACATTGTTTTACCAATGAAGCTTTTCATATTCATCATAACATAGAAAGCACCTTGAGGTTTAATGCAAGAAATACCCTCAATCTTATTCATACGCTCAACAAGATGGTCACGACGAGCTTCAAATGCCTTACGCATTTCCTCGATATCCTCCTGAGGGCCTTTTAAAGCCTCGATAGCTGCCACCTGTGAAATGGTAGATGGTGCAGAAGTTGAATGGCTTAAATAGTTACTCATAGCCTTAGCGATAAAAGGCTCTGCACAAGCATAACCAATTCTCCAACCAGTCATAGCATAGGACTTAGATACGCCATTTATAACAATACATCTGCGTTTAATTTCCTCGCCAAGTGCTGCGATAGATGTATATTCAATTCCATCATAAACAAGGTTAGCATAAATATCGTCAGCTATAACATAAATATTATGACGCACACAAACCTCAGCGATTGCTTCAAGCTCCTCACGAGAATAAACCATACCAGTAGGGTTAGATGGTGAGTTAAGCATAAACACCTTGGTTTTATCTGTGATAGCATTTTCAAGCTGTTCTGCTGTGATTTTAAAGTGTTGGTCTTCACCTGCTGCAACGATAACAGGCACTGCACTAGCCTGCTTTACCATTTCGCTATAAGATAGCCAGTATGGAGCAGCAATGACAACCTCATCATCTGGGTCACATAGAACCATTAGTGCAATATAAATAGCATGTTTTGCACCAGAAGCGACAACAACAGACTGTGGTTCATATTTTAAACCGAAATCCTGTTCCAAGCGGTAGCAAGCAGCCTTTCTAAGCTCCATCATACCAGCCGCTGGGGTATACTTTGTTTTATTTCCTTCAATAGCAGAAATACCTGCTTGTTTGATATGCTCAGGTGTAGGGAAATCTGGCTCACCAGCACCGAAACCAACAACATCTTCTCCTGCTGCCTTCATATCCTTAAACATACTGTCAATAACTAATGTTGTAGACGCTTGCACCTGTGCTGCGACCTTTGAAATTGGTTTTAATTCTTTTGACACAATTAACGACTCCCCTCATATATTACAAACCCATTATACACTGAATAAACTCATTTTGCAAGTATGAAGATTAAAAATTGCAAAAATGGGTTTTGATGATTTTATTGTTCGGTCAATCAAGTTTTATCATCAGCAAGTATTACAAGTGCTTTTCCAGATGAAATTTCTATTAAAACGTCATCACTGACAGGTTCATTTGATACAGAAATGATTTTTTTTCGTGTTAAAACCGCATTTTCAAGAGGATATTTTAAACCTTTCATTGTAACGCCTTCCAGTTTTTCATCAAGCGGAATAAGTGAGATGTATTTTTTTAACTCTTGCCTTGCAAACTTCATTTGTCCGCCAGCGTGAAGCATAATAATATTTTGTTCATCTATTACGGAAAGATGTCCTCCAAGCTCATAAACCTGTTCACATAAAAGCAAGTTGGATAACATATGGTCTATTCTTCCGCCTATTGCACAAACTAAAATTAGCTCTTTACAACCTCGCTCCAAAGCAAGTAAAGCGGCATGTTGAGTGTCTGTATCATCTTTTTCTGGCGTTAGCTTTATAACTTCACCACACTCAATAGTGTTCTCGCTTGAATCAAAATCTGCAACTATAACATCGGGTTTTATATTTAGTTTTCTAGCATATTTTGCCCCACCATCTGCACATATAACCACTATATCGGGATATCTTTTCAAAATTTTTTTGACATAATCTAAATTTTCACATGGTGCAGCTGATATTATTAACGCCCTGCGTCCTTGCCAAGCTCCCATTTTTTCAAATCCTTTACGCTTTCGTATAGCTTTTTATAACTTTCATGTCTGCTTTGTGAGATTTCTCCATTTTCTACTGCTTGTAAAATCGCACAGCCTTTTTCTTTGACATGAGCACAACCTGTAAATTTGCACTGACCTATATACGGCTCAAATTCTCTAAAAGCATATTGTAAATCTTCTCTCAGAACCAAGTCCATCTGTTCGGTGTCAAACGATGAAAACCCTGGGGTGTCAGCAATATATCCGTCTTCAAACGGTACAAGCTCTATATGTCTTGTTGTGTGTTTACCTCTACCGATTCTATCCGAAATATTGCCAACCTGTGCAGAAAAATCTGGTATAAGCCTGTTTAAAAGACTGGATTTACCAACACCAGAGTTGCCAGCAAATGCTGAAATTTTACATTTTAGCCTGTCCTTTAAATCTCCCACACCTTCACCTGTGTTTGCACTTACTCTTAAAACGTCTATCCCTGCCTGCTTATAAATTTTAAACAGTTTATCTGCTGGGTTTATATCAATTTTATTTATTACAACCATAGGTGAAATATTTTTATTTTCTGCGATTGCGATAACTTTATCAATTAAAAATGGGTCTGTTACAGGTGGTGCAGCACTTACAACAGCAATAAGTAAATCAATATTAGAAAGTGCAGGACGGATAAGCTGGTTTGTTCTGCTTTGTATTTCAAGTAGATAGCCAGTACCATCATTTTGAACTGCAACAGTTACTTTATCGCCAATAATAGGCTTTCCAACGGTTTTTCTAAATTTTCCACGAGCTTTACACTCTATAATACCATCGGCGGTGTCTACATAGTAGAAACCGCCGATGCCTTTTATTATTGTTCCAGTGATATCCAAAACAATTCTCCCTTTTAATTAAATGTGTATGTGTTTGATGTTTTGTTGCCATCGATATAAATATCGAGCATTTGTTCACCAACAGGACCAGTTACCTCTATTGTTTGTGTTCCGCCAGATGGTGAAAATGTTTGTTCTGCAAGCTTTTGTGTTCCTAGATAAATAACAACCTTACAAGACTCGGAATCTGGAAGTGCAACGGATACCTTAGCTGTACCTGTTTGAGGTGTTGTATTATTATTGTTACCACTCTCACCTTCATCAGGGTTTTGTGGCTGTTGTTCTTCTTGCTTACCAGTGCTGATATATAAATCAATCTTTGTTCCCTTTTGAACTTCGGTATTTTCGGAAACAGACTGCTTAAACACCTGACCTACTGGGCTGTCATTTTCCTCATTAATGGTCTGACCAATATCTAAACCATAAGATGTTAAAAGAGATTTAGCACTATCAAGAGTCATACCAGTTACTTTTGGAACTTTTACAGTTTCAATCTTTTTGCCTGTACTTACATAAATAGTGATTTCATCATCTTTTGTAACTTCAGTACCCTTTGATGGATTTGTTCGGATTACATAACCCTTTTCGACTGTGTCGCTTGATTCTTCTACAATTTTATAAGCATCTTCAAGGCCATTTTGTCTGAGTAGTCGTTCTACCTCTTCAAGCTCCATATTTGAAAAATCAATTAGCTCATAAGACTTTTCTTCTTCTTCCTCATCTTTAGCACCACATACAGTTAAGGTGATAGTTGAACCTTTTTCAACCTGTTTATTGGCTGTTGGGTCTTGTCTTATAACTTCTCCTTCTTTATACGAAGAATTATATTCACGTTTAGGTGCTTCAACAATTTTAAAATCAGCATAATCGGTGTTTTGTTTTGAAAGAATAGTGTCTATATCCTGACCGATAAAGTATGGAACAGTTGCAAGCTCTTTCTTGTCAGAACCTCCATTCATTAACATCATACCGCCCGCAACAAGTGCGATAACTGCAATTATAGCAACAATAGCACCCGCTACAAGCATTGAAGAATTATTTTTCTTTTTACGTCTATTATGATTAGAGCTGTTTGAGCTTTGATGATTTTGTTGACGTCTTGGAGCATATTCTTGTCTTTGCTGCTGAGCAGATGGTCTTTGTTGCCTTTGCTGCTGCTGATAGCCACCTTGCTGAGGTCTTGGCTGTTGATGCTGATAACTGCTTTGTTGTCTTTGTGGTTGTTGATAAGCTTGCTGTCTTGGTTGGTGCTGATAGCCTTGTTGCTGCATAGGCTGATAATATGCATTATTATTTGTTGAACCAATGGTTATAGTTTCATCAAGTAATGCTGCATCTCCTCTGCTATCATGTGCCGCATAACCGAAAACAGTATGAGGATTTTGCTTTATACGCTCTAAATCCTGATAAAGCTCTTGAGCTGAAGAATATCTTCTTGTAACATTAGGACACATTGCATGCATAACAATATCGTCCATACCACGAGGTACACCTTGCATAACCTTGCTTGGCATTTCTGGAACAGAGTTTATATGCTGCATAACAATAGCAACTGCACTGTCACCTTCAAATGGCAGTTTACCAGTTAACATTTCATACATCACAACGCCTAGGGAATAAAGGTCTGCTCTTGCATCAATAGATGAGCCTTTTGCCTGTTCTGGTGCGATATAATGAACCGAGCCAATAGCCTCCTGCACAACTCTAGTTTCCTGATTGCTTTCAAGTCTAGCAATACCAAAGTCTGTTACTTTAACAGTGCCATCACGCAGCAGCATTATATTATGCGGTTTAATATCTTGATGTATAATTCCTCTGCTATGGGCATGACTTAAACCTTTAGCAATTTGCTGAGCAAAAAACACTGTTTCCTGCCAAGAAAGATGACCTTTCTTTTGAAGATATTCCTTTAGTGAAATACCATCTATAAGCTCCATAACAATATAGTCCTGTGTGTCGGTTCTTGCAACATCGTATACCGCTACAATATTGTTGTGTGAAAGCTTTGCAACTGCTTGTGATTCGTTATAAAATCTGCGACGAAATTCTTCATCTTGAAGAAATTCTTCCTTGAGCATTTTAATCGCAACATAGCGATTAAGCACCCTACATCTTGCTTTATACACGATTGCCATGCCACCGACGCCTAATATGTCCAAGATTTCATATCGACCGCCCAGCAAGGTTCCAATGTATTTATCCATATGATTTAATCTCCTAATTTAAGGTCTGCACAGCTATAAAGTGCTGCGGTAATGTTGTCTAAACCTCCGTTGTCACAGGCACGCATAATAAGCGTATTGACCGCCTGTTCAAGTGACTCTGCTTCACGCACTATATTTGCTATCTCATAGTCTTCAACCATACCACTAAGACCATCTGAGCATAAAAGTAAAATATCATCTTTTTCCATTGTGTAGTGAAACAAATCGCTGTCTACAAATGTATCAACGCCAATGGCACGGGTTATCAAGTTTTTATGTGGGTGATTTCGTGCTTCTTCTGGTGTTAATTTACCTTTTCTAACCATTTCCTGTACAAAAGAATGGTCTTCTGTAATCTGTTTGATATCTTCTTTTGTGATTACATATGCACGGCTGTCACCAATATTTATAAGTGTTACCTTTTCACCCTGTGCAATCGCACCGACAAGTGTTGTACCCATACCACGACATTCAGGTTGTTTTAAAGAAATTTCATAAACTGCCCTGTTTGCATTTTGTGCACTTATTCTAAGCATATCTTCGGTTGCAGTTTCGTCCATCTCATTTTCAAATTGGTTCTGCACATTGCTGGAGAAAATCTCAAGTGCAACATGGCTTGCAACATTGCCCGCATTTGCACCACCCATACCATCACATACAACTAAAAGTACAGTTTTCTGGTCGTCAAATATTTCGATAACGTAACCATCTTGATTATTTGTTCTGACCATACCTTGATGGGTATCTCCATAGGTTATCATTTAGACTCACCTTCTTCTATGGTTCTACGGCGTAACTGACCACATGCCGCATCTATATCAGGTCCTAGCCTACGGCGAACGGTGGCAGTTATACCATTTTGCGTTAGAATCTGCTGAAATTTACGCACAGCCTCTTTTGTAGATGGCTGAACATCACTTTCTTTAACAGGATTGAGCGGAATTAAGTTTACATGGCATGGTCTGCCATGAAGTAGCTTTGCAAGCTGCTTTGCTTGCCATGGACGGTCACTTATATTTCTTGACATAGCATATTCATAAGAAATTCTTCGACCAGTAGTATCAAAATAATATCTGCAAGCTTTCATAAGTCGCTCCACAGGGAAACTACGGGTAACAGGCATAATTTTCTCTCTGCTTTCATTATCTGGAGCATGTAGCGAAATTGATAAAGTTATCTGTAATTTCTCCTGTGCTAACTTCTCTATTTTATCAGCTAAACCGCTAGTTGACAAGGATATATGACGTTGACCTATACAAATACCGTCAGGACTGGATACTAAATGCAAAAATTTTAGTACATTATCATAATTATCTAGTGGTTCACCAGTCCCCATTAGTACAATATTACTTATCTTTAGACCTGAATCTTTTTGAGCAAATAAAACTTGGTCTAAAATTTCACCTGCTGATAGATTACGTTTTAAACCAAACAGACCAGATGCACAGAATTTGCAACCCATTCTACAACCAACCTGAGTAGACACACAAATTGTGTTTCCATGCTCATAACGCATAAGCACGCTTTCCACACAATCGCCGCCTTGCATACGCCATAAGTATTTAATTGTGCCGTCAAGTTTTGAAACTTGTTTACGCTCAATATGCGGAACGGTTAATATAAACTTATCTTCTAATCTTTGACGTAAAGCTTTTGATTGGTCGCTCATTTCTTCAAATGAGCTTACTGGCAAATGCAACCATTTAAAAATCTGTTTAGCACGAAAAGGCTTTTCACCCATATCGGTTAAAGCCTGTTTAAGCTCATCTATATTAAGTGTTTTTATTTCAGTTTTATTTGCCTCTAGCGTCATGATTTTCTCCTTAATTTTGCGATAAAAAATCCATCTGTCTTATGTAAATGAGGTAAAAGTGTTATCATACCATCTGTTTGACCACAAACTGAGTGGTTAAATGGCTCTAAAACAAAATCTTTGTTTTCTTTCAAAAATGCATTTACAACATCTTGATTTTCTCTTTGTAAAATAGTGCAAGTAGAATAAACTATACTGCCGCCTATTTTAACATAATTTGCACAGTTTTTAAGTATACTTAACTGAATTTCAGGCAGTGCTGATAATTCTTCATCTGTTTTAAAGCGAATTTCTGGTTTTTTTCTGATAATTCCAAGACCAGAGCATGGAACATCACACATAACTACATCAGCCCATTTTTCAAGCTCTGGCTGATAAACTTCAGAGTTTGCAAGACGTGTTTTTATACAGTCAAAGCCTAAACGTTTTGCACCCTCATCTATTTTTTTAAGCTTATGCTCATAAATATCACAGCTTATAAGCTGACCTTTATTTTGCATTTTTTCAGCTATATAAAAGGTTTTTCCCCCAGGGGCAGCACAGCAATCTATAATTTTCATATCTGGTTTTGGGTCTAAAACCTCAACCGCTGCTGCACTTGCCGCATCTTGAACGGTTATTTTACCCTCTATAAACAGCTTATTTTTTGCAATATCCCCCCCACTACAAAGCAAAATATTATTCATTGTAGGGTGATATTCTACTGTAAAGCCATCATTTAAAAGCGAGTTGTAAACTTCATCTTTTGTTGTTTTTTGGCTGTTTATTCTAACAGAAATCGGTGCAATTTCATTATTTGCCTCGGCTATTTGCTGACTTTGCCTTTGTCCATACTGACTGCTCAGTTTTCGCATTAGCCACTCAGGGTGAGTGTATTTAAGTGCATAATAGCTCTCTTTATCTGGGCAATCTGGGTGCGGAAGTTTATTATTCTCTTTATCTCTTGCAATAGAGCGTAAAACTCCATTTGCAAAACCTGCTGCTCTTTCGTCAGCTTTGCCATATTTTCGAATTAACTTTACAGTTTCACTTGTAGCTGCATGAGCTGGTATTCTGTCAAGCATTGTTAGCTGATATACACCCATTCTCATAAGCTCTAAAACTCTAGGCTTTATTTTAGCAAGTCTGATTTTAGAGTATTTTCTGATGTAAAAATCGCACATAGCTTGGTTTTGCAACGTGCCATAAGCAAGCCTTGCAGCGAGTGCTGCATCACGACCCGACAGCTCTGCAAGCTGTAAATAGTGATGCAATGCACCATCAGACCAAGCACCTTTTTCAGTCATATCAAAAAGAGTAAATGCTGCAACTTCTCTTGCGTTTGTAGGTTTAGTCATCTCTATTGCCTCTACCTCCAAATAATAAAATCAGTCTTAAAAGCTGTGCAAGAGAAACAGCTAACGCTGCGACATAAGTCATAGCAGCTGCCCAAAGTGTCTTTTTAGCCATTTTGTGTTCATCTTCATAGAGCAAGCCACCATTTTCTATTGCTGCTAATGCTCTACGAGATGCATCTAACTCAACTGGCAATGTGATTAACTGAAATAAAGTTGCAAAAGCAAAAAATATAATGCCAAGCGTTATAAGTCCGCCAAAGCTAAACACAAGACCGATTAAAATAAGCGGCATAGCAAGAGTTGAGCCTATATTAGTAATAGGAATAATAGCAGCTCTTAATTTAATAGGTGCATAATTTCTCGCATATTGCACAGCATGACCTGCCTCATGTGCCGCAACACCGATTGATGCAACCGAGGTTGATGAATAAACACTATCAGAAAGCCTAATAACATTTGTTCTAGGGTCATAATGGTCAGTTAAATGACCCGCAACACGTTCAACTCTAACATTATAAACGCCTGCCGCACGAAGTACAGCCTCGGCTGCCTGTGAACCTGTTAAACCTCTCCTACTTCTAACAGCAGAATATTTTTTAAAAGTGGAATTTACCTTAAATTGTGCCCACATTGCAAAGAAAATGCAAGGCAATACCAAAACGATATAATAATAATCAAATCCGTAGAAATACGGCATAAAAGCACCTGCTTTCTATAAAATATTATTCCCCTAAGATGCTTCCTACTTCTATTTTATGCCCACGAAGATAATCTTTTGCGTTCATACGTTTTCCGCCAACCGCTTGAATTTCATTTAATAGCATTGCACCCTCGCCACAAGCAACTAAAAGACCATTTTTACTATCAGCCTTTAAAACTTCGCCTGCTTTACCAGATGCATTTTGAAGGCTTGCAGAATAAATTTTTAATCTCTCACCATTTAATGTTGTAAGTGCAACAGGCCAAGGATTTAATCCACGAATTAAACAGTCAATCTCTTTATTTGATTTTGACCAGTCTATTTGTGCCATCTGCTTATCAAGCATATGTGCATAATTAGCCTTGCTTTCGTCTTGCACTTCTGGAACAATGCTGTCAATCTGCTCGATTGTATCGTGTAAAAGCTCTGCACCATTTAAAGCAAGTCTGTCAAATAACTCACCTGCGGTTTCGGTCTGAGCGATTTCGGTTTCATATTTAAGCAGCATATCGCCAGTATCAAGACCTTCAGCCATTTTCATAGTAGTAACGCCTGCGGTTTTATCGCCTGCAATAATTGACCACTGAATAGGTGCAGCCCCTCGCCATCTTGGAAGTAACGAACCATGCACATTTATACAGCCATATTTAGGAAAATCAAGCACATATTTAGGCAAGATTTTACCATAAGCCACAACAACAATAAGTTCTGGCTGTTTGTCCTCTAAAAGTTGCTTTATAGCATCATTTTTAAGGCTTTCTGGCTGATAAACTTCAAGGTTATTTTGAAGTGCAAGCTCTTTTACAGGTGGCGGAGTGAGTTTCATTTTTCTGCCTTGTGGCTTATCTGGCTGAGTTAGCACTCCAACTATATTGTGACCATCTTTAATAAGTTTTTCAAGACATGGAACAGCAAAATCTGGTGTTCCCATAAATAAAATTCTCATTCTTCCTCCAACTGTTCAACGTCAACATACTCAGTTACTTTTTCTGTAAATAGATGACCGTCTAAATGCTCGGTTTCATGGCAGAAACACTGAGCAACGATTTCTTCACCCTCACGCTCAAACCAGTTACCATATCTGTCTTGAGCTCTGATTTTTGCCCAAGTTGGACGCATTACATAGCCATATACATTTGGAACAGAAAGACAACCTTCAATAGTTGGCTCTAGCTCATTTACAGCAATAACCTCTGGGTTTATAAGCTCTACAACTTCTTCTGGGTCTTTTTTAATATCTAGCACTAAAACCACTCTGCGAAGAATACCAATTTGAGGAGCTGCAAGACCTACACCATTTGAATTTAAAAGTGTATCTCTCATATCATCTAAAAGCAGATGTAAACGCTCATCAAACTGAGTTACAGGACGACACTTTTTATTTAACATTTCATCGCCCTTAGTTAGTATGTTACGAATTGCCATTTTTAATGACCCCTTTTTAAAATTATATAGAATCTGGGTTTAGTTCAATATGTAAACTAACACCTTTATTTAGTTTATCGCCTGAAAACTCACACAAAACACCGTTTATAAGTTGTTTTCTGCGTTTGCTTTCAGGGCATCTTATAGTTAAATGATAACGATATCTTCCAGATATTTTGACCATAGAAGCCGCTGCTGGCCCTAAAACAGGATAAGAAAAATCGGAAAATTGACCTTGCATAAGACCATTTAAGCGGCTTTTAAGTCTTATTAAGGACTCTATAACAGTGCGTTCATTTTCACCGCTTGCACAGATAAATAGAAGCTGTGCGGCTGGCGGACATCTTAAAGCCATACGCTTTTCAATCTCATTTCTATAAAAAGCAGTATAGTCTTGTCTTGCAGCATTTAAAAGTACAGGGTGATTAGGTGAAAATGTCTGAATTATAGCCCTGCCTTTGGTATTTCGTCTACCTGCCCTGCCTACAACCTGAGTTATAAGTGAAAATGTGCGTTCTTCTGCTCTATAATCCTGTGCATATAACGACTGGTCAGCCTCCAAAACACCAACCAAAGTTACATTTTCAAAGTCAAGTCCTTTTGTCACCATTTGAGTGCCTATTAAAATATCTGCCTCACCATTTGCAAAACTATCAAGCAAAGTTTCATGTGAATTTTTTCTAGATGTTGTATCTGCGTCCATTCTTATAATTTTTGCCTCTGGAAAAAGCTGTTTAAGCTCACCCTCTACATGCTGAGTACCAGCCGTTTCAAAAAACAAATGGTTACTGCCACATTCAGGACACACATTTTTAAGTTTAATAGATGCACCACAATAATGACACATAGCACGAGAATTAACTGCATGATATGTCATAGTTGTTGAACATGATGGACATTCAGGAACCCAACCACACATAGAACAGCCTACAATTCTATTACTTCCTCGCCTGTTTAAAAACAGTATAGTCTGTTCTTTATTTTCTAAGTTTTGCTCTATATGCTGTTTTAATGTTGGACTTATTGAGCCTATTATACCCTCTCTTGCCAAACCTCTCATATCGGCTATTATAACATCTGGAAGTGAGCTGTTACCATATCTCTCACTAAGCTCAAATAATTTATAAATGCCCTGTTCAGCTCTGTAAAAGCTTTCAACTGATGGAGTGGCTGAGCCAAGAAGTAATAAGGAGTTACTTTGCATTGTTCTATAAAGAGCAACATCTCTTGCATGATAGCGTGGAGACTGCTCAGACTGATATGCACTGTCTTGCTCCTCATCTATTATTATAAGCCCAAGTGATTTTACAGGTGCAAAAACAGCTGAACGAGTGCCTATAACAACTCTACATAGTCCCATTTTGATTTTTTTCCAGCTGTCGTATCGCTCACCAACGCCAAGAGCTGAGTGTAAAACAGCAACTTCCTCGCCAAATCTTGCTGTAAAAACCTTAATAAACTGAGGTGTCAAAGCAATTTCTGGCACAAGAACAATAGCAGACTGATTATTTTTGAGCACATCTTCAATTAAATGCAGATAAATTTGAGTTTTTCCGCTACCAGTGACACCAT
>ERZ1090868.1318-NODE-1320-length-13160-cov-6.385196_pt1 | contig 13160 bp, 13 predicted proteins | sample MGYA00478475_ERZ1090868 | MGnify/ENA primary metagenome ERZ1090868 (study PRJEB33644, sample SAMEA5815747) | chicken gut metagenome | biome: Chicken; feature: Gastrointestinal Tract; material: Caecum | place: Ireland | collected 2019-01-01 | study: A study of...
ATTCCCGCACAGGGGGCTCTTTTTTGTGCTGTCTGCACAATCTGGGGCGGTTCACTTGGCACCGGGGCTTTTCATTATAGGAATGCTTTTACGGCAATGTCAGGGAGTGTGGGGCGCCTCCTGCCAGGGGTGGCGGGCGGCGTATCGGTTGTAGTAGAAAACCTGCCAGCATTGGCAGCCGACAGCCCAGGCCAGTTCATAAAGGAAGGCACCCAGATAGCTGATGGTACCGGGAATGCCCGAATATAGCCGGGAGGACAGCATCAAGCTGATCATCACGAAACAGGTCAGCATCAGCAGGATCCACAGCGCGAAAGCCCATTTCCCGTATCGGATCTTGATTTTTAACGCGACACGCTGAAACCAGGCCCAGATCAGCAGCCAGAGCATAAAGTGGATCGGACCGATCAGGACGCGGAACAGGTTGGGGTCATTGCCGCCCGGCAGCAACAGTCCCGGCAGGTATAAAACCGCCAGCAACAGCAGCCATTTGGGATACCAGATGCATACATAATCCAAGGGTGTGCCACGGGGCAAATCAGGGGCGAGCTCCAGCAGAAAACGGTCCGTATCGCCGCCCACTTCCTCCTGTAGAGCGCGCCCTTCCAGGTCACAACGGGCGGCAATATCAATCAGATCCTTGCGGATCCGTTCAATTTCGTAACAGTTCCAGGTCAGGCATAGCAGATGGCGGCAGATGTCCTCCAATACCAGGCGATTGTCGGCGCTCAGGGTATCGGCACTCAGATCGTTGGCTTTCTTGAGAAGCGCATACTCGTTACGCAACATAGCAGGGTCACATCCTTTCCATGGTGTCCATCTTACCCTTGCAAGATGGCGTTGATGCCGGCAGAAGTTTCCTGCCAGGCGGTGATAAATTCTGCCAGGTATTGTTGTCCGTCTTCCGTCAGGGTGTAATACTTGCGACTGGGGCCGCCGTGCCCGGCCCTGAATTCCGCCCGGATGAGTTTTTTGCGCTCCAACCGCAGCAGCAGGGGATAGAGCGTGCCCTCCGTCAGGTCGGGAAAGCCGTTCTCCCGCAGGGTGGTGGCAATGGCATAACCGTAGGCGGCTTCCCGCGCAATGATCTGCAGGATACACCCTTCCAGCGTACCTTTGCGCAGCTGTGCCCGGTCAAACATCACCTCACCTCCACTACCTTGCATTACCATGTATCTGTGACTATATTGTATCGCAAGGTAGTTGCGTTGTCAAGAGCTCAACAAAAAAACCGGTGGCCTGCAGACCACCGGTTTTTGGTTTACGAAATCTTTTTCCTGGGTTTGTACCACAGGTTTGCCAGAAAATTGAAAAGGCGGTTGACTGGCTGGCTGTACAGCATACAGAAGCAGCCGGTGGCCTCCAACACCACCCAGGCCACAATGACCGGCACCGGGTGTTCCCGGGCGGGCTCATAAAAGCCCAGTTCGATGAGGAAGGTCAGAATCGGGAAGTGGAGCAGATAGATGGGCAAGGTCCGCCGGCCCAGCGGGGCCAGGATCCGGCAGCCGCCCACGGCGGCCACCAGTCCCACACTGGTGACGGTACCCACCAGCAGGAAAAGGGCGCGGTCCGGCAGAGCGTACCCCTCCCCGTAGGCCACATCGTTGAAAATCTTGGCGCTTTCGCCCAGCTGGCCTTCGTACTGCATCATCTGCAGGAAGCGCACCCCGTAACCGGCCAGCAGCAGCAGGGCGGGCACCGCCCGCACTGCCCAAAAACGGGTGGCCAGCCGATCCAGCATGTCGATCTGGGGGCGGAACAGCACACCGAAGGCGTAGAAGGGGTAGAAGGCAAAGACACGTACCAGGGTGAACGGCCAGTCCACATAGCCGGCGGCCAGACTGACGGCCATCGCCACAGCCAGACCGAACAGCGCCCCAGCCAGGTGCAGCCGGTCCCGCAGGAACGTCAGTACCGGCAGGGTGAGCTGCCAGAAAATCAGTGCATACAGGTACCACATGTGGCGCCAGGGCAGGAAAACGGCAGCGGCAATCCCGCCGGATGCCGCAAAATCTTCCCGTAAGACCACAGCCCGGAACCCGAACATGATCACCTGCCCCAGTAGATATAACCAGACTTGCTGGGTGATCAGCTTGCGCAGGCTGAAATGGGCCACCAGTCCGCTGCACATGCAGAACAGCGCCATATGGAACCAGTAGATGGAGATGAAGGTGGCACCGATCAGATGGGAACCCAGGCGATACTGCTCCATAAAATGGCCATAGACCACCAGCAGAATGCCCAGACCTTTCAGGATGTCAATGTACTCCCGTCGGGGAGCGGTGTTTTGCCGTTCAGCCAAGACAAACCTCCTTATCGAAAAGCGCGGGCTGTATCCAGTCCGCGCAGGAAAGATGGGTCAGGTGTGGTCCCAGGGGGAGCGAACGACTTCCCCGGAATCCACTTTGGCAAAGGGCGCCACTTCGGCGCCCGCTTTTACGATGCCACCCGGCGCCACATGGGCACCGCGGCCCAGCACGGCGTCGTGGTCCACAATGGCACCGCCGTTGACGATGCAGCCTGCACCCAGGTGAGCACCGGCGCCCACGTAGGCCTGGGGCAGTACCACGCAGCCGGGCTCCAGCACGGCGTTGGGGCTGACCGAAGCGGCGTCACTGATATAAACCGGGGTATCATAGCCCGCAGCAGCCAACTTTTGCAGCAGGGTAACCCGCAGCTCGTTGTCCCCCAGGGCCACAAAGGCGGGGCGGCCGGGCTTCAGCAAGGCAGGATCTGCAAAATCCCGCAGTTTGCCCGCGCAATCCGGGGCGTTGTCATCCAGGAAAACGGCGTTTCCCCAACCATCCTCGGCCAGCCAGTCGGCCAACTGACGGCCAAAACCGCCCTTGCCCAGAATCAGCGGATGGTTGCGGGTGGTGCGCAGGGAAAAAGTAAGTGCAGCCATGGATTATCCCTCCTGTGTGGTGGTGTCTTCTGTGGTGGTGTCGCTGCCTTCCGCGGCGGCATTGTCATCTGCTCCGTCGGTGGTGTCTCCCTCCTCCGGGGCAGCGGTTTCCAGGGTGGTGCGGGGCTGTACGGCCAGGGGGTCCGGCAGGGTGTTGTTTTGCAGATCCTCGAGTACCTGGGGCACACCGGGGAAGAAACGTTCAATGCCGGTGCCCGAACAGTGCAGGCCGTCGAAGAAATCGGTCTCCTGCAGACCCTCGATGCACTCGGGGTCATAGCTGCCGTACAGCGGAATATTGTGCTCGGCGGCGTACTGACGCACCCAGTTCTCCACCTGGAAGAAGCCCTTGTGGTTGTCCGGCTCGGTGAGAAGGTATCCGTACAGATAGGGATGCCAGGGGGAAAGCACCAGAATCACCGTGGTCCCCTGGGACTGTGCGTACTGAATGAAGGAATCGAAGGCCTGCATCTGGGTATCGCTCATGGCGTCAAAGCCTTCCATATGTACGCTGTTGAAGCTCATGCAGGCTTCTGCGGCCAGGGTGCGGATCTGGTCGGCGGTCTGGCTGCGGAAGGCAACGTCGTAGAGAACACTGCCATCCGAACGCTTGATGGTGGAGGTCTGGTTGTAAGGATCGCCTTCCACGGGATTGAATTCGATGGTGTTTCCCTCGTCATCGGTGACGGTGGCCTGGCCGTGGTTCTTTACGTAGTAATCTACGTTGCCTTGGAAATAGGCCGGGTCGGCCAGCGCGCGCCACAATTCCACCTTGTCGGGTTCCTCGTAGTCGGTGGGAACGTTCAGCACCTTGGTCAGAAATTCGTTGTACAGATCGGCGTCGGCACGGGAATCGAAGGCGGCTTCGCTGCCATAGAAGACCCACGGATCCAGGCTCCAGATCAGCACCTTGGGCGTCTTGCCGTAACTGACCATCTTATAATAGCTGGTCATGTTGTCGCGCACATCGGCGCCGGTGACACCCATATTGAAGAAACTTTCCACGCCGGTATTTTCCCGGTTGAACTGCAGCACACGGCTGGAACCGATGCCGATGGCTTCGGGGGCTTCCGGCACGTCCTGGGCGTACAATTGTACCACCTGGCGTTCATCCATCTGCTCGAAGTTGGTCACGTCGTATCCTTCCAGCATCAGGTCCACGATACGGCGGGGCGCCAGCGCGCCCTGGAACAGGCCGCTGCGGTCCACGTTGTAGCTGAAGGCCACCATAAAGCCGAGGATGGGCACCAGCAACGCGCACTTGAAGGCCGTTTTCAGGCCGAAATAGAGCCGCCGCAAAAGGCCCTGCAAAAACCACAGCAGGGGGTTGCGGCGCTTTTTCTTCCGCCGCCGCACCGGAGCGGCGGTGGCGGCACCGCGATGGATTTTTACGGGCGGTGTGGGAATGGGGGTAGGGGATTTCGCAGACATACAAGACACCGCCTTTCCTTAGTATTGCTGGTAGATGAAGGCCGACTGGCCGAAGGCTGCAAAGAACAGGATGGCCGCGGCTGCGCCGTAATACAGCGTCCAGCGCAGAGGCCAGACCTGCTTGCGGATCCAGGCGGAGACATTCTGCTGGGTGTGTTCCACCGCAAAGACCACAAAGCAGCCAAAGAGCAGAACCACAGGCAACCGACCGTCGATGCCACTGTCATAGATCAGGGCAGTAACCTGGTGCCAGCTGCCGGCCAGACCCTGCCAGCCCTGGAACATCGAAGCATAGATGGCAAAGGGATCGGTGTTGTACAGGGCACTGGCAAAGAAGACCAGCGTGATGCAGAACAGCACATCGGTGCAGACGCTCTGCCATACCCACTTGAACCAGGTCGCCCGGTAGAGGGGATTGAACCGCTCAAGTGCCCGGCGGGGTTTGGCGGTCAACACACCGAAGGCCGAAACCAGTCCGCAGGCAAGACCCCAGGCCAGGTAGCGCCAGTCGGCGCCGTGCCACAACCCGGAGCAGAGGAAGACGATTACAATGTTCAGATAATGGCGCCAGGGGGCACAGCGGCTGCCGCCCAATGTAAAATACACGTAATCCCGGAACCAGCCGGTCATCGAGATGTGCCACCGGCGCCAGAATTCACCGAAGGAACGGGCCTCGAAGGGCGCCTGGAAATTCTCAATCAGGTCGTAGCCCAGAATACGCGCCGCACCCAGGGCAATATCACAGCAGCCGGAAAAATCCATGTACAGTTGCACGGCAAACAACACCGTGGCGGCCACCAGGTTGGGGCCGCTCATCGAGGAGGGATCCCCATAGACCACCGCCACGTAATGGCTCAGATTGTCGGCCAGCACCATCTTTTTGGTGTAGCCCCACAGCATCCGGAAAGCGCCGCCGGCACAGCGGTTGTAACTGAACCGCCGGCTTTTTTCGATCTGGGGCCGCAGCTGGGGATACCGCTCAATGGGGCCGTTGATCAGGGTGGGGAAAAAGCTGACGAACAGGGCATAGTGGAAGGGATTGGTGGACACCTTGCACCGGTGCTTATAGACATCGATGGTATAGCTCAGGGCTGCAAAGGTGAAATAGCTCAGCCCCAGCGGTGCCAGCAGATTGTCCCGGCGGGTCAGCAAGGTGCCGCCCAGACTGTCTGCCAGCAGGTTCCAGTATTTGTAGTAGACCAGCACGCCCACACCGCCCAGAATGGCCACCAGCAGGGCAGCCACCCGCACGGCAGGCACCCGGACCCGCCCGATGATCAGGCCGCACAGCCAGGTGATCAGGGTGGCGCCCAGCAATACCCACACCAGCGGTCGGTTGGCGGGATCATAGCAGAAGAACGCATAACTGACCACCAACAAAAAATACGGGCGCACCACGCGCGGTAACGCATAGTGCACCAGTGCCGTCGCCGCAAAAAAGACCACAAACAACAACGATGTGATCGTCATCGTTTGGTCCCCGCTCAGAAATGCGAGAACCTGTTCCCAAGTAATCGTCATAAACTCTCTCTCCGTTTGCTCAACCAAACTTCTGCCGGGTTATTTTTGCTCTTCCAGGTCGCGCACCCGCTTTTCCAGAATGGCGTTGGCCTGGGTCAGCCGTTTGCATTTTTCCGCCAGCTGGCTGATGGCGATGCTCAGGGACAGCAGCACCACCAGCACGTAACAGAACATCAGGAAAAATACCAGGTTGACCGGCATCTGAATATCCAGCAGATCCCGCAGTACATACACCACATAGGGGAACAGCGCAAAAATCACCAAACCCACGGCCAGCGCCAGCCACAGCAGGCTGTACTTGACGCTCATCAGGCCGCGCTTCAAAAATGCGAAGATGATCACGAGCAGCGCCACAGCGCCCAGAATCATAAAAAACTGCAGTTGTGGAGTCATGCCTTGCCTCCCCGGATCTTATGGATGGAAAAACGGTCAATGATCAGGGCCAGAGAAACCTTGACCATATAGTAAACGCTCCGGAAGCTGGAAATGCTGGACACGCCGCCCTGGCGTTCCCGCATGACCACCGGCGCTTCGCCCACCCGGAACCCGGCCAGACTGGCAGCCAGGATGGCTTCCGGCTCCGGGTAATCGGAGGCATAGTGCTGTGCAAAGTAGGCGGTCATGGAGGCGTTGGTGGCGCGGAAGCCGCTGGTGACATCCAACACCCGTTTGCCGGAAAGCAAGTGGATCAGGCCGCTGAGAAACCGGATGCCCACCCGGCGCATAAAACTGGTCTGGAAACCTTCCCGTGTGATGAAACGGCTGCCGATGCACATATCGCACTGACCGTCCAGCACCGGGCGGACAACCTCGTGCAGATAGGCGGGGTCATGCTGGCCGTCACCATCCATCTGCACCGTCACATCATAGCCATACCGTTTGGCATACAGGTAGCCGCACTGCACGCCGCCGCCGATGCCCAGATTCACCGGCAGATCCAGAAACGGATAGCCGCGGCTTTGCAGCAGCGCAGCGCTATTGTCCGTTGAACAGTCATTGATGACCAAAAAATCTACCTCAGGGCACTGCTCTTTCAGGCGCTCCACGGTATTGACGATGTTTTCCTCTTCGTTATAGCAGGGGATCAGCACCAAAATTTTTTTGTCCAAAAGGGTACCTCACATCCGGGCGGATCAGCCGCCCTGCAGTATAAAAGTCTCGAGCTGCCGCAGCAGTTCGGCACGGTGGTAGTGGGCCTGGTAGTAGGCTTTGGCCCGGGCGCCCAACTGGGCCCGTTGCGCAGCATCCATCCGGTACAGCTGCAAAAGGTTGCCGGCCAGGGCGTGCTGATCGCAGGCCGGGCTCACCAGGCCGCCGCCGCTTTCCTGCACGGCGGCATAGCCTGCCCCGTTCATGCTGGCCACCACCGGTTTGCCGGCGGCCATATAGCTGGCCAGCTTGCCGGGGACAGTCAGCCCCAGGTCGGGGGAGTCGGACAGGGAGATGAGCAGCGCATCGGCCAGGGTGGTGAATTTGGGCACTTCCTTGGCCGGAACGCTGCCGTAAAAGGTGACGGCATCCCCGGCGTTCAGTTCCCGGGCCAGTGTCTGCAGGCTCTCCCGGCTCATGCCGTCACCCACTAGCAGCAGATGTAGTTGATCGGCACCTGCCTGCCGGGCCTCCAGCACGGCGCGCAGTACCATATCCAGGCTTTGTGCCGGGGTGAAAGTGCCGGTGAAAACCAGGTTGAACCGCCCGGCAAACCGGCTCTCCAGCGCTTCGTCCTGTTGAGGAACGGCATAAAAGTCCTCACAATACTGGGGGATGACCTTCACCGCGCGCGGTGGTTTGCCGGTGCGCTGGCAAAGGCGCTGCTGCAGCGGTTCACTCATGGCGATCAACCGGTCAGCCTTTTTGTACAGGGCATCACTGACCCCCTGGGCCAGCTTGCGCAGCAGGGCGTTTTTTACCGGCAAAACGCTGTACAGATTTTCCGGCCAGAGGTCCAGCACGTAGTTGGTAAAGGGGATGCGGTGTTTTTGGGCATAGCGGATGGCCGGCCAGCACATCAGCACCGGGCTGGTGTTGAAGCAGAACACCGCATCGTAACCGCCCGGCAGCCGGTCCAGCGCCGCCGCTGCATAGAGCGGCCAGCTCACATAATTGAGGAAGATGTTGACGCTGGTATTGCCCTTGCGGGGCCATTCCCTGGCGCGGAACACCTGGGCGGTACCGAAGTGCTCTTCCCAGGGCCCCCGGGCGCTGTAGCCTTCAAACCATTCCCCTTTGGGGTAGTTGGGCAGGCCGCACAACACGTCCACTTCCAGCCCGTCCTGCAGGAAACCCTCCACAATGTCATTGATGCGGAAGTTTTCCGGCCAGAAATGCTGGGTGACCACAAGAATCCGTCCGGCCATCTCAGTACTTTCTCCAGACCATCTTGTTGACGACGCCGGTATAGCTCTGGATGATCTTGACCACCTTGGTGGAAACATCCTCGGTGTAGTAGGGGACCGGGATGCCGTCGTCGCCGTTGGCGTTCATGGCCACAGCGGTTTCCACGGCCTGTTCCACACCGCCGGCCTGGATGCCGGCCAGCACAAAGCAGCCCTTGTCCAGGGCTTCGGGACGCTCGGTGGAAGTGCGGATGCAGACGGCGGGGAAGGGATGCCCCACGCTGGTGAAGAAACTGGACTCCTCCGGCAGCGTACCGGAATCCGAAATCACCGCAAAAGCATTCATCTGCAGGTGGTTGTAGTCGTGGAAGCCCAGGGGTTCATGAAGCTTGACCCGCGGATCCAACTGGAAGCCCATGGCATCCAACCGCTTTTTGCTGCGGGGATGGCAGGAGTAGAGAATGGGCATGTCGTAGGTCTCGGCCAGGTGGTTGATGGAGGTGAACAGATCGAGGAAGTTTTTCTCGGTGTCGATGTTCTCCTCCCGGTGGGCCGAAAGCAGCATGTACTTGCGGGGGTTCAGGCCCAGTCGTTCCAATACGTCGGAGGCTTCGATCTTTTCCAGGTTGGCGTGCAGCACCTCCGCCATGGGACTGCCGGTGACGAAGGTCCGCTCCTTGGCGGTGCCCTCGGCGTTCAGGTACCGGCGGGCGTGCTCGGAATAGCACATGTTCACGTCGGCAATGTGGTCCACAATGCGGCGGTTGGTCTCCTCGGGCAGACACTCGTCAAAGCAGCGGTTGCCGGCCTCCATATGGAAGATGGGAATGTGCAGCCGCTTGGCAGAGATGGCGCTCAGGCAGGAGTTGGTGTCGCCCAGGATCAGCAGGGCATCGGGCTTCTGCTCCACCATCAGGGCATAGGATTTGGCGATGATGTTGCCGATGGTTTCGCCCAGGTCCTTGCCCACTGCGTCCAGATAAAAGTCGGGGGCGCGCAGGCCCAGGTCCTCAAAAAAGACCTGATTCAGATTGTAGTCGTAGTTCTGGCCGGTATGCACCAGAATCTGGTCAAAGTATTTGTCGCACTTTTTGATAACGGCGCTCAGCCGGATGATCTCCGGTCGGGTACCGATGATGGTCATCAGTCTCAGTTTGTTCATGGCAATCCCTTTCGAAAAATCAGACCGGCAGATAGAAGGTGTCGGGACGTTGGGGGTCAAAACATTCGTTGGCCCACATCAGGGTCACCATATCGCCCTCGCCGATATTCTCAATGTTGTGGGTGTAGCCGCAGGGAATATCCACCACCTGCAGCTTGTCGCCGCTGACCCGGTATTCGATCACCTCGTCGCAGTCGATGCGGCGGAACCGCACCACCCCTTCGCCCTGCACCACCAGGAACTTTTCATTCTTGGTGTGGTGCCAGTGGTTGCCCTTTATAACTCCGGGCTTGGAGATGTTCACGCTGACCTGTCCACGTTCGGGGCTGCGCAGCACCTCGGTAAAGCTGCCGCGGTCGTCGGTGTGGGTGTTCAGGTCATAGGCGAACTGGTCGGTGGGCAAGTAGCTCAGGTAGGTGGAATAGAGTTTCTTCTCCAGACTGCCTTCTGCCAGGTAGGGCACACCCAGGCTGCCCTTGCGGGCGGCGGCAAAGCCTTCGATGAGTTCGGCCAGGTGGCCCAGGGTGACCCGGTGGACCGGGTGGATACGGCAGTACCCCTCGGCATCCCGCTGGACCGTGCCGCTTTGCATGGCCTCCAGGATGCAGCGGATCACATCGTCAATATAAACCAGCGGCAGTTCGTAGGCGGGATCCCGCACCTGAATGGGCAGGTCCCGGGCAATATTATGGCAGAAGGTGGCCACCACACTGTTGTAGTTGGGGCGGCACCATTTGCCGAACACGCCCTCCATCCGGAAGACGTAGACCGGTGCGTTCAAGGCTTTGCCATGGGCAAAGATGGCGTCTTCGGCTTGCTTTTTGCTCTTGCCGTAGTCGTTGTCCAGGGCGGCCTGAATACTGCTGGTCACCAGGACCGGGGCTTTGTTGCCGCTCTCGGCCAGCAGACGCAGCAGGGTATCGGTCAGCCCGGCGTTGCCACTGTAGAACTCGCTGGGGTCCTTGGGGCGGTTGATGCCCGCCAGATGTACCACAAAGGCGGCCCGGCGGCAATAGTCGGCCAGGGTCTCCACGGTATCGTCCTTTTCAAACAACAAAAGGTCTCTGCAGCCCAGGGCATGCAAGGTGGCCACCAGGTTGCGGCCCACAAAACCGCCGGCACCGGTGATCAGAATGGGATGGGGCAGGGCAGGGGCTTCATTGGGCATCTTTGGCCAGCTCCTCTTTGATATAATCGGTGGTCATAATCTTTTCGATGGTCTGTTCCACATTCAGGCGGCGGGTGTTGTGGCTGGTGTAGTCCTCATCAGCCTGTGTGCGCACCTGGCCCTTGACGAAGAATTTGTCGTAGTTCAGGTCACGGGTGTCGGCAGCCACCCGGAAGTAGCCGCCCATGTCCTCGGCACGGGTGCGTTCTTCCTTGGTCATCAGCGTCTCGTAGAGCTTTTCGCCGTGGCGGGTGCCGATGATACGGGTGCCGGTGTCGCCGAACAGTTTCTGGACAGCCTTAGCCAGGTCGCCGATGGTGGAAGCGTCGGATTTCTGGATGAACAGGTCGCCGGGGTTGGCGTGTTCAAAGGCGAACATGACCAGATCCACCGCCTCGTCCAGGTTCATCAGAAAACGGGTCATGTTGGGGTCGGTGATGGTGATGGGATTGCCCGAACGGATCTGCTCCACGAAGAGGGGGATGACGCTGCCGCGGCTGCACATGACATTGCCGTAGCGGGTGCAGCAGATGACCGGGCCGCCGCGCTGGGCAGATACCCGGGCGTTGGCGGTGATGACGTGCTCCATCATGGCTTTGGAGATACCCATGGCGTTGATGGGGTAGGCAGCCTTGTCGGTGGACAGGCAGACCACGCGTTCCACGTTCGCCTCGATGGCGGCGTGCAGCATGTTGTCGGTGCCCTCAATGTTGGTGCGCACCGCCTCCATGGGGAAAAACTCGCAGGAAGGCACCTGCTTCAGGGCGGCGGCATGGAAGATGAAGTTGACACCGGGCATCACGTCCCGCAGGCTCTGGATGTTGCGCACATCGCCGATGTAGAATTTGACCTTCTCGTAATGGTCGGGGTAATGGGCCTGCAGCTCATGGCGCATGTCGTCCTGTTTCTTCTCGTCGCGGGAGAAGATGCGGATCTCGCCGATGTCGGTGGTCAGAAAATGTTTCAGCACGGTATGGCCGAAACTGCCCGTACCGCCGGTGATCAACAGCGTTTTGTCCTTGAAGATGGTGTTTGCCATGATGGCCTCCTTATTTTTGATGCGTCAAGACGCAAATCTCCTTTATAATCTTCCCTATTTTAGCACATAAACCGACGTTTGAAAAGTGGAGTGCCTTGGAAATTGCTTCTTTTTGTGATATACTACCTTAGAATACAAAAAAGGCGCTTCACAAGCGCCCGCAAGGAGGAACCAATCCCTATGCGCGCCTATGAACGGTTATTGAATTATGTTACGGTGCATACCACTTCCGACCCCAACTCGGGGACACACCCCAGCACGGCCCGTCAGTTTGACCTGGCCCGTCAGCTGGTGGAAGAGCTGAAAGGCCTGGGCCTGACCGATGCCCATGTGGATGAGCATTGCTATGTGTATGCCACCCTGCCGGCAACGCCCGGCCGGGAAGAAGCCAAGGGACTGGGTTTTGTCGCCCATATGGACACCGCCGACGATGCCAGCGGGGAAAATGTCAAGCCCCAGCTTCACCCCAACTACGACGGCGGCCCGGTCACGCTGCCGGCCACCGGTGCGGTGCTGGATCCCGAGGTGTTTCCCTTCCTGAAGGAGATGAAGGGCCAGACCCTGATCACGGCGGACGGCTCCACGCTGCTGGGCGCTGACGATAAAGCCGGTGTGGCCGAGATCATGACCATGCTGGAGCGGGTGCAGACTGAACAGCGCCCCCACGGCAAGCTGTGCATCGGCTTCACCCCCGACGAGGAAATCGGCGAGGGCGCCAGCCTGTTTGATGTGGAGCATTTCGGCGCCGCCTATGCCTACACGGTGGATGGCGACGACGTGGGCGAGATCAGCTACGAAAACTTCAATGCGGCGGCTGCCGTGGTGACGGTGCACGGTTTCAGCGTGCATCCCGGCAGCGCCAAAAATGCCATGCGCAACGCCCAGAATATCGCCATGGAATTCCATATGGCGCTGCCCGTCTTCTCCCGTCCGGAGCACACCGAGGGCAGGGAGGGCTTCTTCCACCTGACCAGCATGCAGGGCGATGTGACCACCGCGCACCTGGGATACATCGTGCGGGATCATGACGCGGTCAAATTTGCCGCCCGCAAGGCCCAGCTGCAGCACATTGCCGATTGCCTCAACGAAAAATACGGGGCCGGCACGGTGGAGCTGGATGTGAAGGATAGCTATTACAACATGCTGGAAAAGATTCAGCCCCACTTCCATCTGGTGGAAAATGCCCGGCAGGCCATCCGTGCCGCCGGTCTGGAACCCATCGAGGCCCCGGTCCGCGGCGGTACCGATGGTGCGACTCTGAGCTACATGGGGCTGCCGTGCCCCAACCTGGGCACCGGCGGTTTCAACTTCCACGGCCCCTGTGAGTGCATCACCGCCGAGAAGATGGATCAGAGTGTGGAGATCCTGCTCAACCTGGTGGACCTGTACAAGTAATCCGAACTTTTCACCCCGGCGTTCCGACGCCGGGGCTTTTTTGTCGGTCCGCTTCTTATATAAATAGGGGAGAACGCCCAACCTGTCAGAAAAGAAGATAAGAATCCTCTTGACAAACCGACCCCCGCGCGGGTATAATACTCATTACCGCGCAGGTGTCGTACAACGGCTAGTACATCAGCCTTCCAAGCTGAGGACGA
>ERZ1090868.1321-NODE-1323-length-13117-cov-7.447022_pt1 | contig 13117 bp, 9 predicted proteins | sample MGYA00478475_ERZ1090868 | MGnify/ENA primary metagenome ERZ1090868 (study PRJEB33644, sample SAMEA5815747) | chicken gut metagenome | biome: Chicken; feature: Gastrointestinal Tract; material: Caecum | place: Ireland | collected 2019-01-01 | study: A study of the...
TAGTTGAAGTCGCGGGTGGGGGTAAGGCTGCCCAGTTTGATCTCGGTCTGGCCGGCCAGCAGTTGGGTGATGATGGTGGGAATGATGGCCCGGCCGCTCTGGCGGGGGCCATAGGTGTTGAAGGGCCGCACGATGGTGACCGGCAGATCAAAGCTGCGGTAGAAACTTTCGGCCAGGCGGTCGGCGCCGATCTTGGTGGCCGAGTAGGGGCTCTGGCCCTGGAAGGGATGCTTTTCGTCGATGGGCACATACTGGGCGGTACCGTAGACCTCGCTGGTGGAGGTGACCAGCACCCGCTGGGTGTCCAGTTCCCGGGCGGCGTTGAGGACATTCAGGGTGCCCTTGATGTTGGTGTCCACATAGCTGTCGGGGCTGTGGTAGGAGAACGGAATGGCGATGAGGGCCGCCAGGTGGAAGACCCGCTCCTGCCCGCGCATGGCGGTGCGCACACCGTTGGGGTCGCGCACATCTCCCATGAAAATATCGATTTCGTTGCGGATCTCGGGCGGGAGAGTATCGATCCAGCCCAGGGAGCCGAAGGAATTGTACAGGCAGAAGGCGCGGACCTTCTCGCCGCGTTTGACCAGTTCTTCTGTCAGATGGCTGCCAATAAAGCCGTCTGCGCCGGTGACCATTACGGTATGTGCCATGGTTTGCTCCTTTGTATACAGCGGGCTTACGCCCGAAATTCCACGATGATTACAAAATAGTATAACCGATTTTGTCAAACATTTCAACCTGCCGGACAGGAAAAGCGGGCGCAGACCCAGGGTCCGCGCCCGCTTATGGACAAATCCGAATCAGACGATCTCCACTTTTTCCATGACAACCGGCTCCAGCGGCTTGTCGTTCCAGTCGGTGGCCACGGTGGCAATCTCGTCCACCACATCCATGCCGTTCACCACATGGCCGAAGGCCGCATACTGGCCGTCCAGATGGGGAGCATCCTGGTGCATGATGAAGAACTGGCTGCCGGCCGAGTTGGGGTCCATGGCACGGGCCATGCTGATGACACCGCGGGTGTGCTTGATGGGGTTGGCCACACCGTTCTGGATGAACTCACCCTTGATGTGCCAGCCCGGGCCGCCGGTACCGTTGCCGATGGGGCAGCCGCCCTGGATCATGAAGCCGGAGATGACCCGGTGGAAGGTCAGGCCGTTGTAGAAGCCCTGCTTGACCAGTTTTTCGAAGTTTTCGCAGGTGATCGGCGCGGCGGTGGGGTCCAGTTCAATGTCGATGGTCTTGCCGTTGTGCATGGTGATACGGATCATAATTCATTCTCCTTTTGTGTCGTTTTCCTCTACCATAGGGGCCGCCGGGTCACTTTCCGCCGTGGGGCGGCCCTGGGTGTAACTCATACTGCCGATGGCGCGGCAGAACTCCTCGTCGGAGTATTTTTTCAGCCAGAAGAGCAGCGCCGCCCCCATGAATTCCTCGCTGCGGCGCTTGGCCTTGGGCAGCAGGGCAAACAGACCGCCCTCGTGGGTCTGCCCGGTGAAGGGATCGGTCCAGGCATCGGGCAGTTTGTCGGACAGCTTGCGGGGGGACAGATGTCCCGTGATGAAACCCTTACCGCCGAAAAACCGTTCCACCACCGCGAACACCACTTTGCGGATGCCGTGGCGGCTGGGGAACAGACTGCGCACCTTGTAGGTGTGGTAGAAGGCATCGGCCAGGTATTCCACCGGGATGTCCTCGCCGTAGACTTCCAGCAGGCAGGTATGCAGCAGCGCCGCGATGTCCGCCAGCTGTTCCCCCGTGGGCAGCGGGCTGGCGTCCGATGCCAGCACCCGGCCGTCGCCGGTATCTTCCTTATGCAGCTCGGAATCCAGGGCGATTTCCAGGTAACCGTGCCCGCCCTTGCCCGCATAGGGCTGACCGGGTTCCAGCATGGCATAGACGAAGGGATGCACCACCGTGTCGGTGGCATAGTGGCACAAAAAGCCCAGAGTGTATTCCACCTGGGGTCGGGTCTTCACATGACGGCACAGGCTGTACAGAAAGGCGCCGGTTTTTTCCTCGTGCATGCGGTCGCCCAGACCAGGCAGGTCGTAATGACGCTTGGCACGGGATTTCCAGACCTCGTAGCAGAAAAAGCTGTCTGGGCCGTTGGCCCCTGCGGCAAAGGCTTCGGGGCACTGGATCTTATAGTGAATGGCGGCCGCTGCCTGACGGGCGGTGCGCACATGGGTATAGCCTTCCGGCATGAGGGGGTTCACTTCCTTACCTTGTAAAAGCGCAGATTATTGTACCCCGCCGGGGGCAAAAAGTCAAATATTCCGTTCGTCGCCTTTCAGGGTGCGGGGCAGCACAAAGAAATAAAGCAGCGCACCGGCGATGATGATGAGAATCACCGACAGAATGCCGTAGGGGCCCGCAGCCTTGTTGATAGCATCCACCTGCTCGGCGGTGGCGGTGGCGGCGGTCAGGCCCTGGTCGGCCAGCATCCGGGAGGCCGCGGTGGCACTGACCACACCCACCAGCGTGGGCCCCAGAATGGAAGAGAACTTGCCGAAGATGTCGAAGAACCCGAAGAACTCACCGCTGCGGTCCCGGTCGGGGATGAGCTTGCCGAACATAGAGCGGGACAGCGCCTGGATACCGCCCTGGCTGGTGGCGCACAGCACCGCCAGCATCCAGAACTGCCACAGGCTGTTCATAAAGAAGGCAAAGATGCAGATGAACATGTAGACGCAGATGCCCACGCCCACCATGGTGCGGGCACCGAATTTGGAAGCCAGCTTCATGTACAGCAGGCAGAAAGGCAGGCCCAGCACCTGGACCAGCAGCAGCGCCAACAGCATACCGGCGGAGTCCAGACCCAGGTTGGTGCCGTAGCTGGTGGCCATGCTGATGATGGTGTGCACGCCGTCAATATAGAAGAAGTAAGCCACAATGTAGACGAGCATGGGCTTGTCGGCGATGATCTCCCGGATGGTGGTGAAGACGCCCCGGATGTTGCGGCCGATGTCCCCTTTTTCGTAGGGTTTGCCGGAAGTCTGCCGGCAGTTTTTCAGCAGCGGCAGGCTGAAGACCAGCCACCACACGGCGGTGATGGCAAAGATGATGCCCAGGCAGGTGAGCATGGGAATGCCCACGGCGTTCATGATCAGGAAGATCAGCAGCGGAATGGTGGAACCGCCGATATACCCCAGGCCGTAGCCCATGGTGGAGACGGAATCCATCCGGTCCTCGGTGGTAATGTCGGTGAGGAAAGCGTCATAGTAGATGCAGGAGGCGTCAAAGCCGATGGTGCTGAGGATGTAGAGCACCAGCACGATGGCCGCCACCCGGCCCGCCGCCTCGGGGGAGGAGGTGAAGTCCATGCCCGGCGTGAAGGCCAGCCCGGCCACCGACACAACGCCCAGGGCCAAAAAGGCGGTAAACAGCCGCTTACGCATGCCCCGGATGTCGCCGAAGACGCCCAGGAAAGGCGCCGACAACGCCACAATGGCCATGGCGATGCTGGTGGCGTAGCCCCAGGTGGACATGCTGGACACGCTGTCGGCGGTGTATTCGGCCACCGAATCAAAAAAAATGGGCAGGATGGTCACCACGATGACCGAATGGGCACTGTTGGCCCAGTCGTACATCATCCAGCTCAATTCCTGCTTGGTGAATTTTTTCAGGAAACCCATGAACAGTTCCTCCCGTTATGTCAAACATGGTTTCATTGTACCATTTTCAGGCGGGAAAAACAACCAAAAGCGCCCCGTTTTGCGTCAACGGGGCGTAAAAGTTTTGTCATGTTTTTGCGGCAGATTGCCAGTTTACCGGGCCCGCAGCTGCCAGAACGCCACCGCTGCCGCGGCGCCCACGTTGAGGGAATCCACCCCGTGCTGCATGGGGATCATGACGGCGGCGTCACACCGGGCGATGGTTTCCGCCGCCAGACCGTCCCCCTCGGTGCCCAGCACGATGGCCAGTTTTTCCGCTGTTTGCAAAGTGGGATCATCCACCGGCAGCGCCCGGTCATCCAGCGCCATGGCCGCCGTGGTAAAGCCCAGGGCGTGCAGCCGGTCCAGACCGGCCTGGGGCCAGTCCTCCTTCCGGTCCCCCAACCGGGCCCAGGGCACCTGGAACACCGTGCCCATGCTCACCCGGATGGCCCGGCGGCACAGCGGGTCGCAACAGGACGGCGAAAGCAACACCGCATCCATCCCCAGGGCTGCCGCCGAGCGGAAGATGGCCCCGATGTTGGTGGAATCCACGATGCCCTCCAGCACGGCCACCCGGCGGGCACCCCGGCAGACCTCTTCCGCCGTGCGGGGCGCCGGGCGATGCATGGCGCACAGCACGCCCCGGGTGAGCACATAGCCGGTAAGCTGTTCCAACACGGACCGGTCCGCCGTATAGACGGGAACCCCGGGGCAGCGGGCCAGCACCCCCGCTGCCGGGCCCTCCACCTGACGGCGTTCCATCAGGAAGGACAGCGGACGGTACCCGGCATCCAGGGCTGTGCCGATGACCTTGGGGCTTTCGGCAATGAACACCCCTTTTTCCGGTTCCAACTTGTTGCGCAGCTGGGTTTCGGTCAGCCGGGCGTAGACGTCCAGTTCGGGGGCGGACAGATCGGTGATTTCCACGAGATTGGGCATGGGCAGTTCCTCTTCCTGTATTGGTCTGGTTCCAGCATACCCCAAAACCGGCCAAATTGCAAACAAAAAGCCGCAGCGGCAACCGCTGCGGCAAAGAAGGTACGGGTCAGTCAGCAAACATGGGGGTGGACAGGTAGCGGTCGCCGGTGTCGGGCAGCAGCACCACAATGGTCTTACCCTCGTTTTCGGGGCGCTTGGCCTGCTCGATGGCGGCATGCAACGCGGCGCCGGAGGAAATTCCCACCAGCACGCCCTCTTTGCGGCCCATCATGCGGCCGGCAGCAAAGGCTTCTTCCGTCGTAATCCGGGTGATTTCGTCATAGACGTTGGTGTCCAGCACCTGGGGCACAAAGCCCGCGCCGATGCCCTGGATCTTGTGGGGGCCGGCCTTGCCGCCGCTGAGCACCGCCGAATCCGCCGGTTCCACGGCCACCACCTTGACGGGGGGGGTCTTGGCGGTCAGGTACGCGCGCACCCCGGTGAGGGTGCCGCCGGTGCCGGCGCCCGCCACAAAGATGTCCACCTGGCCGTCGGTGTCCTCCCAGATCTCGGGGCCGGTGGTGGCACGGTGAGCCGCCGGGTTGGCGGGGTTGACAAACTGCCCTGCCACAAAGCTGTTCGGAGTCTGGGCGGCCAGTTCGTCCGCCTTGGCAATAGCGCCGGCCATGCCTTTGGCGCCCTCGGTGAGGACCAGCTCGGCGCCGTAGGCCTTCATCAGCTGACGGCGTTCCACACTCATGGTCTCGGGCATGACGATGATGACCCGGTAGCCCCGGGCTGCCGCCACCGACGCCAGGCCGATGCCGGTGTTGCCGGAGGTGGGTTCGATGATCACCGAACCGGGCTTCAGCTTGCCGGTGGCCTCGGCGTCATCGATCATCGCCTTGGCAACCCGGTCCTTGACAGAGCCGGCGGGGTTCAGGTATTCCAATTTGGCCAGCACACGGGCCTTGAGGCCCTCGGCGGCTTCGATGTGGGTCAGTTCCAACAGGGGGGTGTGTCCGATCAGCTGTTCGGCGGATGTATAGATCTTGCTCATGGTGTTCGTCTCCTCTTTAATAGAAAATATTGGTAAAATGAATCAGAAACGCACGCCGGGGCAACATCGCCGGCGCGGCAGAGAGCGGATGCCCATGTTTATTCATACCTTTCTTGTAGGATAAAAAGATTGTACACCCTGCCGGGTTTTTTGTCAATACAGGCGGGCAAATTTGCCGCATTTTTTCTGGCGGCGGCCGGAGGGATTCCCTTGCAAAAAGCGCCCGGTCCGGTGTATAATATATCTGTTTTGTTTTTTCGCATAGATGTGGAGGGAATTTTATGGCGACGAAGTATATCTTTGTGACCGGCGGCGTGGTCTCCGGTCTGGGCAAAGGCATTACGGCGGCCAGCCTGGGACGACTGTTGAAGACCCGCGGCCTGAAAGTAGCCAGCCAGAAGCTGGACCCGTATATCAATGTGGACCCCGGTACGATGAGCCCCTTGCAGCACGGCGAGGTGTTCGTCACCGATGACGGCACCGAGACCGACCTGGACCTGGGCCACTACGAGCGTTTTACCGACGAGAACCTGAACAAATACTCCAACCTGACCACCGGCAAGGTCTACTGGAATGTGCTGAACAAGGAACGGCAGGGTGCCTACCTGGGCCAGACGGTGCAGATCATTCCTCATATTACCAACGAGATCAAGAGCTACATTTATAATCTGGCCAAGAGCACCGAGGCCGATGTGGTCATCACCGAGATCGGCGGCACCACCGGCGACATCGAGAGCCAGCCCTTCCTGGAGGCCATCCGCCAGGTGGGCATTGAGCAGGGCCCCGAAAACTGCTGCTACATCCATGTGGTGCTGGTTCCCTACATTTCCGGCTCCGACGAGTACAAGTCCAAGCCGGCCCAGCACTCCTGCAAGGAACTGCAGGGCATGGGCATCACCCCCAACATCATTGTGCTGCGTGCCGACGGTCCCGTGGGCAACGACATCAAGCGCAAGATCAGCATGTTCTGCAATGTGCGCCCCGACTGCGTCATCGAAAACCTGACCATGCCCAGCCTGTACGAGTGCCCGCTGATGCTGGACGCCGCCGGCCTGACCAACGTGGTGGTCCGCCAGCTGCATATGACCACCCCGCCCACCGACCTGACCGAGTGGAAGGAACTGATCAGCCGCATTGCCACCCGCAGCCGCACCTGCACCATCGCCCTGGTGGGCAAGTACGTCAAGCTGCACGACGCCTACCTGAGCGTGATGGAAAGCCTCTACCACGCCGGCTTTGAGACCGAGAGCAAGGTGGACATCAAGTGGGTGGACAGCGAAAACCTGCTGGACCAGGACCGCTGCGCTGAAGAGCTGTCCGAGGTGGACGGCATCATCCTGCCGGGCGGCTTCGGTGACCGCGGCATCGAGGGCATGATCCAGGCCGCCCAGTATGCCCGGGAGCAGCACATCCCCTACTTTGGCATCTGCCTGGGCATGCAGATCATGGTGATGGAGTACGCCCGCAACGTGCTGGGCTACGCCGACGCCAACTCCAGCGAGTTCACCCCCGACGGCGCCCACAACGTCATTGCCCTGATGCCCGACCAGCAGGGCAATATTCCCAAGGGCGGCACCATGCGCCTGGGCAAGTACCCCTGCACCATCCAGCCCGACACCACCATGGCCCGCTGCTACGGCAAGCTGGACATCGACGAGCGGCATCGCCACCGCTACGAGTTCAACAACGACTACCGTGCCGAGTTTGAGGAAAAGGGCCTGACCATTGCGGGTACCAGCCCCGACGGACGTCTGGTGGAAGCGGTGGAGATCACCGACCGTCCCTTCCATGTGGGTGTGCAGTTCCACCCCGAGTTCAAGAGCCGTCCCAACCGCGCCCATCCCCTCTTCAAGGGTTTTGTGGCCGCGGCTCTGCAGTACCAGACCGAACACGCCCCCACCGGCCATCACGTGATGATGGACCAGTAATTTCTGTCCAAAACAGCCCCGCCGCAGAAACTGCGGCGGGGCTGTTTTGTATTGCATTTTGTAAATTTTTCCCGTTGCCCTTTCCCGGGTCGGTCCGTTGCAAGTTCTTTGCCTGCTTTCTTTCAAGAAAGCAGGTCAGCGGTCCTGCAGGGGCACATACTCCCGGGGTACCATGATGCTCTGGTAAGCGGGACGGATGATCTTGTCCATGTTGACCAGCTCCTCCATCCGGTGGGCCGACCAGCCCACAATGCGGGCCACGGCAAAGATGGGGGTGTACAGCTCCACGGGAATGCCCAGCATGTCATAGACAAAGCCGGAGTAGAAGTCCACGTTGGTGGAAACGCCCTTGTAGATATGCCGCTTTTCGGCGATGACCTGGGGAGCCAGCCGCTCGATGGTGTTGTAGTATTCAAAGTCGCGGTCGCGGCCCTTGGCGTCGGCCAGCTGGTGGACAAAGTTCTTGAACACCACGGCACGGGGGTCGCTGAGGGAGTACACCGCATGGCCCATACCGTAGATCAGGCCTTTCTGGTCAAAGGCCTGCCGGTCCACGATCTTGCCCAGGTAATCCCGCATGGCGTCCTCGTCGGTGGGATCCGCCACATGGGCGCGCACATCGTCCATCATGTGCATGACCTTGATGTTGGCACCGCCGTGCTTGGGGCCCTTCAGGCTGGACAGCGCCGCCGCAATGACCGAGTAGGTGTCCGATCCCGAGGAGGTGACCACGCGGGTGGTGAAGGTGGAGTTGTTGCCGCCGCCGTGCTCCATGTGCAAGAGCAGAGCGATGTCCAGTACATGGGCTTCCAGGTCGGTGTACTGACGGTCGGGGCGCAGCATCTGCAGCAGGTTTTCGGCGGTGGACAGTTCGGGTTTGGGGCGGTGAATGTACATGCTGCCGTCGCACTCGTAATAATGGTAGGCATGGTAGCCGTAAACCGCCAGCATGGGGAAGACGCTGATCAGCTTGATACACTGTTCCAGCTGGGTCTGCAGATCGCTTTTGCCGATATCGTCGTCGTAACTGGCCAGCGTCAGCACGCTGCGGGTCAGCGAGTTCATCAGGTCCTTGCTGGGGGCTTTCATGATGACGTCCCGCACAAAGTTGGTGGGCAGGTCCCGGCACTTGGCCAGGCAGTCCTTGAAGGATTCCAGCTGGGCTTCGTTGGGCAGATCGCCCAACAGCAGCAGGTAGGCAGCTTCCTCAAAGGCATAGCGTTTGCCCCGCAGGCCGCGGATCAGATCGTAGACGTTGTAGCCGCGGTACCACAGCTTACCGTCGCAGGGAACCTGTTTACCATCCCGCTCCTCGAAGGCATCGATGCGGGAGATGTTGGTGATACCCGCCAAAACGCCCTTGCCGTCCTGGTCACGCAGGCCGCGCTTGATGTGATACTTGGCAAACAGTTCGGGGTCCACCCGGTTGTTGGTCACACATTCTTCGGTGAAGATGCGCGCTTCCTTTTCGATGGCTGCATAGTCGCTCATTGTAAAGACCCTCCCTTTTCCGCTGTCCCTGTGGGACTGTTGAATTTTTTCCCATTTCTCACGATATTTTTGTACAGATCGTATACCGTTTATTATAATCGGTCGGGCGGGAGGTGTCAAACAAACAAATTATGAACATTGTTCAAATGCAATCAAAAAAGCGCGTTCTGCACCGGCTTTCCGGCGCAGGAACGTGCTTTCTTTTACAAAACGTAAAATTTTGTTCTGGCGGTCAACTTCCCGACCGGGAAGCTTTATCCCTGGCGGGCTTGCAGGGCTGCCAGCAGCGGCGGGATCAGCTGCTTTTTGCGGCTGACCACACCGGGCAGCACGGCCACACCATCCTGGGGTTCCACATGGAAGGCATCCCGGACGATCTCCTCGGTCCCCTGGCCCCAGTACATCAGGTCGGTGCTCTGGGTCTTCATGTCGGTGAACATATAGAAGATCATGGGCAGGCCCTCGCGACGCCCGGCCTCGGGCAGGAAGGGACCCACCAGCGCCTTGGCAGCGGCACGGGACTTGTCGGTCATATAGATGGACTGCCCCACACCGAATTTGGCATCGCCGCGGCTGAAGGCCTTGAAGTCGGAGCGGAAGACATCCTCGGCATCGCGGCCGGTGAGGTCGGCACCCGCCTCAAACATCTGCTCGGCGTAGGTGGGGATGTCCTCGCCCGCGATCTCGGCCAGGGCCTTGGCGGTGGCCTCGTCCTGCGGGGTGGAGGTGGGCGAACGGAACATCAGCGTGTCGGACAGAATGGCCGACAGCAGCAAACCGGCGATCTCCTTGGAGGGGGTCAGGTCCTGTTCCTGGTACATCTGGTAGAGGATCGTCGCCGTGCAGCCCACCGGCACATTGCGGAAATACACCGGGCCGGTGGTTTCCAGGTTGCCGATGCGGTGATGGTCGATGATCTCGAGAATTTCCGCCTGTTCCAGGCCGTCCACCGCCTGGGTGCGCTCGTTGTGATCCACCAGGATCAACCGCTTGCGGTGGAGGTTGAGCAGGTTCCGGCGGCTGACCACACCGCAGTATTTGCCGTTCTCGTCCAGGATGGGGAAATAGCGGTGGCGGACGCTGGCCATGATCTTGCGGGCGTCCTCGATGGGGGTGTTGACGCTGAACTTCATCAGGTCATGGGTGCGCATGAAATGGCGTACCGGCACAGCGGTGGTGACCAGACGGCCGGCGGCGTAGGTGTCGTAGGGGGTGGCCAGCACGGCACAGCCCTTCTCCTGGGCGCGGGCCACGATGGTGCGGGGCACCGCCGAACCGCAGCAGACGATGATGGCCGCGGCGCCGCAGTCGATAGCACACATCTGGGTTTCGTACCGGTTGGAGACCAGCACCAGGTCGCCGGGCTTGACCAGCTCCTCCATGATTTCGGGGCTGGTACCGATGCAGATATTGCCCTCGGTGATGCGGGCGTCGGCATTGCCCACAATCAGTTCGGCCTGCAGGGTTTCCAGCAGGTTGTGGTAGCTGGTGTTGGCAGCGGCCAGAACCCCGGTGTCGAACAGGTCCATGTTGGCGTCGGCGATGTCCTTGATGGTGATAAGGCCCTGCAGCTCGTCATTTTCGTCGGTGATGCACAGGGTGTCAATCTCCACGTCCCGCATCAGGTTCCAGGCGGCGCGCACACTCATCTCGGCATTGATACCCGCCTGTTTGCGGATGTCGATGTCCTTGATCTGGGGGCTGACGTCGGTGCACAGGCGCGGGGCTTCAAAGCCGAAGTGCTGGAGCACAAACCGGGTTTCCCGGTTCACATGGCCGGCACGGCGGGCTTCGTATTTTCCGTTCAAACTGCCGCGGTTTTTCAGCCAGGCATAGGCCAGCGCCGAGCAGATCGAGTCGGTATCCGGGTTCTGGTGACCGATAATATTGATATGGCGCACATTTTCCATTGACATAGGTGATTCCTTTCTTCCCTAAAGGATGGCGGGGCAAACTCCCTCCTGCCCACAAAATGACCAAAAGTTCTTTCTTCGCACTCTATTACATTTTCTATTATACCACACTTTTTTGTCCTTGGCGATTCTTGACAATAACCGCAGTACAGCGTAAAATAGATGCTGTATGTGGATATTGGGGGGTTGCCCCCTTGCAACGCAAGTTCAAATAGAGAGGGAACGGATATGATTCAGGAAAATTTACGCAACGTCGCCATCATTGCCCACGTTGACCACGGCAAGACGACGCTGGTGGACCAGATGCTCAAGCAGTCTGGTGCCTTCCGCGCCAACCAGCAGGTGGCCGAGCGCGTGATGGACTCCGGCGACATCGAGCGGGAGCGCGGCATCACCATTCTGGCCAAGAACTGCTCCTGCGTGTACAACGGCGTCAAGATCAACATCGTGGACACCCCGGGCCACGCCGACTTCGGCGGCGAGGTGGAGCGCGTTCTGAAGATGGTCAACGGCGTGCTGCTGCTGGTGGACGCCGCCGAAGGCTGCATGCCCCAGACCCGCTTTGTTCTGCAGAAAGCCCTGCAGCAGAACCTGTCGCTGGTCATTGCCGTCAACAAGATCGACCGTCCCGACGCCCGCATCAAGGAAGTCATCGACGAGATTCTGGAACTGCTGATGGACCTGGGCGCCACCGATGAGCAGCTGGACAGCCCGATGGTGTTCTGCTCCGGCCGCAACGGTACCGCCAGCTACGACTGGACCCATCCCGAGAACGGCACCGACCTGAAGCCGCTGTTCGACACCATCCTGAAATACGTGCAGCCGCCGGAGGGCGAGCCCGACGAGCCCCTGCAGATGCTGGTGTCCAGTGTGGACTACAACGAGTTTGTGGGCCGCATGGGCGTGGGCCGGGTACAGAACGGCGTCATCAAGGTGGGTTCCCCGGTGCAGGTCTGCGACTGGCACAACCCCGACGTGCATATGACCGGCCGCATCACCAAGCTGTTTGACTTCAAGGCCAACGGCCGTGAGCCCATCGAGCAAGCTTCCGCCGGCGACATCGTGGCCTTTGCGGGTCTGCCCGACATCTCCATCGGCAACACGCTGTGCGACCCCAGCAAGGTCCAGCCGCTGCCCTTTGTGAAGATCAACGATCCCACGGTGGAGATGACCTTCTCGGTCAACGACTCCCCCTTTGCCGGCAAGGAAGGCAAGTACGTCACCTCCCGCCAGATCCGTGACCGCCTGATGCGCGAGCTGCTGAAGGACGTCGCCTTGAAAGTGGAGGATTCCGCCACCAACGATTCCTTCCGGGTCATGGGCCGTGGCGAAATGCACCTGTCCATCCTGATCGAGACGATGCGCCGCGAAGGTTACGAGCTGCAGGTTTCTCCCCCGCACGTTCTGACCCATGAGGAGAACGGCAAGACGATGGAGCCCATGGAGCGGGTCGTCATCGACGTGCCCGAAACCTACCAGGGCGCCGTCATGACCGCCCTGGGGGCGCGCAAGGGCATCCTGATGAACATGCAGATGATGAACAGCCGTTCCCGTCTGGAGTTCCGTATGCCCAGCCGCGGCCTGTTCGGTTACCGCAGCCAGTTCCTGACCGACACCCACGGTGAAGGCATCATGAACACCATCTTCGACGGATACGAAGAGTGGTGCGGCGACATCCAGACCCGGTCCACCGGCTCGCTGATCAGCTTTGAAACCGGCGACGCCGTGACCTACGGGCTGTTCAACGCCCAGCAGCGCGGCACCCTGCTGGTCACCGCCGGCGAGAAAGTCTATGCCGGCCAGGTGGTGGGTTACACCCCCACCGGCGAGGACATCACCGTCAACGTCTGCAAGACCAAGCATCTGACCAACACCCGTGCTTCCGGCAGTGACGACGCCCTGCGTCTGGTGCCGGTGAGCAAGTTCAGCCTGGAGGGCTGCCTGGAATTCCTGGCGCCCGACGAACTGCTGGAGGTCACCCCGGAGAACCTGCGCATCCGCAAGCGCATCCTGGACCATGACCTGCGCATGAAGGCTGCCAGCAAGAAGAACAAAGGTTAATCTGCCCCAGTATAAAGCAAGCCCCCGGCCGGATTGAACCGAACCAGTAAAAACGGACAATAGACAAAACGCCCCCTGTGTAGGAAA
>ERZ1090868.1326-NODE-1328-length-13101-cov-9.438832_pt1 | contig 13101 bp, 9 predicted proteins | sample MGYA00478475_ERZ1090868 | MGnify/ENA primary metagenome ERZ1090868 (study PRJEB33644, sample SAMEA5815747) | chicken gut metagenome | biome: Chicken; feature: Gastrointestinal Tract; material: Caecum | place: Ireland | collected 2019-01-01 | study: A study of the...
TTGGCGGACAGGAAAAATAAGCGGATCTGGCCGCAAATGATCTATTCATTTTTTTAATATGAAAGTATTCAGAACTAGTATTTGTCTGAGAGGCCGTAACGAGTTATAATGGACTCAAAGAATCAATCATATGAGAAAAGAGGAATCAGTGAGATGAATACGATACAAAACCAGACTTTTGACGAAGAACGTGCCCTTTACGGCAGCAAAGATCTTATTGTAAGAGACTGCTCCTTCGACGGACCGGCAGACGGAGAAAGCGCTTTCAAAGAGTGCGAGAACGTACAGGCGATACATAGCTTTTTCAATCTTCGGTACCCTTTCTGGCATGACCATGAACTGAAGATATCCGATTCCGAGATGACGGAACTTTGCCGTGCGGCGCTGTGGTATTCGGACCATGTTGAGATCACAGACACAACGCTCCACGGGATCAAAGCGCTGCGGGAATGCAGTGATGTGAAACTGAAAGGCTGCGATATTGTCTCTCCGGAATTCGGATGGTCCGTTCAGAGAATCGAGATGGATGACTGTACCGCTGAGAGTGAATATTTTATGATGCGTTCCAGCCATCTGTATTTCCGGAATGTGAGGATGAAAGGAAAATACTCTTTCCAGTATATCGAAGATTCCGTATTTGAAAACTGCAACTTCGACACGAAGGATGCCTTCTGGCATGCAAAAAACATCGTTGTCCGCGACAGTGTTGTCAAAGGTGAGTATCTTGCATGGTACTGTGAGAATGTTACGTTCGAAAACTGTAAGATCATCGGTACGCAGCCCCTGTGCTACTGTAAAAATCTGAAGCTGATCAACTGCGAGATGATCGACACAGATCTCGCCTTCGAACGCTCGGAAGTGGAAGCAGAGATCACCACTCCGGTGATCAGTATCAAAAATCCACTGTCCGGCAGCATCACCGTTCCGTCGGTCGGCGAGATCATCCGGGATATTCCGGAAGCAGGAGAGAACATAGTTACTGTCCTGGAGCAATAATCGGTTCGTCAGATTATCCCCGCTGCAAAAACCTCCGCTGTCTGTATTCATTGACAGCGGAGGTTTTTTATTCAGCCGAAGGAACGGCTGTCATTTATTTTACTGTTTTCTTCCGTATCAGTTCTTTTCCGGAGGTATACACAATCGTCACTCCGAGGATCACCAGAAGCACCGCAACGATCAGTTGCAGACCTTCTACCATAAACACTCCGGTACCGTTCACAAACGCATTCACCAGAGCGATCAGTCGCTGAACAAGAGCGGTGAAAGTCACGCAGAGCATGATTACAAACGGCGGGATCAGGGTCCTCATCTCTCTTCCGGTCACTTTCAGGAATACACAGAGGGTGATCAATACCAACGCGCTCAGCAGCTGATTTGCGCTTCCGAACAGCGGCCAGATATTCGAATATCCCACCTGTGTCAGCACGTATCCGAAGAACAGAGTGATCAGAGTCGCAAAATACTTATTACAGAGAACTTTCCTCCAGCCTTCCGCATGTTCCATATCATCTACACTGAACAGTTCCTGGAAAGACATACGTCCGATCCGGGCAACCGAATCCAGGGTCGTGAACGCCAGGGCAGATACACACATCGTCATAAAGCTCTGCGCCACGTAGACAGGGATTCCGAACATTTCCAGGAATCCTGCCACACCGGAAGAAAAAATCTGGAACGGTGTACCGACAGCAGCCGTCCCGTCTGCGCTTGCTGCGGCGCCAGCCACGCACAAAGCAATGACTGCCAGAAGGCTTTCCAGAACCATCGCTCCGTAACCGACCTTCAGCATATCTTTTTCGTTGGAAACCGTCTTCGACGATGTTCCGGAAGAAACCAGACTATGAAATCCGGAGACTGCGCCGCAGGCAACAGTTACGAACAGGATCGGGAAAAGATCCCCCAGACTGTCATTGTGAAATCCTGTATAGGCAGGAAGATTCATCGCAGGATGTGCGAAGATCAGACCCAGAACAGCGCCGGCGATCATACCGACAAACATAAATGTGGACATGTAATCTCTCGGCTGCATCAGAAACCACATCGGCAGAACGGCAGCAAGGAAGATGTAGACAAACGCGATATAGATCCACATATCTTTTCCGAGGATCACCGGAAGGTTCATACCAAACACAAATGCAAGCACTGTACACACAAGACCGAGCGCCACTTCTTTCCATCCGGTGAATCTCATTTTCCGCTGGATCAGCCCGAAGACAGCGGCAAACAGGATAAAGAACAGCGAAATACTGCCTGCGGCGCCGTTGACGGTTGCATTTTCTGAAAGGGTCGTCACTCCGTCTGTCACGACATAAGCATTAAAGGTATCCGCCACCATATCGGCAAACGCCGCCATGACGATCAGCGTAAACAGCCAGCAGAACCCGAGAAACAGTTTTCTTCCTGTTTTCCCGATATATTTTTCGATCAGCAGACCCATGGACTTTCCGTCGTTTTTGACACTGGCGTACAGCGCGCCGAAATCTGTCACCGCACCGAAGAAAATCCCGCCCAGCAGGATCCACAGAAGGACCGGAAGCCATCCGAAGGCTGCCGCCTGGATTGCCCCTGTAACAGGTCCGGCTCCGGCGATAGACGAAAACTGGTGCGCGAATACGGTCCATCCGTCTGTTGGCACGTAATCCTGTCCGTCATTGTGTGTGACTGCCGGCGTTTTCGCTTTCGGATCAATACCCCATTTTTTCGCCAGCCAGCGTCCATACAGTACATAAGCTGCCAGAAGACATACGGCAGCGATCAGTACGATTACCAATGTGTTCATGATATCCCCACTCTCCTTTTATGTAAATAAAATTCCCGGCGAGATGCCGGCAGCATGTAACAGTCCGGTTGGCTGAACTGTTACGGCAGCGTTTCCGTGTGCAAGGGAATGCATCGGATCCGCATTGTAAAAAGGTCAAAAAAAATCTCCTTACAGAATGACTCCGTAAGAAGACGAAAATAATAATTCCGCGGTACCACTTCAATTACCGGTTGCAGAGAACCGGCCGCTCAGTCCTGTCGTCCGGATCTGCTCTTTTGTTTAAAACAGAAGACAACTGCCGGATATAACAGGCTCCCTTTTAACGGTGGGATACCGGTCAGGGCTACTGGACTCCGTTCGCTCTGATTGCTCGCAGGGGATAATCTCCCGTCTGTGCTGTTCCCTCACACCTGCCGGAAACTCTCTGAAAGCACCTGTCCCTCGGACTTTCCACGGAAAATTTTGTCCTGTTCTACGCGTTTGACCTTTTACAATTTGGCTTCATTATACCGCAGATTTTTCTGTTGTCAAGAAGAAATTCCATATTTTTTTCTGAACTGTAACCGGCATCCAGCCATTGAGAATCGTTTCGCGATGGGCTGGATGCCCACAGGCGCTATGTTTTCACACGGTCTGCGCAGGAAATGCGCAGACCTGACTGAACCGCAACAAATTTCCTGTAAAATATGTTGTTTTATCTGGAAATATACAGACAACTACGCTATAATTGTGGTATAAGCAAACAGTGTTATCCAACAAGCAGCGGAAACCGTTCAGCTGGATGAACTGTTTCCACAACAGAAAAAGAGGTGAAGTTTTATGAGGATCATTACCATCAGCCGTGAATTCGGAAGCGGAGGAAGAGAACTGGGCAAACGTCTGGCAGAAGCTCTGGATGTGCCGTTTTATGACAAAGAGATCCTTTTTGCAATCGCAAAAGAGGGAAATTACGATGAAAACTATGTGGAGCAGGTACTGCAGCGGGGACTGACGCCGAATTATCTGCCGACCTTCGGACATACCTTTGCCCTTGGTCCGGATCCCGTTATGCAAAATGAAATAAGGATCATGGGACTTCAGCAGCATATCATTGAAAATCTCGCCCAGAAGGGCGACTGCGTGATCGTAGGACGTACGTCCGGGATCATCCTGGAAAAATACCGGCCACTGAAGATTTTCGTCTACGCGGACATGGCTTCCCGCCTGGCGCGCTGCCGGCTGAGAGGAGACGACGTAAAAACGCTCAGTGACAGAGAACTCCAGAAAAAGATCCAGCAGATCGACGAAGGGCGCGCCAGACATCAGAAACTGTTCAGCGACAAAAAATGGGGACAGAAAGAAAATTATCACCTCTGTGTCAACACAACAGGCATAGAGATCGAGGCCGTTGTTCCGGCGGTAAAAGAGTATGCACTGGCATGGTTTACACAGCAGGAGCTGTAAAAGGGAAAGCCGGTGTTATCCTTTTCTCTCAGTGATCCGGTCATTCCCGTCCGGTTCGCTGCACAGCAGCGGTGAGTCCGGCCGATAGCGTGCACACTCAGCCGCAATGCGCGCCGGACTCTGGCTGGCATAGCAATACAGGCATCCGTTACGGCAGGTATTATATCTGCCGATGTCCACACTCTGGCAGCAGCCGCAGGCAGGGCGCTGATTTTTGTCCTTCAGGTATCTGACATTCAGGCGTGCTGCGTCGATACAGCATCCATGCCGGACTCCCACAGAAGAAAAATCCCCTGTCTCTGCGCAGGAAACCAGCGGAATTCCATAAACCGCGGCGGTCTCTGCCAGCATTTTTGCCGTTTCCAACTGCAGATCATCCGTCCATGGCGCCGGCTGCAATGGGCGGATTTTTCCTGCAATTTTCCGGTAAAAATCCAGAAAGCTGAAGGTACAGAGGGACGTCGCGCCTGCCAACTGTGAACAGAGAAAACGGAACTGCTTTCTGTGCCAGTCCATGGTATAGACCTGGTTGATCAAAACCGGATCATATCTCCACAAAACCCGTTCCGGACCGATCATATCCGACAACCGGAGAAACGTCCGGATCCTTTCTTCCAGAGACGGCAGTTCCGGCTCCACCTCTCTGCCGTAGGCGTTCAGTGTAAACTGAAAATAATAGGAATATTCCCGGAATTCCTCCAGACAGTCCAGCATTGGCGCAGGATTTTTCGACCAGAAGACAATCCCGTCCACATGCTCAGGGTCCAGAGAGATCCGGCTGACCTGATGAGCGGAAAACGGATTCCGTACCAGAACAAAACCGGCGGCGATCCTGTTCCGCAGCCACTCGGAATAATATGCCGGCAGGTCTGTCCTGCGGCTTGCACTGATGATCATATCGGCTCCTTTCCTGACAATACCTTACCTCATCTAAGAAACAGAACAGTTATCTGAATTATCATGGGAGGCTTTCAACAATGATTTATACTGTTACACTCAACCCGTCTGTCGATTATATCGTTACTGTTGACGATTTCCGGACGGGCAAAACTAATCGAACAACTTCCGAGAAGATCCTTCCCGGCGGGAAAGGACTGAATGTCTCGATGGTCCTGAAAAATCTCGGGATTCCCAGCACCGCCTTTGGATTTATCGCCGGATTCACCGGAGAAAAGATCAAAGAGATGATTCGGGAAGCGGGAATCCCTGCAGAGTTTTTTCCCCTGGATCAGGGAATGTCCCGGATCAATCTCAAGTTGCAGTCCATCGACGGCACCGAGATTAACGGCAGCGGTCCGGAGATCCCGGAAAAGCAGTTGATGCTTTTGCTGAAACGACTCTCCGGACTGAGATCCGGCGATGCATTGGTACTGGCGGGAAGCGTTCCTCCGTCTGTCCCGGCGGACATTTACTGCAGGATGATACGTTCGCTGCCGGAAGAGGAAATTTCCGTGATTGTGGACGCGTCGGGAGAAACGCTCCGCCAGGCGCTGCCGCTGCACCCGTTTCTGATCAAGCCCAATCATCACGAACTCGGCGAACTGTTTCACAGATCCATTTCCTCCCGCAGGGAAGTTCTGCCCTATGCGCAGAAGCTTCAGGAAGCAGGCGCTGTAAACGTACTCGTCTCTCTTGCCGGAGCAGGCGCTGTTCTTCTGGATGCCGACGGAAACTTTCATGAATCCGCCGCACCGGAAGGGACGCTGGTCAACGGGGTCGGCGCAGGCGACTCCATGATCGCCGGATTTCTGGCGGGATGGCAGAAAACAAAAGATTACGGCTTTGCTTTTCGTATGGCGCTGGCGGCAGGAAGCGCCACGGCATTCTCTGATTCTCTCGCTGAAAAAGAAGAGATCGAAGCGCTTTTTCGGAAGATCTGATCACACCTGCTCCAGCATCTTTCGGAACTGGCGCGGAGACAGGTTTTTATAACGGCGGAATATTTTTATAAAATAACTGGAAGTCTCAAACCCGGTTGCCAGTGCGATCTCCGTGACGCTCATCGAGGTGGAAATCAACAGCTTTTCCGCCTCCGCCACCCGGAGGCTGTTCAGGTAATCGGGAATTTTCCGGTGCATCAGACGCTGGAACGAGCGGGAAAAGTAACTGTAACTGAACCCGCACAGTTCCGCCAGAGATCCGGCAGAGATATTCTGCCGGAAATTCTCATTCATATAAGTCAGCGCAGGCTCCAGCGCCCGGAAAAGCTCCCTGTCTCTTGCTGTATAATTGAAAAATGCAGGATTCTGTCTGTGCCAGTAGCGTATCATCCAAAGATAAATCCCGAGGAGATGGCTCCGTACAGCCAGTTCATACGCGTATTCCTTTTCCCCGGTTTCTTTCAGGATCTTGTGAAACAACCGCGGCACTTCGGATCCATGCATCTCCTCCCTCGAGATTACTTTCTCCTGCAAAGCTTCGGAGGACAGCAGCGGGCGCAGATACCCGGGATCGATTCCCGATCCGGCGAGATCATTCTGCAGAAACTCCGGCATAAAACGAACGACAATGTATGTCCCTCCATGATCCGACAGGGCATAAATATGATGAACCTCCTCAGCGCTGATCACGACCAGATCACCGGCCTTCCACTGATGCCAGGAACCGTTTAAAAAAATCCGAAATTCTCCCTCCAGACCGAAAAGCAGCTCAATATAGGAATGATAATGCGCAGGATAAACACTGCCGCTGCAGTCGGCTGTCTGCAAATGACAGAGAAAATCGCAGGGGATCCCGTCAATATAAGTTTTTTCTTCTCTGATATAAGCTTCCATTTCACCCTCATGACAAAAAAGTGTTATTTTTTAACAAAACTATTATAGCATCTTATCCCGAAATAAGATATGCTGATTTCAGTAAAATCAGCAGGAGGTAACATCATGCAGACTGTAAAATTTGGAACTGTGATCCCGGAACTTGCCGAGTGCAGCAGGAAAGCGGCAGCGGAAGGTGCTGTGCTCCTGAAAAACGAAGATCATATTTTACCCTTCATCAACAGAGAATGTGTCTCCGTCTTCGGACGGATCCAGCTCGACTTTTATCGCAGCGGAACCGGTTCCGGCGGAGCTGTCAACGCTCCATACACCAAAAATCTGGTGGACGGATTCCGTGAAAATCCGGATCTGTGTATCAACGAGGAGCTGGTGTCTGTCTACGAAAACTGGCGGCAGACACACCCTGCCGACGATGGCGGAGGAGTTTGGGCCGGAGAACCCTGGAATCAGAAGGATATGGATCTGACCGAGGAAATCGTCCGGACCGCCCGCGGAAAATCCGAAAAAGCCGTTTATGTGATCGGGCGAACCGCGGGGGAGGATAAAGACAATACTCCGGAAGAAGGCGGTTACTGCCTGACTGCACAGGAAAAGCAGAATCTGGAACTGATCACAACATTTTTTGAAAACACGGTGGTACTGCTGAATGTGGCGAATATCATCGATATGACCTGGGTAGAGGAAGAACGCTACCATGGCCATATCAAAGCAGTCCTTTACTGCTGGCAGGGCGGACAGATTGGCGGTCTGGCGGCAGCCGATGTACTGTCCGGAAAAGTGAATCCCAGCGGAAAACTGACGGATACCATTGCCAAAACGATCGATGATTATCCGTCCAGTCCCAATTTCGGCGGAAAAAAAGAAAACATCTATCAGGAAGATATCTATGTGGGATACCGCTATTTCGAAACCTTCTGTCCGGAAAAAGTGTTATATCCCTTTGGATTCGGGCTTTCTTACACGGAATTTTCTCTGAAACCGCTTGGCGGCACCTGTAAAGAAAAACACGGGGAGACATGTATCTGTGTACAGGTCCAGGTGGAAAATACAGGAACACGGCCGGGCAAAGAGACGGTTCAGCTTTATGTCAGCGCGCCTCAGGGAGCACTTGGAAAACCGGCTCTGGAACTGAAAGCGTTCCGGAAGACGCGTCTGCTCCAGCCCGGAGAATCCGTCTGCATTTCCCTCACCGTGCCGGTAAAAAATCTGGCATCTTATGACGACAGCGGCGTATCCGGCGCAAAATCCGCTTACGTCCTGGAACCCGGCGGTTATTTTTTCCATGCAGGCGGCAGTATCCGTGATCTGCAGCCTGTGAAAATTGACGGCAAAGACTGCTGGACCGTTTCTTCCCTGACGATTACAGAGCAACTGGAGGAGGCTCTTGCTCCGGAAAAAGAGTTTCAGCGGATGAAACCAGGCGCTGAAGAGAAAAACGGTATCCGCAGCCTGGAATATGAGTCAGCGCCGCTTCGCACTGTGGATCTGGAAGACCGGATCCGCAGGAGAATGCCGCAGGAGCTGCCGCAGACCGGAAACCGCGGCATCAAACTTCGCGATGTGGCAGAAACCGCAGCATCCATGGATGACTTTATCGCCCAGTTCAGCGATGAGGATCTGGAAGCGATCGTCCGGGGAGAGGGCATGAGCAGTCCGAAAGTCACACCGGGCACCGCGTCTGCCTTTGGCGGGGTCACGAACTCTCTGATCTCCATGGGGATTCCTGTGGCATGCGCGGCGGACGGTCCGTCCGGGATCCGTATGGAAGGCGGTTACTCCGCAACCCAGATGCCCATCGGAACCCTGCTCGCATCTACCTGGAATCCGGAACTGGTGGAAGAGCTGTACACCCTTGAGGGGAAAGAAATGTATGCCAATCAGGTGGACACGCTTCTCGGACCGGGGATCAATATCCACCGCCATCCTCTGAACGGCCGGAACTTCGAATATTTCTCGGAAGATCCGTATTTGACCGGATGCTTCGCATCGGCTGCAGTCCGCGGGATCAGCGCCGGAAAAGGCGTCGGAACGATCAAACATTTTGCAACAAACAATCAGGAGACCGCCCGTTCCGAGGAAAACAATGTAGTGTCAGAGCGCGCGCTTCGGGAGATCTATCTGAAAGGTTTCGAGATGGCAGTAAAGGAAGGCGGCGCTCAGTCCATTATGACTTCCTACAACGCGATCAACGGCCACTGGGCCGCATCCAATTACGATCTGAACACAACGATCCTCCGGGGAGAATGGGGATATACGGGAATTGTGATGACCGACTGGTGGGCATGCATGAACCATCCGTTCCTGGGCGGCCCCAGCAGCAGACAGAGCGCCTCCTATATGGTCAGAGCACAAAATGATCTGTACATGGTCGTTCCCAATCACGGAGCCGAAGCCAATGCCTACGGGGATGATCTGGCGCAGGCACTGGCCGACAGAGAACTAACCCGGGGCGAACTGCAGAGATGTGCGGCAAATATCTGCCGCTTTCTCACAAAAGTTCCCTGCATGGACCGTGATCCAAGAGAGCAGGAGAGAATCGAACTGCAGAAAGCAAGTATGCAGATTCCCGACGGATTCGAGAAAAGCGTTCTGATCCTGAACGGAAATGAAAATTACTCCATGGATTTTGATCATCCGTTGGCCCTGGAGGTGACAGAGCCCGGTACTTACTTTATGGAGGCAGGCCTTTCCTCTGCATCATCGCAAATGTCGCAGGTATTTATGGAATTCTGTCTGAACGGAACCCCTCTGCTCCAGGTGCAGATGGGCGGCACCTGCGGCAAAGTTACCGGCAGAAAACTGGCCAAGGTTCGCCTGGAAAAGGGCTTCTATCTGCTCGAGGCTAAGCTCCTGAAACCGGAACTTTCCATTGAGTGGGTGAGGTTCCAAAAACTGGCATGATTTTTCGCAATTATAACATCTGTACCTGTTCCGTACCTGTATTGTAACCGCCGCAGCCGGCAGAAACGTCCGGCTGCGGTTTCCTTATGTTACAGTAATAAAGTTTCCCCTGCTCTGCAATTCCCCGAATGTCTCCGGGAATGTTTTTCGGAGAACAAGATCAGATATAGAAAATAACTATAAATATCAATTCCATATAACTATTGGACTTTCTCCATTCCGTGGCGCTATACTTTACGTATATTAAAAAACAAAGGGTGCTGAGCCCATAAGATCAGGAGGAATCAATGGTAACTCTGGAAACATTTCTGAATCATCTAAACCAGGGCCTGCCGGTTGCTGCAGGCTCTGAATTGCAGCAGTTTATGACCGAACTGAGCAATGAAGCGCGAAAAATCACGATTGAACTGAATACGGTCTGGCATGATCCGAAAGAGATCTGCGAACTATTTTCACAGCTGACCGGTACCAGGGTGGATGACAGCTTCCGCCTGTTTCCGCCTTTCTATACGGACTGCGGGAAAAACATCCATGTGGGAAAAAATGTTTTCATCAACGCCGGATGCCAGTTTCAGGACCAGGGCGGTATAACGATCGGAGACGACACGCTGATCGGCCACAACGTAGTCCTGGCAACGTTGAATCATCATTTTGATCCGGAAAAGCGTGGAGATCTGATCCCCGCGCCTGTCACGATCGGGAACAAGGTATGGATCGGAGCAAACGCTACGATTCTCCCGGGTGTCACGATCGGAGACCATTCCATCATCGCTGCCGGCGCAGTAGTGACAAAGGATGTTCCCAAAGATGTGATCGTCGGCGGTGTACCGGCAAAAGTCATAAAACATCTGGAAAAGCCGGAAAAAACGAGTAAAATAGAAAAAGAACGCGACAATACAGGAAAGAGAGGTAAGCATATGATTTACAAAGAGTATCAGGATCTGAAATTATCCGCACTTGGAATGGGCGCCATGAGGCTCCCTGTCATTGACGGAGATGACGCCCGGATCGACGAGGCTGCTGCCTGTCAGATGGTAGATTATGCTATGGAACACGGCGTCAATTATTATGACACCGCATGGGGATATCACAACGGAAATTCCGAACTGGTAATGGGAAAAGCCCTGGCAAAACATCCCAGAGAAAGCTTTTATCTGGCTGACAAATTCCCGGGATATGATCTGTCAAACATGGACAAGGTAGAAAAGATTTTTGAAAAGCAGCTGGAAAAATGCCAGGTTTCATATTTTGACTTTTACCTGTTCCACAATGTTTGCGAGATGAACATAGACGCATATCTGGATGAAAAATACGGAATTCATGAATATCTGATGAAGCAGAAAAAAGCCGGAAGGATCCGCCATCTCGGCTTTTCTGCCCACGGAAGCTATGACGTCATCAAACGTTTCCTGGAAGCCTACGGCAAAGACATGGAATTCTGCCAGATCCAGCTGAATTATCTGGACTGGTCGTTCCAGGACGCCAAGGCGAAAGTGGAACTTCTTCAGGAATATAAAATACCGGTATGGGTCATGGAGCCGCTGCGCGGAGGATCTTTGGCAAAGCTTTCCGAAGAAGACACTGCCCGCCTGAAACAGCTTCGTCCGGAAGAGTCCGTTCCCGCCTGGGCGTTCCGTTTTCTCCAGAGCATTTCGGGCGTGACAGTTACTCTCTCCGGTATGTCAAATTTCGAACAGCTTCAGCAGAATATACATACCTTCGAGACGGACGCACCGCTGAACGATACAGAAATGAAAGAGCTTCTGGAGATCGCCGACGGTATGGTTCGGAAGATCGTACTCCCGTGCACCGCCTGCCATTACTGTGTCAGCCACTGCCCGCAGGGACTGGATATTCCGAATCTGATCTCACTGTACAATGAACACTGTTTTACCAAAGGCGGTTTCATCGCACCGATGGCGATGTCAGCGATCCCGGAAGAAAAACGCCCCAGCGCATGTATCGGATGCCGCAGCTGCGAGGCTGTCTGTCCACAGCAGATCAAGATCTCCGAGGCAATGGCCGATTTCGCGGAAAAGCTCGGAATGTAACGTCTTACTTTTTCGTTAGTCCCGGATCCATAGCTTCGAGAATCGCCTGTACCGATTCCATCTGATCCGACGTAACAGTTCAGCCAGGTCTGCGCAATAGATGCGCAGACCTGGCTGAACTGTTACAATCTGGCCTTTTATCATCAAAAGAAACTTCCTTATCCGGAAAGCGTATGGTATAATGGAAAAAATTCTGAAGAATCACGGAGGCTCACATGGTTGTTCCAAAAAACGGACAGAGAATCTCAAAAGAAGATGCATACCTGAACTGCGCAGAAACTTTCGCATACAGAAGTACCTGTATCAAAAGAAAATATGGTGCTGTCATTGTCAAAGACGACGCTGTTATTTCTACCGGATACAATGGTTCTCCCAGAGGATATGAAAACTGTTGTGATATCGGCCATTGTCCAAGAATCCCCCTGAATATGCATCAGGGACAGGGATATGATATCTGCCGGGCAATTCATGCAGAAGCAAATGCGCTGTTGAACTGTTCCCGCAACCAGACGATCGGCGCGGATCTCTATCTGACAGGCATCAATCCGGAGGATTGCTCCATCCATCCTGCCAGGCCGTGCCCGCTTTGTGCCCGGCTAATCATCCAGGCAGGGATCAGAAATGTTATTCTCAGGCAGGGAGATGGCGCCGGCCGGTATATCGTTGTTCCGGCGGAAAACCTGAAATGGCATAGTTAAAAGATTTCTTTTATTGACAAAAATAAAATTTTATGAAATAATTACGATAATTCAGGCAATGAACATACGTGAGTAGAGGAGATTCAGCGTTCCAGAGACGGAGTGTCACCGGCTGAAAGCATTCCGCGTAAATCTTCTTGAAGTTTCAGTATGGGAGCCTTCCGGCGAAAAGCATTCTGCGTTAAGCCGGATGCCCGTGTAGCAAGATTTTACACAAAAAGAGTGCAGAGTAATGAAAACCGTTCCGCCGGCTGACCGGTGTCGGATCAAACAGAAATACTCTGAAATAGGGTGGTACCGCGATTAACATCGTCCCTTGTTGTGATAGAACAGGAGACGGTGTTTTTTTGTGAAACGTAGTCTGTTTTCATTGAAACCCATAACAGCGTTTCGCAGCTACCCGTCTTCAAACAGAAAGGAGAAGTTTGGAAGTAAACTTCCAAATCTACCATTATTGACGCAGTAAATGCGTC
>ERZ1090868.1330-NODE-1332-length-13093-cov-8.552922_pt1 | contig 13093 bp, 8 predicted proteins | sample MGYA00478475_ERZ1090868 | MGnify/ENA primary metagenome ERZ1090868 (study PRJEB33644, sample SAMEA5815747) | chicken gut metagenome | biome: Chicken; feature: Gastrointestinal Tract; material: Caecum | place: Ireland | collected 2019-01-01 | study: A study of the...
GACGATCCTGAATGATTTCCTCAAGGATTGGGCGGAAGTGCAGCGGAAGCTTCGCTTGGGGGAGATTACCGAAGTAGAATATTTTGAGTGGAAGATCTGCTGGCCGGAGAGTGCGGATAAATAGGGAATAGCAGAGGTGTGGTAATAGAATGTTGTTGGGATAAAGGTTGGCAATTTGTTTTTATATAGACTTTTGAATATTCTGTTTTATATCTATCTTTTTTCAAATGCTAATTTATTTATTCTCGGATATTATCTAACAAACAAAAGAGGTTGCGTTTAATCGAAAACCAATAAATGGAAAACCTAAGTAGGGTCGATAGTGTTACAAAAGAATTTAATTCAAGAGTCCTAATCCTGCACACTTTTTAAAAAGCCTTCTACAATCATCCAGAATGTCTTTTTTGAAAGATTTGAACTCAGAATCTTGAATCGCTCCAGAGTCAACAGCTTCAGTAAGCCAAAAATCTGTAAGACATTCCCGAGACTGGCCACCATATATATGGTCAGGCAAATCTGAATGCGTAAAACAGTACTTCTCAACATCGGCGAGAGAAATGATACCTACATGTCGGCAAAGCCATTTGTATTCGGAAGATTTATATGGTATCTCCAAGAGGGTGGCAGTTTTCTTGTAAATGTAATCGATTAGGATTCGAGGATCTTCCCGGAGGACCACAAGGCCATATATATCATCAGGATTTATTTCCGCTTGCAAAAGGAAAGGATTGTACTGACTCGGAAATCGATGACGTATGTGTTCATAAATTTGTTTGCAATTGGTGGCTAATCGATCAATTTCCCGTTTGTACGCATCTTGATCAAAGATTCGCAGATCCCGCCTTGGTGCGTACATTTTGCTGTCAAAGAAAATATAGTGGTTTCCTTTTCGGGTAAGCACATCGAGTGTTCGACTTTTCGTGCCGTGGTGGCCGAGAGGAATATACTCCTGCTCTGGATATACTTCGTCAAACAACCCGCTTCGTAAAATGATTTGGTAAAGATATGGTTCCAAAACTTCTTTCCCAATCAGGTTAGCTAAATGGTTGTCGTTCTGTGTTATACGGTAGAGCATGGCGGATGTTACGGATCGCATCAACAAATGTGGAAGCGGTAAATAAACAATGCCTTTTTCTTGTATAAAAGGATATGTATAAGAAGGCCGCAGACAATATGCGTAGTCATCGATACATGTAGTTATGCTTGCAAGTTGATTTTTATATTCGTCTCGTGTAATGGTTAAATGTGTGAGCTCCGCAGGAAACTGCGACAATATATACCTGTACAATTTTTGAGGTACCGTATAGCTATGATTACATAGAATTATCCATAATGCCATGGCTAAGACCGCATATTTTTTGTAATTGCTTCCTAGCTTTTGCTGGAATATCTCGGGCATATTTACTTTGGAATTTACGAAGGAAAAATACCAATTGTATCGATACAACTTATAATAAGGATATTCTTGGGCTTCAAATTGTACAGAACCCAAGGCAACAAATAACTCGTTTACAAGGTCATTTGTTCCTTTTAACTTATCCACAACTGGATGTTGATGATTACGTATACAATTTATCATAGCGACAAAGTTTCGATCTTTTGAGGTAAAACGCCCTTGTCGCCATTCTTGTGCGGTAACAGAAAATAGAAGTAGTGTTTCGAGTTCCCACGGAAAGGGAAGCTTTCCATTTTCGTTTTGGTTTATCACACCATATAGGTTCATGGTTTTACGGGAGTAGCTTTGTAATATATTCATCTTTTCTTCGAATGAATATCGCTTTAGTGTTCTTGGGATGTCAATGTACTCATTTATGGGCCTCCGGGTGTCCGTTCTATAATTTAGTTTGTCTAACAGAGGATAACGAAAAACTATAATACTAGCTCTTTTTTATTATATCAAAGAGTGGTCACTTTTCTTAAGATACATAGATATTTGTTTTCTATATACGAAGTCGTAACAATAGGGCAGTGTGCCACTAAAATACACTACTTCGTCCGCTCACTCAATATATATGGGAAAAAGTTGTGTTGACGGTGCATCTGCCTTTCGCTATAATAAAACTGCATTAGTTTGTCCGCTAGTCTGCGCGTTGACGTCTGAATTTGTGTGGGAGTTTTGGCATGAAAAGGGCTGATGAATACAAGAAAATATTTGACCGTTATGGCGGAATGATGCGTACAAAGGATCTGCAAAAGGAAAAGATCCAGTACCGGACTTTGCAGCGCCTGATTGACCAAGAAGTGGTGGAAAAAGTTCGCTATGGCTATTACCAGTGGATCAATCCGGAAGACTTCAGCGAAGTTGGAACGGTGATCCGTCTGTTTCCAGATGCCATCTTTTGCATGGAAACTGCTCTGCGGTACTATGAGTACAGCGACCGCACACCTTCTGAATGGCATTTGGCTGTCAGTAAGGATTCAGGAAAATCGCGGTTCAAAATCGACTATCCGTTTGTCAAACCTCACTATATGGAACCTGCTTGTTTGGAGGTAGGGCTTACATCCGGGACCGTGGATGGACACAAGATTCGCATTTACGACAAAGATCGAGTGATTTGTGACTGCCTGCGGTATCGCAACAAGATGGATAAGGAAATTTTCAATAAGGCGGTGCAACGGTATATTGGTGACCCTGAAAAAAACATTCCGCACCTGCTGGAGTATGCAGAGGTGCTGAGGGTCAAAAAGATTGTAAAAGAATTGATAGGGGTGTGGCTGTGATGGCGGATAAAGCGGCTTCTGTGCTGGCAAAACTGAAAAATAAGGCCAAAGCCACGGGCATTAGTTATCAGCAATGTTTGCAGCTTTTCTTTCAGGAGGAGTTCTTGCGACGGCTTGCTGCTTCTCCTTATGCGGGAAACTTTGTCCTGAAAGGCGGGCTGTTTATCTACACGCTCACCAACTTTGAAAGCCGAGCCACCGTGGATGTGGATTTTTTGATGCGGGGGCTGAACAATGACCTTGCTCGGATGGATACCATTCTTGCAGAAATTCTGGAGGTAGAAACAGGCAATGACTTTGTGACCTTCCGGGCTGAAAAAACACAGCCTATTGCTTTGCAGCGCAAGTATCATGGTGTCAGTACGCAGATCACCGGTTTCATCAAAAATGTTCGGGTTCCTTTTAACGTGGACATTGGCGTTGGGGATATAATCATTCCGGGCGCAGAGCGAAGGTCTATTCAGACACAGCTGGAGGGGTACACACAACCCGCTGTCCTGACCTATTCGCTGGAAAGCACCGTGGCGGAAAAATTTGATGCTATTCTGCAGCGTTTTGAACTTACCGGGCGAATGAAAGACTTTTACGATATCTATTATCTGTCCAGAACCTTTGACTTCGACGGAGCAAAGCTGCAGTCGGCCATACAACAGACGCTACATAACCGAGGAACAACATACGGAAAAGACAGCTTTGACCATATATTTGCATTGGCAGACTATCCGGAAATGCACACAAAGTGGCGCTATTTTCTGCGAAGTCTTGGAAACCCTGAACTGGACTTTACCGTTGTTATTCAAGAAATTGGAACATTCCTTTTGCCGGTGTGGCAAAAGATGATGGCACAAGAACCAATGGCTGGTACTTGGCATTCAGAAAAGGCATGCTGGGATACAGGCGAAGAGTAATGCCCGGCAAAGATGGTCATTTACATAATTTTACTAAAGGATGGTACTCCCCATGGCAAGGAAAAAAGCCGAAGAAAAATTGAACCTCGAGTCAGTTTTATTTAAATGCCGGGATATTCTGCGTCAGGCGCGCAATTCCGGCTCGTTTTTTGAAAAGCGCGATATGATGCTGACACTGGTGTTTTTGCGATTTATGGGCGAAAAATTTGAGGACGGCATCGAGAATCTTCGCCAGACGCTGATAGATCAGGGATTGAATCCGGATGACGAAGAAATCTGGAATGCGTTTTTTAATGATCCGACCTTTACGGATGGCACCTACAATCTGCCAGTGGAAGCCCGCTGGACCACCATCATCAATACACCTGCGCCGCAGTTGAATGTGGCTTTGGATACGGCTTTGAAAGCCTTGGGAGACAGTGATAAGCAGCTGAAAGGCTGTTTTGTAGAAGGTACTTTTACCACGAGAAATCTGGAGCCGAAGGACATCAAAATGCTGGTGGACGAGATCAACAAGATCAGCCACAAGCAGTTCGGTGAAGAAAAAGACCTGATCGGACGGGTATACGAGTACTTCCTCAAGGAATTTGCGGTCAACGCAACAAAGGAAGAGGGCGAATACTATACCCCTCATGATGTGGTCCAGCTGATTGCGGCGATGATCGAGCCTTTCGATGGCACGTTGTATGACCCCTGTTGTGGTTCCGGTGGCATGTTCATTCAAAGTGCAGAGATCGTTAAAGCCAAACAGGGTGATATCAGCCGCATCAATGTGTATGGACAGGAAAAGGAGCCGGCAACGCTACGTCTGGCAAAGATGAATCTGGTTTTGCGCGGCATCAGCCACCATCTGGGAGAAATTGCCGACTCGACCTTTACCAATGACCAGAACAAGGGCCTGTATTTTGATTACATCATGGCCAATCCGCCCTTTAACCTGAAGGGATGGTACGATGCCAACCTGAGCGATGACCCGCGCTGGGCGGAGTATGGTACACCGCCGGAAAGCAACGCAAACTATGCCTGGATTCTGCACATCCTTTCCCATTTACAAGCTCTGTATGGCGTGGGCGGATTCCTTCTGGCAAACGGTGCGCTGGGCGACAGTGATACGGTGGAAATCCGAAAAAAGCTGATCGAGAAAGACAAGGTCGAAGCTATTATTATTCTGCCCCGGGAGCTTTTTATCACGACCGACATCAGCGTGACCCTGTGGATTCTGAATCAGAACAAGAAGGGCGGGGCCTATCACGGCAGAATGCTGCGTGACCGAACTCATGAAATACTGTTTATGGACCTGCGTACATGGACGGAAAACCCGGTCAAGGGGGAGAGCAAAAAGAAGGTCTTGCTAACTTCTGAGCAGATCGGGAAGGCAGCCGAAATCTATCACACTTGGCAGAATGAGGGCACAGATGGGACCCATTATGAGGTGCCGGAACTGTACCGTAGTGTCAGCATATCGGAAATCGAAAAGCAGAACTGGAGCCTGGTGCCAAGCAAATATATCCGATTTATCGACCATGATTTGGAAATCGATTTTCCTGCGGAGATGAAGCGTATCCAGGCAGAAATGAAAGCTGTGATGCAGCAGGAAAAAGAATCCCAGACGATGCTGCTGGAGGCTTTCAGGGGGATTGGATATGGCATTGACTAAGTACACATTGGGTGAATTGCTCGTGCGAAATGCCGAAAATAACGAAAATTTACAATATGGAGTTTCGGATGTTAGAGGGGTGCTCAACACAAAAGGCATCTCAAATACGAAAGCTGACCTAAATGGACGAGATTTGAAAAAGTTTCTTGTTGTTAGGCCAGGCGGTTTCGTGTTTAACCACAGAGTACATGATAAGCTAGGATTAGGATATAACACAACGGAGGAAACTTATATCTTCACCAATGATTATGTTGCATTTTATGTGAAGTCCAAGGTAAAAGAAACTATCCTTCTGCCGGAGTATCTTTATATCTGGTTCCTTAGACCAGAGTTTGATCGCTATATGTTATTCAAAACATATGGCAGTGCAACACTCTTCTTTAGCTGGGATAACATGTGCGAACTGGAAATCGAACTTCCGGATATTACGATTCAACGAGAATTTGTGAACATCTATAAATCTATGGTTGCCAACCAGAAAAGCTATGAGAATGGGTTGGAAGATTTGAAGTTGCTTTGTGATGGTTATATCGAGGACTTGCGGAGAAAGATGCTATGTGAGCCTATTGGAAAATATTTGGAATTGGTTGACGCACGAAATGAAGATTTAGAATATGGACTGGAGTCGGTTCGAGGAATTTCAATCGAGAAGAAATTTATCGAAACAAAGGCAGATATGAAAGATGTGAATTTGCGCCCCTATCTGCTGATTCGGCCGAATGATTTTGCATATGTGACGGTAACTTCCAGAAATGGCGAAAAAATATCTATCGCGATCAACGACTCCGAGTCCACATATATTTGTTCTTCGTCGTATATTGTGTTTAGAAGCAAAGACAGAGAAAGATTGTTACCTCAGTATTTGATGTTGTATTTTTCAAGACCCGAATTTAATCGCTATGCCCGCTTCAACTCCTGGGGCTCCGCAAGAGAAACCTTTGATTGGAGTGAGATGAAGAACGTCCAAATCCCGATTCCGGACATCAAAATACAAAAGGCCATTGCCGAAATCTTCACTGTGTATAATACCCGCAAGCGTATCAATGAGCAGCTGAAAGCCCAAATCAAAGACATTTGCCCGATTTTGATTCGCGGTTCGTTGGAGGAAGGAAAAGCAAAATGACAGACTATGAAAAATTCAAAAGCATCGTTGATGAAATTGATGATTTGGTGGCACATCAAGTTGTTGCCTCTGCGCCTGCGTTTGAAGGGTGGCAAGCGAAAACCGAACGCTTTTTAGTTAAAAAGTATGGCAATGATTCTTTAGAGCATAATAAATTCAAAAGTATGCGCTTTTCTCCTAATTGTTGGGTTATGGACAGTGATTTAAATCTTAAAAGTGAAATAAAGACATGCCGTGACAGCCTTTTGGCATGTAAAGCTATATTTGAAACTTACTTAGAAGAAATGACGGAAGAGGAAAAAACAGTAGCGCAGCCCAAACCTGTACAACCGGGCGACATGAACAAAATTTTTATCGTCCATGGTCATGACGGGGAGTTGAAACACTCGGTTGCCCGCATTGTAGAAAAGCAGGGGATTGAGGCGGTTATCCTGTCGGAGCAGGCAAATCAGGGCCGTACCATTATCGAAAAATTTGAAGCCAACAGTGACGTTGGTGGTGCTATCTGTCTGTTCACTGCTGACGATGTGGGCAAGGCCAAAGATGCTGCCTCGGAAAGCCCCCGCGCAAGACAAAATGTGGTGCTGGAAACCGGATATTTTATGGGAAAACTTGGCCGAGATCATGTTGTGATTCTGGCGGATTCAGGAATCGAAATTCCTTCTGATCTATCCGGCGTGGTTTATACCAACACTTCCAATTGGGAAATTGGTTTGCTGAAGGATTTGAAAGCCATGGGATATGAAGTGGATTTCAACAAACTATTCTAAAACGAGGGCAGAACAATGGCGAAACTGAAAGAATATAATGGACGCTATTGCGAGGCTGATTTTGAAAACGCCTTTCTCAGCTTTTTGGAGGCGGAAGGCTGGCAGTATCTTGCCGGCAGCAGTATTCCCCGTGCTTCGCGCAGAGAAGTCCTGTATATGGATGATCTGGAACATTTTCTGAGCAAAACCAATCCGGATCTGCTCGCCGAAGAAATCCGGCAGATTGCGGACACCGTCCGTCTGGTTGGTGGGGAAAGCAAATTTGCCACGCTGCACAAGGTGTATGGCTGGATGGTGAACGGCATTCAGTTTACACCCCGGAATAAACTGGCCAGAATGGTGGCGCTGATCGACTTTGAAAACCCGGAAAATAATATTTTCCGGGCGGTCAACCAGTTTACGGTGGAATACACCAACAATGGTCAGACAGAGAACCGCCGGCCGGATATTCTGCTTTATGTCAACGGCATGCCGCTGTGCATTATAGAGCTGAAAAACCCGGCGGATCAGGCAGCTACCATCTATGATGCGTGGGAACAGATCTATATCCGCTACTGGCGGGATATTCCGCATTTGCTGCAATACTGCCCTCTGGCCTGTATCTCGGATGGGGTCAAGACCAGATTGGGCACGGTGCGTACACCGTATGAGCATTTTTATGCCTGGCGCCGGGTGAACGATGAGGACAAGGTCTCCACTCTTCCTTTCGACGAGATGCAGACCATGATCAAGGGCGTGTATAGCCCCCGCAGATTCCTGGAAATCTTTCGCGACTATATCTATTTTCAGGACAGCGAATATGATAGCAACGAGCGGGGAATCGTCTGCCGGTATCCACAGTTTTTTGCTGCGCGTCTTCTGAAGCAGAGCATTATCCAATCTGTGGTAGAGAAAACCGGCAAGGGCGGAACATACTTCGGGGCTACTGGCTGCGGCAAAACCTATACCATGGCATTTCTCGCCCGGCAGTTGGCTTTGCGCTGCACGGATGTACCGCAGATCGGCTCTCCCACCATTGTGATGATCGTGGACCGCGAGGAACTCCAGAAGCAGGGGGCCAAACTGTTCACCAAAAGCAAGGAGTTTTTGAATCTGGGCGAGGTACGCATTGTGCCAAGTCGGGAAGTGTTGCGGCAGGAATTGGGCGCCCGCCAGAGCGGCGGTTTTTATATCTGCACCATCCAAAAATTCTGCGACCGGGAAGATGACAAGATCGGTCTGATCAATGACCGTGCCAACATTATCTGCTTCTCCGACGAAGCACATCGGACGCAGTTGGAGCACGCCAGAAAGATTCGTTTTAGCCAGGATGTGGACAACAACATGAAGGCTATGGTTTCCAAGCCGTATGCAAAGGTTTTGAAGGAGGCTTTCCCGCAGGCGACCTTCGTGGGCTTTACGGGAACCCCCATCTCGGAAACCTACCAAACCTTCGGCAGTGAAATTGACCGGTATACCATGGACCAGGCGGTTGCGGACGGCCTGACGGTGTCCATCAAATATCATCCTCGGATTACCAAGGTTTTGCTGGACCAGAAAAAGGTCAAGGAGATCGAGGAGTACTACAAAAAATGTGCCGACGAAGGTGCCACGGAGGAGGATATTAAAGCCAGCAAAAAGGCTATGAGCTCCATGGAAGTCATCCTGAAGGAGCCTTCCCGCCTGGACCGCTTGGCCGTTGATATCCACGACCACTATGTGGCGGCGTGTGCTAACGATCCGCAGCGAGTGCAGAAAGCTATGGTGGTATGCTCCAGCCGACCTATTGCGTATGACCTGCTCAAAAAGTTCCAGGAAAAATATCCTGAATGGTTTGTAGAAAAGAAGACGCCGGGTGACATAAATGTACCGGTAGAAGAAATGCGCCGGTTGAAGCCCATGCCCTTCATGGCCATGGTGGCCAGCGTTGGCAAAAACGATAAAGAGGAAATGTATCAGTACCTTGGCGGCGTGAAGAACGGGAAGCGATCCGAGGAACTGGATGTTGCGTTCAAGCAGGATTTCTCCAACTTCCGAATTGCCATTGTGGTAGATATGTGGATTACCGGTTTTGATGTGCCTTCGCTTACCTACATGTACAATGATAAGCCGCTCCAGAAACATCTTCTGATTCAGACCATCAGTCGTGTGAACCGCAAGTATCCCGGCAAAGAATATGGCATGATCGTGGATTACATTGGTATCCGCGATAATATGCTCGAGGCATTGAAAGTGTATGGCGGGAACAATTCGGTGGCCCCTACGGAAGATGATGTGGAGCAGGCTACCGATGTTTTCCGGGAACAACTGGAAATTCTGAAAGACCTGTTTGCCGGTTATGATCTGACGCCTTTCCTGGACCCGGGACGTGATCCGGCAGAGCGGTACACCCTGCTTGCGAAAGCGGCGGAGTATGTTTTTGCATCCACTGAGGAACTGCACACCGAAGGAAATGGCGGAAAGAATGTTCGGAAGGTTTCTTTCAAAACCTACTTCCTGAAAACGGTCAAGCGTATGCGTGCGGCCTACGACGTCTGCCAGCCTTCCGGAGAACTCGGCGAGGATGAATCCTCTCTGGCGCAGTGCTTTATGGCTATAGCGGGGTTTGTCCGCAAGATGAGCAGCGGCAGCGATGTTGATACACATACAATGAACCGCCATGTGGAAAAAATGGTGGAGGAAGCACTGCGGTACAATAAGGTCGAAAATGTTCTGGAGGAAGGCGAACAGGAAGACATTTTCAGCCCGGAATATATCGAAAAGCTGTCGGATATAAAGATGCCGGCGTCCAAGCTGGAACTGCTGGTAAAGACGCTGAAAAAGCAGATCACCGAATACAGCAGAACGAACCAAATGGCGGCGAAAAAGTTCCAGGAGATGCTGGAAAAGACGATCCAGGAGTATCATGATCGCCGCAAACACCTTACTCTTGAAGAGGCAGGCATTGCTCAGGAGGAAACCTCGGAGGAGATCATCCGGAACGCAACCGAGCAAGCATTGCGGATTTTGAGAGAGATGCATGCTGACAGAGAGAGTTTCCGAAAGGTAGGATTGACCTTTGAGGAAAAAGCCTTCTACGATATTTTGATGGCGTTGCGGGACCAGTATAACTTTGAATACGGCACGGATCGCAAGGTGGACGGTATTTCGGTAAACGATAAATGCAGGGCGTTGGCACAGAAGATCAAAGAAATCATTGATGTTAAATCCTCGTTTGCCGATTGGCTGAACAACCAGATCGTCCGCGATCAGCTGAAGTTTGATATCAAAGTTTGCCTGATCAAAAATGGTTATCCGCCACAGTACAGCCCGGAAGTTTTCCGCAAGGTGATGGAGCAGGTAGAAAATTTTGAGGAAAACAACGGTTAAAAGGAAACTTTACCGATTATTTTGAAGGCAGTGTGATTGGTTCAATGCAGAAGATAGATAAAACAGATACTCTTGAAACGATCCTTACCAGAGGAAAGTTTGAAGTGGATTATTATCAACGAGAATATCGCTGGGGCCGCAAGCAGATTGAGCAAATGCTGATGGACTTTTATGATACCTTTCGTCAGTATTATGATCCAGCGAACCATGGCGCGCCCTCTGAAGTGCAGGGGTATGGGTATTACTATATGGGCAGTATTATCTGCACCAGTGAGAATACCCGCAAGATCATTGACGGGCAACAGCGTCTGACCTCTCTATCACTGCTGCTGATCTATCTGCGAAATTTGCAGAATCAAATCGAAGGAGTCCCTTACCTGCCGGTCAAAATCGACGATCTGATTTACAAAGACAACTACGGGACTATGTCGTTCAACCTGGATGTGCCGGAGCGAAACGACTGTATGCAGGCTCTGTGGGATCAGAACCGGGCATATACTTCCGAAAACGAGAGCAACAAAAACTTGTTGGCGCGGTATAGCGACATTGAAGAGCTTTTCCCCGATGATCTGAAAGGGGAAGCCCTGCCATATTTTATCTACTGGCTGAAGGGAAAAGTTCTTTTGCTGGAGATCGACACCCCTTCTGAAGACGAGGCACACACCATCTTTTTGACCATGAACGACCGCGGCCTCAGCCTGAATAGTGCTGAAATGTTGAAGGCATATATTATTCAGCAGGTGGACGAAGCGGATCGCGATGCAGTCAATAAAGTTTGGCAGCAGAATATCACTCGCATCAAAAATGCATTTGATTCCCAGACCAGTGGTGTGATTAAGGCAGAGGATGTGGATTTTATTTCTGCCTGGCTTCGTGCCAAATATGCCAACTCGATCCGCGAGACAAAAAAAGGCGCCGAAGACCGTGACTTTGAATTACTAGGTGAAAAATTCCACAACTGGGTCCGGTTGAATGCCCGCACGGAAATGCGGCTGACGCAGCCGAAGCAATATAAAGAACTGGTAACGATCGAGATGTCGTTGATGACCAGCCTGTATCTGCGCATAAAGGCATATTCGGACAAACTGACGCCGGGCTATGAAGCGGTTTTTTACAATGCCCATAGAGATATCACCTATCAGAATTATTTTATTTTGGCTTCTGTGCGGGTTGATGACTCTCCCGAAGTGGTTGACCAAAAAATAAAATTGGTCTCGACGTTTATTGATATCTTCGCCTCGACTCGTATTTTTAATTACAAGAAGATCAACTGGAACTCGAATAAAAGTCTTTTGTTCCGGGTTCTGTGTCAGATCCGAAACCAGGACGCGAAGACGATTGGCATTAAGCTGTTCTCTACACTGCAGAGAATGAACGAAAAGCTGGATGCTATCAAGGACTTTGAACTCAACCAGTTCACAGGGCGCTATATGCTCCATATGCTGGCTCGGCTGACGGACTATGTGAACGTGCAGATGGGGCGGGCCTCTCAGTTCGCGACCTATGTGGACCGTAATCCCAAGACTTCTTACGATATTGAACATATTTTGCCAAATGATTATGCCAGCTACAAGGATATGTTCAATGACGAAGAGGATTTCGACAACAATCGCAGAAAGTTTGGAAACCTGATTCTGCTGACCAGCGACCACAACAGAAGCTATCAGGCTATGCCGTATGAGCAGAAGGTGGTTCAATACGCAGGAGATAACATCCTGGCGCAGTCCTTGTATAACGGGACATATCAGAACAATCCCCAGTTTCTGCGGCTGGCGGGGATGTACGGATTTAAACCCTACGACCGATTTGATAAAACGGCAATCCGTGATCGGCTCCAGGTGTATACGCAACTTGCAAAAGCCATTTGGGACTCCACTCAAATTAAGGAGCTGGCAGGCGGCTGGGATGATGAAACAGAGATAGCAATCCAGAGCGGCAGTGCGCGCCGGTTTACCGTGGAATACGGTTCGGGAAGAAGCTGGGAAGATGCACGCAAATATGGTTTTGTGTCCGCCAGTGGAGAAGGCGGGACCTTGTTGAGCAACATCAACGAAGGCGATATTGTTTTCTGCCACATCGCAGGTGTTGGCTTTGTGGGCATCGGCGTTTGCACTGCCTGTGAAACGTCGGCATCGGATTTTACCGTACTTGAAGATGCTGCCCGGAAAAACATCCTGGATTGTGAGTGGATAAACTCTTCGGCAAAAGCGGTCATTGACCCGTCCAATGAGTACTTTGTGGGCGTGCGCTGGCTCCGTACTGTTTCGGCCGATGAGGGATACTGGGAAAAGGGTATGACCAGCATCCCTATGGTTGCCTATATGATGACAGACGAATCTACGCATAATAAGGTGTTGAAACATTTTAATATTTCTTTGGAGTAATGCGGGGGCCTGATAGAAAGATTTTCTAAAACCATGGGTTCTTTGCAATAACCTTCAAATAAAAAATATTAGATCATTATGATCATTATAAAGATAATTGGTACGGCTTACTTTCTAATTGTTTCTAAAATTATCTCTAATTTGCTCTACTTTTTCCGGAAATTCTAGCCATGGGATTCGAA
>ERZ1090868.1333-NODE-1335-length-13082-cov-13.165426_pt1 | contig 13082 bp, 9 predicted proteins | sample MGYA00478475_ERZ1090868 | MGnify/ENA primary metagenome ERZ1090868 (study PRJEB33644, sample SAMEA5815747) | chicken gut metagenome | biome: Chicken; feature: Gastrointestinal Tract; material: Caecum | place: Ireland | collected 2019-01-01 | study: A study of...
CGCCGGGGGGGGGTCTCCCCTCCTCCCCTGCCCCCCCCCCTCCCCCCCCCGCCGCGCGCCCCCCCCGGGCCCGGGGGACCCAGGGCCGCTTTCGTCCCCCTACATAATCTGCAGCTGGTAGAGTTTTTTGTAGATTCCGTTCTGTTCCAGCAGTTCCTGATGCGTCCCACTCTCGCGGATCCTGCCTTTATGCATGACGATGATCTTGTCCGCATGCTGGATCGTAGAGAGACGGTGCGCTACCATGATCGTCGTCCGGCCGGTCATCAGTTTCTCCAGGGCTTCCTGGATCCACTGCTCTGTCTCCGTGTCGATGTTGGCCGTCGCCTCGTCCAGGATCAGGATTGTCGGATCGAATGCCAGCGTTCGGGCAAAGGACAACAGCTGTCTCTGTCCGGCGGAGAAGGTAGCGCCCCGCTCGGAAACGTGTTCATGATATTTTCCGGGCAGCCGCTGAATGAAACGGTCCGCGTTGACCTCATGGGCGGCTTCCATTACCGTCTCGTCGCTGATCTCCTCCTTGCGCAGGCGGATATTGCTGGAAATATCGCCGGTAAACAGGAACACATCCTGCTGCACCTGACCGATCGCGGCGCGCAGCTGTTCTTTTTTCAGTTTGCGGATATCCACGCCGTCCAGAAGGATCTCCCCTTTCTGGATATCGTAATAACGTCCGATCAGATTCAGGATCGACGATTTTCCGGCGCCGGTGGCGCCCACAAAAGCCACTCTCTGTCCGGGTTCAATGGTAAAGCTTACATCCTTCAGGATATAGTCTTCCCCGTCATAGGCGAACCAGACATGCTTAAATTCAATGCGTCCTTTGATCTCTTTTAACTCCACAGGTTCTTCCGGGTCCTTTACCATCGGTTTTACATCCAGGAGAGTAAAAATTTTTTCCGCAGAAGCGATGGCGGACTGGAGCGTGGAGAGCTGTTCCGCCAGTTCCTGGATTGGCTCAAAAAATGTGTTGATGTATTGGAGAAAGATATACAGCGTTCCGATGGACAGTGTGCCTGAGAGGACGCTGTTGCTGCCGCCGGCCAATACAATGACAAGGGCCAGAACCGACAGCATATAGATTAGGGGACGGAAGATGGCAAAGACCATCAGTTCCCGGTAATTGGCCCGGTATAATTCCTCACTCTTTCCCTTAAACTCTTCGTTTTTTTCCTTTTCCCGGTTAAAAATCTGAATCACCTTCATGCCGGAAAGATTTTCCGACAGGAACGTATTCAGCGCGGTGATCTTTGTCCTTGTGATCTGGTAAGTCCGTCGGGAAATCCGTTTGAAGATCACGGTCAGCACAACGACCGCAGGGACAAGCACAAAAGACAGCAGCGCCATCCGGACGTTCAGCATCAGCATCACCACCGCCAGGCCCAGGATTTTGATCAGGTTCTTGAACAGTTTGATCAGGATATTGGAGTACATATCGTTCAGCGCCTCCACATCGTTCGTGATGCGGGTGACGATCTTCCCCACAGGGGTCAGGTCGAAGAAACGCATGGACAGGCTTTCCACATGGGTGAAAAGTTCGTTGCGGATCTCATAGATGATCTTTTGGCCGGTGGACTGCAGAAGAACATACTGGATCCGGTTGCAGACGAACAGCAGAAGCAGAACGCCTACGTAACGGGCAGCCGCCCACAGGACGCCGTGAAACCGTTCCTGCGCCATCTCGCCGGGCGCATAGTCTCCGGTGATAAAATTGTCGATGGCATCGCCGATCAGGATCGGTTTATACAATTCCAGAACCGTGATGACTACGACGAGAAAAAAACAAAACGCGACGGTCGGCCAGTAGGGCTTCATATAGGACATCATCCGGACGACCGCGTTTCCCTCATAATTCAGTTCATCCTGATCATCCTTTTTTGTTTGAAACAGTTTCATCTTACGCCTCCTCACTGAGTTGTTTTTCCAACTGCTGCTTTTCATATATACTGCGGTACAGGCCGTTTTGCTTCATCAGTTCCCCATGGGTTCCGTACTCTGCGATCTTTCCCTCATCCAGCACCAGGATATAGTCGGCGTTCTGGATCGTGGAGATCCGGTGGGCAATGATCAGTGTGGTCTTTCCCCGGCGGTTGGCCTTGAGATTCCGGAGGATCTGTTCCTCGGTATCGGTGTCTACAGCAGAGAGCGCGTCGTCCAGGATCAGGATCGGTGAATCTTTCAGCAGCGCCCGGGCAATGGAACTCCGCTGTTTTTGTCCGCCGGACAGGGTCACGCCCCGCTCTCCGACCATAGTCTGGTAGTTGTCCGGAAAATCCATGATATTGTCGTGGATGCACGCGTCACGGGCCGCCTGCCGCACTGATTCCGGATTTTTTTCTGCCACGCCGAAGGCGATATTATTCTCCAGAGTATCAGAGAAAAGAAAATTATCCTGGGGTACATAGGCAATCTCCTCGCGCAGGACGTGGAGCGGGATCTGTTTCAGCGCGTGACCGTCGATCCGGATCATACCCGGCTTGACGTCATAGAGACGCATCAGCAGATTTGCCAGAGTGGTCTTTCCGCTGCCGGTCCGTCCGAGGACCGCCAAAGTGCTCCCTTTTTCCACGTGAAGACAAATATCTTCAAGCGCCGGTTCCTTTTTCTCTCCGGGATATGAAAAAGTCAGATGATCAAAGGTAATGTCCCCGTCCAGATGATCGATCGGCTTCATTTCCGGACCGTCCACGATATCCGGCTGTTCCTCGGAGATCACCATAATACGTTTCAGGGAAGCCAGGCCCTGGGAGACATAGGTGATACAGTCGCCTGCAGCGATCATCGGCCAGACCAGCATACTGATATAGGAATTGAACGCCACGAACTGTCCCAGGCTGATGGTTCCGTTGATAGCCAGGTATCCGCCGTAGAGCAGAGTCAGCAGACTGCTGACGCCGACGATCAGATCCAGAATCGGCACAAACAGCGCCTGCAGCCGGACAACGCTCAGGTTTTTCTCCTGATTGACTTTATTTGTCACTGCGAAAGCGGCCAGTTCTTTGTGCTCCTGCACGAAAGCCTTGATCACCCGGATACCGGAAACCGCTTCCTGTACCTGATCGGTCAGGTCGGAAAAAGCCTTCTGTTTGCGGATGAAACGGCGGTGCATCAGTTTCCCGTAGAAATAGTCCCCGAAAATGATCAGGATCAGCGGCAGGACGGCGACCAGCGTCAGTTTCATATCCACATATAGGATCATTTGCCCGAGGACCAGCACCAGCATGACGGTGGCGTCGAAGGCGGTGATGACCGTCGGACCGAGAAACATTCGGATTGACTGCAGGTCGTTGGTAAAATGCGCCATCAGATCGCCGGTTTTGTGTTCGTTGTAGTAACGCATGGACAGTTTTTCCAGATGGGCGAAGAGATCGTTGCGCATCTCCTTTTCAATGGAGCGGGACGAGCCGAAAATAAAATAACGCCAGAAAAAACGTCCCAATGCGACGATTGCGCCCAGGATCAGGATCCGTAGGATCAGCCTCAGGACTCCGTTCATGTCCAGAGTCTGAGCTTCCAGGCCGTCGGTGATTTCTCCGGTGTACCGTGGAATGTAGACATTCATCAGATCCACGGCAAACAGTGCCACAATTCCCAGTATGTACTGGAGACCGTGCCGCTTTACGTAGCGGCTGACAAACTTCAATTCCTTCATATCTTCTCTCCCTCGAATTTATTGCGGCAGCTCTCGTCATCTGCCGACAGTATAAGAAAAATTATATACCTTTCGGGCGCAACAGGCAACTGTCAAATCAACCGGTTCCTGAAAAATGAAATTGTGAGTAACAGTTCAGCCAGCTGAACTGTTACAATTGTGAGTTACGGAAGTTTTGATATACAAAATTCCGGCGGAAGTGTAGAATAAGGGTATGTTGGAGTGTACTGTGCTATTTTTGCGGGTAACGTGCCGGGCGGACATGCCTGCATGGTCAACAGGAAACATCAAGGTAAACGAGGAGGATGAAGATGCGGCTGCTTTTTGAGATGGACAGAAAAGACTATGATCCCAATGGTTCGCGCCTTGTGCGGCCCTCTGCGCGAGCTATTATTGCGAAAGGGAACCGGATCGTGATGGTGCGCAGCCGGAAGTATGATTACTATAAGTTTCCGGGCGGCGGGCTGGAAGCCGGGGAAACTCCGCGCTCGGCGTTGATCCGGGAAGTGAGGGAAGAGGCGGGAATGATTGTTATTCCGGAATCAGTGAGAGCGTTTGGTTATGTGCACAGAGTTCAGAAGGGAGAACAGCAGGACATCTTTGTGCAGGACAATTTTTACTATTTCTGCGAGGTCGAGGAGCAGATCCTGGAACAGAAGCTTGACCCTTATGAGGCGGATGAGGAGTTTACGCTCGAATTTGTTCTTCCGGAACAGGCGATCGCAGTAAACAGGTCGGCGGAACACGGAGACAGATCCGATGATCCGTATCTTCTCGCGATGGCGGAGAGAGAGGCAAGGGTTCTGGAAATGTTGATGTGTACCGATCGCAGAAAATAATGATTCCAAGCTTAGTAGGAAGAAAAATCTATGGAAGTATTTTGGATTATAATCTTGGTATTCGTGCTATATATTCCCATGATTATACTGATCTCATTTGTTCGGGCTCTTTTTAGTCTAAGAAAAGGGAAAACATATGCTAAGGAAAGATTTCGTGATACTTTTCTACATTTTTTTGTTGAATTACTCAATCCACTAAACTGGTTTTTGTAAAACACATACAAAGTATGGTTTGTCGGACTGGACTAACAGGCTATTGTGTTCTTTATATATATGAAATATAATGATAAATGCTGTCGGAGGTATGTACATGAACGATATGATGTATGAAACTCAAAGAGTTGAGAAAAAGTGAATGTTCATTCCCGACAAATAATTATTACTGCGTCAATGGGCGTATTCCCGGCGCTGTAAAAATGATTGGCGTTTGACTGCTATCCGTGGACGCGGACAGGCTCGCCGATAAACGATATATACACGAAAGGAACAGATAAATGAAGATATTGGTTGTGGAAGATGATTTATCGCTAAGTGCGGGAATATGCTTTGAATTAGACTGTAACAATTACTTAACTGTTGCTGCCTATAATTGTAAAAAGGCAAACCAGCTTATTCAAAGTGACCATTTCGATTTAGCGATACTGGATGTGAATTTGCCTGATGGGAATGGCTTTGACCTGTGTCGTACCATCAAAGAAACCCACCCGGAACTGCCGGTTATCTTTTTGACCGCCAATGATTTGGAAAACGATGTACTCAACGGATTTGATTTGGGTGCCGAAGATTATGTGACGAAGCCTTTCAATATGCAGATCTTTCTGCGTCGTGTAGAGGTGGCCATACGCAGAGGCAGCCAATCCGCCGCCGTACCGGCCGAACAATGGAGCGATGGCTGGTTGTCACTGGACTTTTCCGCTCTCACGGCTCTGCGAGGCGGCGAGAAACTTGCCATCACCCCCAATGAATACAAATTGCTGAAAACCCTCACTGCCCACGCAGGGCAAGTCCTTACCAGACAGCAGCTTCTTGAGCGTTTGTGGGACAGTGAAGGCAATTTTATTGACGACCATACGCTGACGGTGACATTGAATCGTCTGCGTGCCAAAATTGAGGATGAGGAGCATAAATATATTAAGACCGTGCGAGGAATGGGGTACATCTGGGCGGGAGGCAAGGTATGAAGCACCGTAGCATGACGATTATGCGTTCAGGCGTGTTCCTGCTCTCGGTGGTGTTATTTGCCAGTCTTGTATGGCTTCTATGGCAGACGATCCCCTGGGCTTCCGTGCGCTGGGGTGTACTGGCCCTGTGTGCAAGTATATATGCTGTTGTGGGGCTATGGGCCTGGTATCAACGACGGCAGGTGAGCCTGTTTGCCGATGACTTGTGCGCAACGTTGGACGCGTTGATGTCCGGCCATGAAATCGAAGGATACCAGCCCTACGAGGACAGTCTGATTGCCAAGGTACAGGGCAAGCTGATGCAGTATTTTGATATTATGAACGAAGGCAGACGCCAAAGCCAGCGGGACAAACAGACCATCCAAAGCCTGGTCAGTGACATTTCCCACCAGGTCAAGACACCCATAGCCAACATCAAGATGTTTACCGGCATTTTGCGCGGTCATAACCTTCCTGCGGAAAAACAAGGGGAATTTTTGGCAACTATGGAAGAACAGATCGACAAACTGGACTTCTTAATGCAGTCTCTTATCAAGATGTCTCGGTTGGAGACCGGGACATTTACCTTACACATGGAAGAAGCGCGTCTGGCCGATACCATTGCCCGTTCCATGAGCACGGTGTGGGCCAAGGCGGAAGCAAAGCAAATCGAACTTTCGGCGGAGTGTGACCCCGCGATTACTGCCCGGCATGACCCCAAGTGGACAGCAGAGGCTCTCGGCAACCTCTTGGACAATGCGGTGAAGTATACTCCATCTGGTGGCAGTGTGACCGTAACCGTGCGTCCCTGGCAATTTTATACCCGTGTAGACATCCATGACACCGGTATCGGTATCCCAGAAGAACACTATAATGATGTGTTTCAGCGGTTCTACCGTGCTCAGGAGGTGGCCGGCCAGGAGGGAGTTGGCCTGGGGCTATATCTGGCCAACGGCATCATCACTCGGCAGAAAGGATATATTAGCGTGAAATCCAAGATTGGTGTAGGTACCACCTTTTCGGTTTATTTATTAAGTTAACAAAGAGAGGAATGAACCCATGAACATAGTAACCGTACATCATGTGAAAAAATACTTTGGCAAAGGAGAAAATCAGGTAAAAGCATTGGATGGCATTGACCTGGAAATCGAAAAAGGTAAATTTACCGTTATTATTGGTGCTTCCGGTTCCGGCAAGACCACACTGCTGAACATGATCGGAGGCATGGATCTTCCGGATGAGGGTGAGGTCATTGTAGACGGCGTGAACTTGCAGGGCCTGAAAGAGAAAGAACTGGCTGTGTTCCGGCGCAGCAAGGTGGGCTTTGTATATCAGAACTTCAATCTGGTACCCACCCTGACGGTGAAAGAAAATATCCTGTTTCCGCTGAGTCTGGCAGGAAGTACGCCAGATCCCATGTTTTTTGAGGAAATCATCGACTTACTTCGTATGAAAGAGCGACTCAATGCTTACCCTGGTGAACTCTCCGGCGGCGGACAGCAACGGGTGGCCATTGCCCGTGCACTGATTGCCAAGCCTGCCATCCTGCTGGCTGACGAACCCACCGGAAATCTGGACAGCAAAACCGGACAGAATGTATTAGGGTTATTGAAGTTGTCAGTCGAAACGTATCATCAAACCCTGGTCATGATTACCCATAACCTGGAACTGGCCCAGATGGCCGATCGGGTCGTTCGCATTGAGGACGGCCGCATTCGTGCATAAGGAGGGTCGGCTATGTTTGCAAACAACAACTTGAAAGTCTGCTGGACGCTGGTTCGTCGAGACTTTCGTTTTCATAGAGTAAAAAATGCTGTCTTGGCTTTGGCTGTAGCACTGGTCACCGGACTGTATGCCTTTGTATTTCTGCTGGGAGGCGCAGTAGAGGGCGCGTTCCTGCTGAACTACCAATACACTTACGGCTCCACCAGTCATATCCTCTACAGCGGACTGACTGACCATCAAGCGGACCTGCTCTCCCAGCATCCTAACATCAAAAGTGCCGTCCGCCTGAGCACTGTGGGTATCCTTTCCGACCCTATGATGGGTCAGCGGTCTGTGAAACTGGCGGTCACCGACCAGGACTATGCGAAAACTGTCCTGTCTGTTCCTACAACCGGCAGCCTGCCCCAGCAGTCCGGCGAGATTGCTTTGGATGAGTTTACGATGGGGTCCTTGGGGATTTTGAAGGAGATCGGGGCACCGGTGACTCTTCAATGGACGGATGTAAATGGACAGACCCATACCGACGAGTTTACCCTATGCGGCTGGTGGGCCAGTCCTACCAACTTCACCGAATCCTGCGCCTGGATCACAGCGGAGACGGCTCAGATGCTGGTGCCGGACTACAACGATGAAGCAGCCGCCAATATCACTCTGGGTGTAACGCTGCATCAGCCGCGGGATCTGGACCAGCAGGCCGCCCAGATGTTGACCGACCAAGGGCTGCCGGAACTTACCTTTACCACCAATCTGGCTTACAACGATGCTCGTCTGGAATTGGCCGATCAGCAGGCCCGGCCTTACTATGCTCCGGCGATTCTGGTGCTGGTGTGCGGCTTCTTGATGATCTTCGCCATTGTACAGGTCACCGCCCAGCAGGATCGAACTTATTTTTCCGGGCTGAAAGCCCTGGGCCTGTCACCCCGCCAGCTGCGGAGGTATCTGCTGGAAAAAGGTGTCGCTGTGACGGTGCTTGGGCTGATTCCCGGATTTCTGATCGGCTTCGGTCTGAACCTTGCCATCACGCCCCGCGTGGTGACAGGCATGGAGCAGAACCCGGCCTTCTATTTTGTGAGCTGGCAATCTTTTGCACTGGCGGCGGTATGTGCACTGGGAACTGTGCTGCTGTCCTATTTGTTACCCACTCTGCGGTTATCCCGGTTGACACCTGCCCAGACACTGCGCATGAATACTCCGCGGACCGCACACGGCAGCAGTGCGAAAAACGGAATGGTTTCGTTACCCCGCCTTGCCTTGCGTACACTGGCCCAAGGCAAGGGGCGTATGGTTCTCTCAGTGGTTACCATGTTGGCTGCAGTGTTGCTGCTTACGAACATTCGGCTGCAATACGTGAGCCTGCAGGAGGATTTGTATCTGGCGGCGCTGTCTCCCTGGGACTATTCCATTGCAGATGCCTCTGCAGCTACCTCCTACCAGCGGTACAATGAAAACAATTTGGGCGTTGCCCAGGAGATGGTAGATGAGTTGGAGGCCCGCCCGGAGGTCACTTCGGTAAGTGCGCTGAAAAGTCGGGAAGTACCTCTGGTCGCGGATGAAACGCTGCATCAGCGGGTCGTGGACTATTACAATCAGCCTTATGACGAGAGTATGACGCTGCGGGAGTCTCAGGCAGCTTTCCCCGACTGGATGGAAGGAATCGACCGCTTTACGCAGACTGGCGAATACACCGCTATTGTGGTGGGACTGGATGGTGACTATCTGAACTATGTGCTGGAAAACTGTCCCTTCACCAGCGGCAGTTTCGACCAGGCGGCGTTTGAGAGCGGCGATTATGTGATTGCCGGTGGTGCGTATCACGAGGGCGTTTCCTGCCTGGCGGCGGATGAGACGCTGGAACTGGAGGGCCGCACCTTTACCGTGCTGGGGTCCCTCATGCACGACAACGCCTATCTGGAGGGGGCTAACAGCCCGGAGGCATCCTTCACGTTTTACTATCTGGTTCCGCTTTCCGTCTTTGATGAGTTGTTCCCTGACCAGGGCTACCGGCAGCTGGCGGTGAACATTGACCACAGCCAGCAGGCATCTTTTGAAGCGTTTTTGTCCCAGTATGAACAGGGACTTAATCGGGGTATCAGCGTCACCATGCGCAGCGACTATCAGGAAAACTTCGAGAACTCCCGGTTGAATATGGTGCTGATCCTGGGCATGGTAGGTGTAGTATTACTGGGAATCGCTCTGCTGAACTTTGTAAACCTGCTGGTGTCCAAGACGGCAAGCCGCCGCAGGGAATTCGCAGTCTACCAAAGTCTGGGCATGACGATGAGTCAGCTTAAGCGGCTGATGCTGTTGGAAGGTGTATTTTCCGCCCTGATCATGGCAGTAGTGCTGGTGCCGGTGACCATCGCTTTTGCTGCGCTTGTGATGCCCGGCTTCATTGCGGATCTTTCCTGGGTGGCTGTCTATACCTTCGATGTAATGCCCCTATGGATCACCTTGTCTGTAATCATCGTGTTAGCCTTGGGCACTCCGTTGGTTTGTCTGTATTTTGTAACCAAAGGTACCATCCAGCAACGGCTGGGTAAAGTGGAATAAAAAATCAAAACTCGAAACGCTCCTGTTTTCTCCGGCTTGAGAGAACAGGGGCGTTATTTTTTGAGGTTGCCTGCACAAGGTCACAAAAATGTACCTTTCCTGTACCTGAATTGAGACATTGATTTGATATGATTTGATCAAAGAGAAGAAGAAAATTTCTTAATTCAATGAAGGAGGAACAGTTATGGAAACAATTTTACAGGCACGCGGCCTGAAAAAATACTATGGAAAGGGCGAAACGCAAGTGCGCGCCCTGGATGGTGTGGATCTGGATATTGAGCGGGGAAAGTTCACTGCCATCATCGGTACATCTGGTTCTGGTAAATCTACTCTGCTCAATATGCTGGGCGGCCTGGACACCCCCACCGAAGGAAGCATCCGGGTGGGAGATACGGAGCTTGCAAAATTGAACAGTGAGCAGGCCACGATTTTCCGCCGGAAGCAGATTGGTTTCATCTTCCAGAATTACAATCTGGTGCCGGTGCTCAGTGTATGGGAAAATATCATTTTCCCCATTTCTCTGGATGGGCGTAAACCGGATAAGAAATTTATTATGGGGATCGTGAAACTGTTAGGCCTGGAAAAGAAACTGGACAGCTTGCCTAACAATCTCTCCGGCGGTCAGCAGCAAAGAGTGGCGATTGCCCGTGCTCTGGCCTCTAAACCTTCCATCATTTTGGCCGATGAACCTACCGGAAATCTGGATTCAAAGACCAGCGACGATGTGGTAGGACTTCTGAAAATGACCAGCCAGGAATTTGATCAGACCATCGTGATGATTACCCACAACCCGGAGATTGCAGCACAGGCAGACCGCACCATCCGTATTGAAGATGGCCGGATTGCAGAGTAAGGCGGTGATACCATGAAAGGACAGAAATCAATCATTCGTACATTGACAAACCGCAGTTTCAAGGCGAATAAAACGCGCAATTTGATTGCCGTTTTTGCCATCGTCTTAACAACGGTCATGTTTACATCCCTGTTTGTCCTGTCGCAGAGCATGGTTGAAAATATGCGGAACATGAATTTCCAGCAGGCCGGATATAACAGCCATTTGAGTTCCGGCACCATGACGGACGCCGATGCGGAGAAAATCGTTGCCCATGAAGCCGTCCGGGACTATGGGAAAAGCACGGTCATTGGCGTGGCCGAGAACGAGGAATTGACCGGGCGGCAGGTGGAAATCCGTTATGCCGATGAAAACTATGCCCGTTCCAGCTTTTCCTATCCTACAACGGGAACCATGCCGGTGCAGGAAAATGAAATTGCTTTGGACACCATTACCCTTGATAAGCTGGGGTTGCCCTATGAATTGGGACAGGAAATCACCCTTGAATGGCGCAAGGACTTAACTTCCGATGAATACACCACCGGCACCTTTGTCCTCTCCGGCTATTGGGATGGTAATTCCGCAGCTATGGCGAGTATGGCATGGGTTTCCGAAGCCTTTGTTCAAAGCCAGAGTGCAGGCATCGACCAAGAAGCGCAGCTTGCAAACGGGCAGGTTTTTGGAACCGTGATGCTGCACCTTGACCTGTATAGTGACAGCGATCTGGAAGGAGCGGCGGAGCAGATTTTGGCCGACACCGGCCTGTCCGATGTGTCCCTTTCTCCCAATGCGGCCTATGACGCCACAATGAACCAGAATATTATCCGTGAAGTGCTGCCGATGGCAATTTGCATGGTACTGGTATTTGCCAGCGGGTATCTGATTATCTATAACATTTTCCAGATTTCCGTTGCCAGCGACATCCGCTTTTATGGCAGGCTGAAAACGTTGGGAACCACCAAAAAGCAGTTAAAGAAAATGATTTACGGGCAGGCTAACCGTCTATCGCTGATCGGCATTCCCATCGGGCTTGTGATCGGGTATCTGCTGGGAGCTGTTTTAGTGCCGGTCATGATAACCGGAACAACGGGAGAAGCGAAAGCATCGGCGGGTCCTTATATCTTTATTGGCTCTGCGGTGTTTGCCTATTTGACTGTATTGATTTCCTGCATGAAGCCTGCAAAAATTGCGGGCAAGGTTTCTCCGATGGAAGCCCTGCGCTACACCGATACAGGAACCACCAGCAAACGAAAAACCAAGAGAAGTACCGATAGCGCCAGCATTCCGAAAATGGCATTAGCAAACTTAGGTCGAAACAAAAAGCGCACCGTTACGGTCATCTGCTCCCTGACGCTGGGGCTTGTGCTTCTTTCCTGCGTCTATGCGAAAAATGCCAGTTTTGATATTGATAAATACATGAGCCAGACGGTTATCAGTGATTTTGAGGTAGAGGACAGCTCGATTTCTTCCACCTTTGGAACCTATAACCCCTACGGTACAACCATTTCCCCGGAGCTGGTACAGAACATTGAGGGGCTTTCCGGGCTGGAAGCCACGGGGCGATTGTATTCGCAGGTATTTACCCACCAGATCGGGGCCTCTGCCCTTGAAAATATCCAGACCTATTATCATGCGGATGACCGGCTTGCCTACATGGAAGCAACGGACGCAGGGCTGGCCGAAGCCTATCATGATATGATCGACAGTGGAGAATGTGTTTCCATTCTGTATGGCGTTGACGGCCTGATACTGGACACTTTTGCACAGGATGGCCGGATATTGGATGGCACCTTTGATAAAGATAAATTCCTGTCCGGGGGCTATGTGGTGATGGAGGCCGCCACCGGCGCGGAGGACAGCGAGAAAGAAACGCAGCCGACCTATTCCGTTGGGGATATGGTAGATCTGAATGGGCAGCAATATGAAGTGATGGCGATTGTGGCAGACATACCTACAATCACCGAGGGCGTCAACAGCAGTACGCAGGATTTCCTTTCGTTCTATCTTCCGGCAGACACGTTCCAGTCTATGTACCCGGACAACACTCTGCGAAAGCTGTTCTTTGATGTAGCCGAGGAATACCAGCCGCAGGCGGAAGAAATGCTTACCTCCTACCGTGACAACGTGGATAAATCCCTGAACTATACTGCGAAATCCACCCTGACCCGGCATTATCAGGAACAGACACGGGCCAACACCGTTATGGGCTTTGCGATCAGTTTGATTATTGCTTTTGTCGGCATCTTGAACTTTATTAACTCCATGCTGACAGCGATTGTTTCCCGGCAGAAAGAATTTGCCATGATACAGAGTATCGGCATGAC
>ERZ1090868.1346-NODE-1348-length-13015-cov-6.334568_pt1 | contig 13015 bp, 14 predicted proteins | sample MGYA00478475_ERZ1090868 | MGnify/ENA primary metagenome ERZ1090868 (study PRJEB33644, sample SAMEA5815747) | chicken gut metagenome | biome: Chicken; feature: Gastrointestinal Tract; material: Caecum | place: Ireland | collected 2019-01-01 | study: A study of...
GTCTTACATAACAGTTAATTCAATATACAATTTAAAAATCTTGTACAACAAAAGATTCCGCAGCCATATGGCTACGGAACCAAACTTATCGGCTCATGTTTTTAAGCTCATCGAGGTTTCCCGACTGGATGCATTTTATGCGTTGCAATATTTCGCAAGGCGGAAGATCCCACCATTTCAATACAAGAAGCGCGGCGATATCTTCGTCAGAAAATCGCTTACGGATTGGCTTTGCGGGCACGCCGCCCACAATCGTGTATGGCGGAACATCCTTTGTCACGACGGCACGCGCTCCGATAATTGCGCCGTCGCCTATCGTAACTCCTGCAAGAATGACCGCTTCAAAGCCTACCCACACGTCGTTGCCGATTACGATATCTCCCTTATTGTCCCATGCTTTGTCTGCCCAAATTCCATGCTCCCATTCGTCATAGAAAATCGGAAAAGGATATGTCGACAGCGAGCGCATTGTATGATTGGCGCTGTTGAACAAAAACTTAGCGCCGCACGCAATCGAACAGAACTTGCCTATTTTGAGCTTGTCGCCATTTATGGGATAGTGATATAAAACATTGTTTCTTTCAAAATCCCTCGGGTCGTTGACAAAATCATTATAAAAAGTAAAGTCGCCCACCTCAATGTTTGGGTTTGTAACGACATTTTTAAGATAGACTATCGTATTGTCCCCTTTGCGGGGATAGATTTTTTTGCTGTCCGGAATAGCCATAAATAATCTCCTTTTAATTTATTTTTATAAGACTATTCCGGCAAATACAATGCAGAGTTTCACCGCGTTTACTCCCTTTAAATTTAGTAGTTGGAACATTTTATAATATTTATTTTATCGGAATGCGAATAACCGTTTTAAGTTTTTCCGCCGCAGTTTTTCTGGGGTCAGACAGATAAATTTCATGATGCAAGCGCGTATCGGTTAAATCGAACTCATAGCCATGCGTTCCGATAAACTCACGCATTGCAGATATTGTCGCCGGTTCGCTGTCGTAGCTGCCAAAGTGCATACATTGGACGCAAAGCCCTTCGTCAACCGTAAAAAATTCAGCGGACGAAAGGTCTGTTTTCTTCTTCGCCGAGCCCTCCTCGACAGCCCATTCAAAGTCGCCTTTTTTGACAAAGTCTGGCAGGCGTATCATAGAAATCCAGCGCAGATCATCTTTGCGGGCACTGTCGAAAAGCCCGCCGTCATTCATCTGCCAGAGTCCTTCAAGCGGCGGAACGACGTAATCAAAATACCCGTCAAGCTTACGTTTCCCCATCTTGCTCATTTTCAGCGTATAGGAAACAGCATATAATATTCCGATTGACCGCTTATACTCACCGTCCTCGTCATTCGGATTGCCCTGCCCGCGTACCGCAACATAATTCATGGGCGGAACGCGCACCGCGACAGGCTTTTTAGGCGGAAGATAGAATTCTTTATATTCTTTTTTATAGTCAAATGCCATAAATCACCTCATTGATTTTTATTCGGTTTTCTTTTGATACGCAACAGTCTTGAAAAATCTTCAAATAATGCAGTATCTTTTGGCTCGAACATTAACCATTTGCCGTCGTGATAAGTCTGTGCTTTTTCGTAAACGGATTGTGTTTCATTTGACCAAACATCTCTTTCCGCCTCAAATTTAGCTCTTTCTTCCTTTCCGAATATGACCATAAATCCTATGCAGTTTTGCCTTGCATATAGTGCGCACAGTGTTTTGCCGCCGCGGCGATATTTGTACTCGTACTTCCACGCTTTACCGCCGCTGTTCCATATGCACTCCATATCATAATCTTTATCGATCAAAGCTATCAATCCGACCCAAATTTCGTAAAGATCTTTTCCTATCAAACCTACAATTTCTTCTGCACCGGGCATAATATACGGCATATCTATCCCCATTACTTTTTTTGATTATAACATACATAAGATCACAACATCAAGTCATCTTATACAATATTACACCCAAAAAGCGGATTGCATTTTTCTGCAATCCGCTTTTATATCATACTTTAACTTATTTGTTGTTCTTCTGAGCATTTGCAAGAAGGTCGCCGAGAGAGGTGCCGATTGAAATAGAACCTTCGCTCCAATCGGAATATTCGTCGTCACTCCTTCTGGGGGCGCGGCTCCTTCTGGGAGCTTCTTCACTGTTTCTTTCAGCCCTGGGCTTTCTTTCGGGTTCGGGAAGAATTGCCTTAATAGAAAGATTCATCTTCTTTGCCTCGGGGTCGAGCGAAATAATCTTTGCATCCACCTCGTCGCCGACATTGAGTACGGATGCGGGAGTTTCGATTCTCTCATACGCGATCTGCGAAACATGGACAAGACCGTCTACACCCTTTTCAACTTCAATAAACGCGCCGAAAGGAACAATGCGCACAACTTTGCCGTGAATGACATCGCCGACGGAATATTTTTCAGCAACCAAATCCCAAGGCTGGGGCTGAAGCTGTTTATAACCGATAGAAACTTTCTTGTTTTCCTTGTCTACTTTAAGAACTTTGAACTGATAGGTTTTGCCGATTTCAAGAACATCGGTTACAGCCTTTGCGCCCGTCCACGACAGGTCGGAGATGTGAGCAAGGCAATCGAAGCCGTTTACGGAAACGAAAGCGCCGAAAGCCGTTACCCTTTCAACCTTGCCTTCAACCACGTCGCCGACGGCGATGTTTGCGAAGAACTCTTCTTCCTTAGCCGCCTTTGCTGCTTCCCTTGCTTCCTTCTCTTCTTGCAAAATTACGCGCTGGGATGCGATAATTTCCTTCTTTCTGCCGTCCTTCTTTACTTCGAGAGCGCGGAGACGAAGAGTTTTGCCGACGTACTTTGTTAAATCCTTTACAAAGCTGGGGCGAACTTCCTTTGCGGGAACAAATACCGAATAGGTGCCGACGGCCGCCGTGAGACCGCCCTTGTTATAGCCGGTGCATTCAACCTGGAATTCTTTGCCAGCTTCAATATCTGCAATGAGAGATTCCTCTTCCGCGAGAATTTTAATCATTTTCTGCGAGAGCTTCAAAGAGGGTTTAAGCTCAACGACCAACAAATCGATAGTTTCGCCGATCTTGCTTGCATAATCTGCCGCATTATATTCTTTGCAATCAAGCTCGTCCTTGCTCAAAGGAATTTCCTTTTTAGAGAAGGGCAAAAGAATTTGAAGCCCGTCGTCGGTAGCTTCCGAAATGGTAGCTGTGACGATCTGACCCTTCTTGAACTTCGATTCGCTGTCGATCTTTGCAACCACATCCGCCATAGAGCTGGTTGCGTTTACTTCTGTGCTTTTTTCTTCCATCTTTAAAAGAACCTCCCGGTTTTGCGCCATCGGGGTTGACGCCCCTGAAACAATACCTACACTTTTATAATTTTTAATTTTATCGAAATCCAGATCCTCGGGACCTGAAAGTCTGAACACATTTTTGCAATGAGCGGAACACACATCGTAAAGCTTATTGGTGTTGCTGCTGTTGAGCCCGCCTATTACGAGCATGGCATCGCACCTTTGCGCAAGCTTTTCCGCTTCAAGTTGCCGATCATAAGTAGTATAACAAATTGTTTTGAAAACGGCAACTGTTTTTTCACACAGATTTTTAATATTTTCTATTATTTTCTCAAATTTTTCTACCGAAAAGGTAGTTTGAGCAACTACGCACACATCTTTGTCCCTGATCGCTGAAAAATCATAGTCCGGATCCTTGACGACGATCGACGGCCCAGAGCACCAGCCGAGCAGCCCCACAACTTCGGGATGGGTGGCTTCGCCGACGATTACTATATATTTTCCGTTGGCTGATTGCTCCCTGACAATCTTTTGCGTATTGCGGACAAAATTGCACGTGCAGTCTATAACCTTAATCGAGCGCCGCGCACATTCGTCGTAGTAAGCAGACGGCACGCCGTGCGAACGGAAAATTACCGTCGCGTTATCGGGAATATCTTCAAGTCTCTCCACCGTCGTTATTCCCCGCGACTTTATGTCGCTGACGACGTGAGAATTATGAATTATCTCGCCGAGGACATATGTGTTTTCGGCGGGCACGCTCATCGCGGTGTCGACTGCGCGCTGAACTCCGCGGCAGAAGCCGCTGTTTTTTGCTATTATAACCTGCATTATCAGTCCTTGTGCTTTTTGGGCTTCAACGGTTTAAGGCGGGGATGATGCCTGTCAATAAATGCCTGCCTCATATTCATCATTACGGAGCGCAGCCATTCGTCGACCTTTTCAATTTCGTCGGCAGTAAGGCGCTTGCCGTAATATTTTGTAAGATAAATCGGGTCGCCGTAAATGACGTCGACGCGGTGAAAAAGCCTTATCCTTTCCACTTCTATTACAGGAACAATAGGCGCGTGCGTCTTTATGGCGAGGGCGGCGGCGCCGCCTTTGAAGGGCAAAAACTCATCATAAGAATGATTGCGCGTGCCCTCGGGGAAGATATTGACAACCTCTCCGTTTTTAAGGTATCTGAGGCAGGTTTTTACCGCCTGCACATCGCTGCCGTCGCGCTTTACGGGAATGCACTGCAACCAGTTTAAAGCGGCTTCGCCGATGTTCCAGTTGCCTATTTTTACTTTGCCGAGCTCGTCCTTCGCCATAAAATGAATGGCGCGGTCGGTCGCCATGGCGGCGGGGACGACATCCCAGATGCTGTAATGGTTTCCTATGATTATAAGCGGGCCGTCGTTGTGGCGCGTCAGATTGCCGTGTTTTTTATAAGGGAAAAGCGGTCTGTAAATAATTTTTTCGAGCCGCCTCAACATATCGAAAGTTTTGCGCAATTTTTTTGCGCGCTCTTCATCCTGGCGATTCATATTTTCTCCTGAATTTTTTCGCAGACGGCGTTTGCCACCTCTTCGGCGGTCATGTCGGACGTATCAATAACTATCGCGTCCTCCGCGCACTTCAAAGGCGCGACGGCGCGGTTTTTATCCTGAGCGTCCCTTTCGTTGATGTCCTTCAAAGTCTGCTCAAAGGTCAATTTTGCGCCCTTTGCCCTGTCCTCTTCAAACCTGCGGCGCGCGCGAACCTCGGGAGAAGCTGTAAGATAAAACTTATAAGGACAGCCTGGAAGAACGTTGGTGCCGATATCCCTGCCGTCAAGGATGCACGATACTTCAGAGGCGATTTTGCGCTGCAACTGCACCATTTTGTTGCGCACGAAGGGATAAGCCGAAACATAGGAAGCGAGCATGGAGATCTGCGCCGTTCTGATTTTGTCAGAAACATCCTCGCCGTCGAGCAACGTCAGCTGCCTGCCGTCGCGGTATTCTACCCTGAGATCGATATTTTCTATAACCCTTTCAACCTGATTTTTTTCGGCATAATCGGCGCCCGCCCTTATGCATTTGAGGGCAGCGGCGCGATACATAGCGCCCGTGTCGAGGCTGAGAATATCGAGTTTTTGCGCCACAAGCTTGGAAACCGTGCTCTTTCCGCTGCCCGCAGGGCCATCGAGGGCGATATTGATGACCGAACTTATGTCCTTGCGCAGGACGCGCGCGCCGTGCAGATAGACATGTTTCACGGCGTTATCGCTCTCCGTCAGCAACATAACCCGCACGCACAGCGGCAGTGAACCCTGCATATCGGGTTCGAGCGACGAATAGAGCGCACAGTGCGCAAATCCCGCCTCGCGCGCAGCTTTTGCCGGATACAAAGAATGTATGTCCACCGTAGACGACAGCATTATGCAAATTATTTCGTCGGGACGCAGCTCGTTTGTCTTTACTATTTGACTTAAAAGTTCTTTGACTTTTACCCTTACTTCTTCAGGGGTATCGGCAGACAGAGTCGTCGCCCCTCTTATCGCTTTCATCTATGTAAATCAGTCCTTTATTGAATTCCCCGCCGCAAAGCCCGTCGCAAAGGCGATTTGCAGGTTGAATCCGCCTGTAAACGCGTCCACGTCGAGCACCTCACCGCAGAAATAAAGCCCTTTTACGAGCTTGCTCTCCATGGTTGCGGGGTTGATTTGATTAACGTTTACGCCGCCCGAGGTTATAATAGCCTCCTCGAAGCCGCGCAACGACGAAACAATCATATCAAAATTTTTAATGCTTGTCAATAATGCAGCACGTTCGGCGCGGGTAATTACGTTTACTTTCTTGTCCGCGGGGATTTTTGCCCTTTCCAGAATTATCTCTATCAACGAAACGGGCAACAGCTCTTTAAGACAATTATAAACATTTTTATTGGCTGCCTGAGAAAAGTCGCGCAGAATGCGCCTGTCGAGCGCTTCATTATCGAGCGCTGGCTTTAAATCGATGTGCAATTTAAGGTTTTTCAGGTCAAGTCTGTTTATCAGACTCGACAGCGACAAAACGAGCGGCCCGGATATGCCGAAGTGAGTGAACAGCATTTCGCCGAATTGGGAAAATATGTTTTTCCCGCCATATTCGGCTGAAAGATTAACATTCTTTAAGGTAAGCCCCTGCAATTTTTTGTAAAAGCTGCCCGCGAGGTTGAGCCCGCACAGCGCCTGCTTAGGCGGCTTTATGGTATGCCCCGCCTTTTCAGCAAACCTGTACCCGTCGCCCGTCGAACCCGTCGAAGGATAACTTAAACCGCCCGTGCAAACTATTATTTTATCGGTTTTATACGTGCCACGAGAGGTTATTATGTCTGACACAGTACTATTTAAAATAGTAAAATCTTTAATTTCCTCGCCGAGGCGTATGCCTACACCGACATTTTTACAGTATTTTTCAAGAGTTTTAGTGACGTCGCTCGCTTTATCAGAAACAGGAAAGGCACGATTCCCCCTCTCCACCTTTACGGGCATTCCGCCGTTCTCAAAAAATTTGATACACCTTTCCGGCGGAAACGAATAAATTGCGCGCGTCAGAAATTTGGGATTATTGACGACATTTTGCAAAAACTCGTCCGGCGGGACGGCATTGGTAAAATTGCACCTACCTTTACCCGTTATATAAATTTTTTTTCCGCACTTTTGGTTTTTTTCGTAAACCGTTACATCGTTCCCGTTTACGGCTGCGGCATACGCAGCCATAAGCCCGGCTGCACCGCCGCCAACAATTGCAACTTTCAATATTATATCTCCAACGCGCCGAAAGCGCATAAATTGACCCGCGGAGCAGTTTTTCGCCGCCGCGGGCGCAATCAATTATTTTTCATTTTCTTCGCCATTATGTTTCCTGCCCTTGATGTGAAACTTACTTTTTATAAAGGCATCAATCTTATCTGAATATTTAAGGACGAGATAGAAAGCGAGCACGACAAGCGCAGCAAGCATTACCCATATCAGAATACCCCACCAAGTGGTAAAAGGAATGAGGTCGAAAGAATACGCCACGGTAAAGCAGGAAATAAGGCGCGTTATCGCAATCATCACAAGGAAATACGGCCAGGTCATGGACGAAAGCCCAGAAATAAAACATAAAACGTCGTCGGGGAACATCGGCAGAAGAAACATAAGGGATAAAATAAGATAGTCTTTACCCTTTATTTTTTCCAGCCATTTGTCGAGGTCATCCTTTCCCACGATCCAGCAGACAGCTTTATAACCTATCAACCTGCCTATGGCAAATGCAGTAACCGAGCCGAGTACTATGCCGATAAAACTATAAAATGCACAGGGAAGCGCGCCAAAGAGCGCCACTCCCGCCGCAACGGTGACTGAGCCGGGAACAGGGAGAATTACTACCTGCAAATAGGAAAAGACAATAAAAATTATTACAGCGACCGAACCGAAACTGCTGATATACTCGCGCAGAGCATCTATACTGTTAAGTTTCTGAATTATGCCCGTAGCGCATATACCGTAGAATATCAACGCGAAAATATCGGCGCAGATTATTCCGCAGAAAATAAGGCGGTAAACCGACTGTTTTTTGAGCAGAAAGAAAATGACATAGCAAACAAGCACGACAAATACAAGCGCCGCGGCAGACCAGACGAGCGCCTCGTAATAATCGGCTATAAATTTCAAGCTCTTGTATTCAAGCCCAAGCAGAACGAATAAAAGTACAACGCCGCCGAGCAAAACAGTTAAAAGAATGTTGGAAATGTCCTTTAACAGGGCAAAAACCGCCTTTTTGTCTTTTTTCATTTACTTTATATTATATCTTTATTATAAGGTATTTATAATCAGCAGATTTAATCGTATTACCTGCAACGCCCAAACGGCTATTGCGCAGCCACAAAATTTTTGACAGCGTCGGTGGCAAGTTTGTCGCAAATATTGTTATATTCGTCGTCAGCGTGCCCCTTTACTTTTATAAACGAAACTTTATGAATGGGCGTAAGAGACAATAGTTCTTTCCACAAATCGTCGTTTAAAACGGGCTTGTTGTCGGCTTTTTTCCAACCCGACTTCTCCCACCCGAAAACCCAACCGTTGTTGAAAGCATTTACCGTGTAAGCAGAGTCGCTGTGTACGGCGACTTCGCACGGCTCTTTCAGGCATTTAAGCCCCGTGATTACGGCAAAAACTTCCATGCGGTTGTTTGTAGTATCGGCAAACGCGCCCGAAAGGCGCTTCTCGTGACCGTTGTATATGAGCACGCAGCCATAGCCGCCCACTCCGGGATTGCCCGAGCAAGCACCGTCGGTATACAAAGTGACTTTTTTCATTATTTGGAGAGTTCTTGCGAACGCTTTACGCACGCGTCTACCGCCTCGCCGACGATACCGCGGAAGTTGTTCTCTTCAAGCGTCTTTACGGCTTCGATCGTCGTGCCGCCCTTGCTGCAAACACTCATTATAAGTTCAGACGTCGATTTTTCGCTGTTCTGCACCATTTCGGCGCTGCCGATTACCGTCTGGACGGCGAGCGTCATAGCCTCATCGGCGGTCAGACCGTTCTTTACGCCGGCATCTATCAGACTGTCGATGAACATAAACACATACGCGGGGCCGCTGCCGCTTATGCCCGTAACAGCATCAAGCTTATCCTCAGAAAGGCTTAAAACTCTTCCCAGACAGCTGAAAAGCATAGTGATGAACTGGGTATCGTCGGGATTTTTGTTGAAATCCGACATATCGACCCCCATGGCTCCGCTGCCTATCGAGCAGGGCAGATTGGGCATACAGCGAGCAACCTTTATAAGTCCCACGCCGAGAGCGTTCTTGATATAACCTCTCTTTAACCCCGCCATGATAGAAATAACTTTTTCTACCCTTATATCAGAAATACCCTTTGCTACATCGTCAAAAGACTGAGGTTTTACGGCAAAGAGCAAAAATTCACATTCTTCGGCTACCTTGCGGTTGTCGGTAGTAACTTCTACGCCGAGTTCACTGTTTACATCATCGAGCTTAGACTCGTCCGGGTCGCTGACGATAATTTTTCTAGCGCTCATAAAGTCGGACAAAACAACACCCTTCAAGATGGCGTTCGCCATAAATCCGCAGCCTATAACTCCGAGTTTATATCTTTTTTTCATAATAAATCTCCAAAAACAGTTGACTTAAATCGACTGATATTATATACTAATAAAGCTGAATTTCATAGGGGAATAGCTCAACGGTAGAGTCGCGGTCTCCAAAACCGTCGGTTGCATGTTCGAATCGTGTTTCCCCTGCCACGCGCCTAAGCTCTTGCTTGGGCGCTTATTTTATTTCAAGCCACCCGACTCAACGGCAGAGTTGCGTTTCCCACCAAAACCACCAGGCATGCTCAATCGTGTTTCCCCTGCCACGCGCCTAAGCTCTTGCTTGGGCGCTTATTTTATTCAAGCCGCCCGACTCAACGGCAGAGTTGCGTTTCCCACCAAAACCACCGGGCATGCTCAATCGTGTTTACACTGCCAAATCAAATAAGCTCTCGCTTGGGTGATTTTTTATGTCGTGTATTCCACGTATGGTAAACCCTGCATAAGCGCATTATAAGCCGCCTTACGGTCGGGCAGCAAATCTTCGGGGAGATTGTCCGTGCAGAACCATTCAAGCTCCGCGCACTTATGCGGTTCACAAATGTGCGGTTCGCTCATAAATTTTTGAAGCACAAAATAGGGATTGACGTACGTTACCTGCCCGTCGCGCTTATAAAACAAAGTGAAAAATTCAAAATCCTGCGCATCTGCCGAGATTCCGAGTTCCTCGCGGCATTCGCGCGAGCAGGCGGCAGTCAGACTTTCACCCTCTTCAACGTGACCCGAGCAGGCAAAATCCCACATTCCGTCGCCGAAGCCCGTATTTTGTCGGCGCTGCAACAGAATTTGATTTATGCCGCCGACATTGCGCGCTATCAGCACGACGACCGCCACGGGCACCTTGAATTTTTCCATTAAACCTTTACTTCGCCTTTAAGCCCGAGGCAATCGGCATTCTGCTGCAAGATGGGGTCTATTTCGTTGGCGATGAATTCTTCGGTCTGCGCGGGGGCACGCCCTATAAATTTGCGCGCGTCAAGTATTTCGTCGAGCTTGTCATGCACGGGCGCAAACATCTCATCCGCCTTTATAAGGTCGATAAGGTTATTTTCAAGCCCCCTCTCCTTGACATTTCTGCCTGCCTCCATGGAGAGCACGCGAATTCTTTCGTGCAGTTCCTGACGGTTGCCGCCTGCTTTTACGCACTCCATCATGATATTTTCGGTAGCCATGAAGGGAAGTTCTGCAGCGATATGCTTCGCAATTACCTTATCATAGACGACAAGGTTCTCACTGACGTTGAGATAGATGTTCAAAATGCCGTCGAGGGCGAGGAAAGCCTGCGCGTTGACAATTCTCCTGTTCGCCGAATCGTCGAGCGTGCGCTCGAACCACTGCGTCGAGGCGGTGATCGCCGAGTTCATGGGAAGAGAAATGACGTAGCGCGCGAGCGAACCCATTCTTTCGCTGCGCATGGGGTTGCGCTTGTACGCCATGGCGGAAGAGCCAATCTGCGATTTTTCAAAGGGCTCCTCAATCTCCTTCATGTTCTGCAAAATACGTATATCATTGGAGAATTTATATGCGCTCTGCGCAATCTGGGAGAGAACGCAAAGAACGTTATAGTCGAACTTTCTGGGGTAGGTCTGGCCCGTGACGCCATAAACCTTGTCACAACCCATCTTTTTGACGACACGGCGTTCGAGCTCCTTAACCTTTTCGCCGTCGCCGTTGAAAAGTTCCATAAAGCTCGCCTGCGTGCCAGTTGTGCCCTTTACACCGCGCAGCTTGAAGGATTTTTCGAGGTTGACGAGGTTATCATAATCCATCATCAGATCCTGCAACCACAGCGTTGCGCGCTTACCCACAGTTGTGAGCTGGGCGGGTTGAAGGTGCGTAAAGCCCAAAGTGGGCACGTCCTTATATTTAATGGCAAACTTTTTAAGTTTGTCCATTACATTTACAAGTTTGACCTTTATTATTTTAAGAGCGTCGCGCAGAATAATCAGTTCGGAGTTGCAATCGACAAAACAGCTCGTCGCACCGAGATGAATTATGGGCATTGCAGACTTAGCCTGCTCGCCGAACGCCTTTACGTGCGCCATTACGTCGTGGCGCACCTCGCGCTCGTACTTTTCGGCGACGTCGTAATTGATGTCATCGGCGTACTTTTTCATTTCGGCGATCTGTGCGGGCGTGATGTTGAGCCCGAGCTCCATTTCTGATTCGGCGAGAGCAACCCACAATTTTCGCCACAGTTTAAAGCGCTTGTCGTCAGAAAAATTTTCCGCCATCTGTCTGCTTGCGTATCTTGTTATAAGGGGATTTACGTAAACTGAATTGTCTGTCATCTTGTGCTCCATAAAGTTTAGTTTCTATTTTTTGCCAATTTTTCAATAAGTACCGAACCAATAAATGCCAAAGTCGACAATATCAGACAGGTTATGCCGACAATCATGATAAGCATGCCCAGCCGCATAGCCGAAGCGCTCTCTTCAAGAGCCTCCCGACCAATGTCGGGCGTATTGAGGCTGCTTAACGCGGGAAAGTAAAAACACATTCCTACGGCTATGCAGACTATCGCAGCAAACAGCACGCCGGCAAGGACGACGCGCAGAATATACTTAGTACTCATCAGAATTTTACGGGCTGAGGGTATTCAACGCCGTGGGCGTCCACCTTCATACTCTTTATTACCTGCGGCTTTTTGGGCTTGTCATTGAAATCGGTGGATACGCCCGCTATGCGGTCGACGACGTCCATTCCGCTTATGACTCTGCCGAAAGCGGCGTACTGTCCGTCGAGGTAGGACGCGTTGGCGTGCATGATGAAAAACTGCGAACCCGCACTGTTGGGTGACATAGCGCGCGCCATGGATATAACGCCGCGGGCGTGCTTTATATCGTTGCTTTTAAAGCCATTCAACGAAAACTCACCCTTTATTGTATAACCAGGCCCACCCGTGCCCGTGCCGTTGGGGTCGCCGCCCTGAATCATAAATCCGCTTATGACGCGGTGAAAAGTCAGCCCGTCGTAAAAACCCGACGACGCGAGCGACAAAAAGTTATTCACGGTGTTGGGCGCTTTGTCGGGATATAGCTCTAAAACTATTTCGCCGCCGTCGTCCATGACGATTGTAATGTTGGGATTTGTCATATTTACTCCTTACGCGCGGCGCACCGCGCGATTGCTATGAACTGTATATTTATAAATCGCTGTATTTCTGGACGAGGACGCCAGCCTCGTCGAAGAGCTGAACTGAAAATTTATCGGGGTAGCCTTCCTTGTAGACCACCCTTGAAATGCCAGAATTGATTATTATTTTTGCGCATATAACGCAGGGCTGGTGAGTGCAGTAGAGCGTACAGCCTTCTACGCTGCACCCCACCCTCGCCGCCTGGATTATTGCGTTCTGCTCGGCATGAACGGCATAACATATCTCCTGCATGGTGCCGCTGGCGATGCCCAATTTCTGCCTTAAACATTCGCCCTTGTCCACACAGCTCTTTATGCCCTGGGGCGCGCCGTTATAGCCCGTGGCTATTACTCTTTTGTTTTTGACGATTATCGCGCCGACGTGGCGGTTTTCCTTATAGCAGCTCGACCACGAACCGATGAGTTCCGCCATTTCCATAAAGCGCCTGTCCCATTTATCCATTTGCAGCTCCGAAAAATTAATTACATATAGAT
>ERZ1090868.1348-NODE-1350-length-13008-cov-18.675674_pt1 | contig 13008 bp, 12 predicted proteins | sample MGYA00478475_ERZ1090868 | MGnify/ENA primary metagenome ERZ1090868 (study PRJEB33644, sample SAMEA5815747) | chicken gut metagenome | biome: Chicken; feature: Gastrointestinal Tract; material: Caecum | place: Ireland | collected 2019-01-01 | study: A study of...
AATTACTTATTTTTTTATTAATTTTTACGTAAAGTGATAATATTATAATGCTTTATTTTTTTCGTGTTATAATTGATTTAAGGTAGGAGAGGGTTAGAAATGAAGAAAATAATCTGCAAGTAGTAGAAGTCCCATTTACTTCTGCTTATACATAATAATTATCGTGCTTGGTATTATATGCGTAATCATCTCAGTAATTGTAACTGGAAAGTTACTAAGAAAAACAATTGAAGCCAATTTATGTATAGCTTCTTTTTTTATTGACTTATATTATTTTTTGTAATATGATGAATATGTGAACATATGAACAGATATTCATATAATAAAATGAGGTGATAATATGCATAGTAAGGAATTACTTAGTGGAGTAGCTTATTTTTATAAAAATTTAGGGGATTTAACAAGACTAAGAATACTAGATTTACTTTTATCAGGAGAATACTGTGTAGGTGATATTTCAAGTAAATTGGATGTGAGTCAATCGGCAGTTTCACATCAGCTTAGGACACTTAGAAATTCTAATTTGGTTAAGGCAAGAAAAAGTGGACAAATGGTTTTATATAGTATTGCCGATAGGCATATCGAAACTATTTTAAGATATGCAACTGAACATATAAAGGAGAGGATTTAACTTGAAAAAAATTATTAATTTTGATTTTGGAAGAATCATAATTAGTATTTTATTTTTTGGAATTGCTTATTTATTTAAGGATAATGATGTTTGGTTTTTGAGTTTATTAATAGTAAGTTATATTATTATTTCTTATGAAGTTATTTTTATAGCTTTAAAAAATATTTTTAAGGGTGAGTTTTTTGACGAGAATTTTTTAATGTCACTCGCAACGATATGTGCGTTTTTCATAGGTGAGTATTCCGAAGCAGTTATGGTTATGCTACTTTATGAGATAGGAGAGTATTTATCAGATTTGGCGGTTAATAAGTCGAAGGCTTCGATTACAAGTTTAATGGATTTAAGAAGTGACTATATTAATTTAAAGATAGATGGTAAGGTTATAAAAAAGAGGACTATGGATGCGAAGGCGGGAGATATTTTTGTTGTTTCACCTGGGGAGAAGTTTGCTTTAGATGGAGTAGTTGTAAGTGGTGATGGTTATGTCGATACTTCTTCGATAAATGGCGAAAGTAGGCCTTTAAAGATAAAAAGGGGCAGCGAAGTGATAAGTGGCTGGGTTAATAAAGATGGATTAATCGAGGTTAGGGCTAAATGCGAGCTTAAGGAGTCGACAGCTAATAAAATTTTAGAGCTTATTCAAAACTCTAACGAGAGAAAAACAAATACAGAGAAATTTATTACAAAATTTTCAAAAATTTATACACCAATTGTGGTTGTACTTGCTATACTATTAGTAGTGATCCCATGGCTTTTGGGTTTAGATTTAGATACTTGGATTTATAGAGCTTTAGTGTTTTTAGTTACTTCATGTCCGTGTGCTTTGGTTATTTCGGTTCCGCTTGGGTTCTTTTGTGGAATTGGCCGGGCAAGTAAGGAAGGTATTTTAATCAAAGGTAGTGCGGAGATAGAGAGACTCACACATGTTAAGGCAATTGTTTTCGATAAGACAGGAACGATTACGAAGGGTAATTTTGAAGTTATTAAGACATGTACTTGTGATATTTCAAAGGAAGATATTTTAAGGTTTGCAGCTTTAGCTGAGAGTTTTTCTAATCATCCGATAGCTTTATCGATAAAAAGAGCTTATGGCGAGGATTTAAGTAATGAGAGGATTTCGGATTTTAAGGAGTATGAAGGTTATGGGGTTTGCGCTAAAATTGATGGCGATGAGGTTTTAGTTGGTAATGAGAAGTTACTTCAAAAATTTAAGATAAAATACGAAAAAGATGGCGATGTTGGAACTTTAGTGTATGTAGTTTTAAATGACAAATGTCTTGGACATATCGTAATTGGCGATGATATTAAAGAAGAGGCTTATGATCTTACGAAGAATCTTGCAAAAATCGGAATTAATAATGTGATTATGCTTTCTGGTGATAATATAGATATTGTTTCCGATGTGTCTGGGAAGGTTAAGATAAAGAAGTATTATGCGAATTTACTTCCTAATGATAAGGTAGATAGGCTCAATAAGATTAAAGAAGAAAATTTTACGGCTTTTGTTGGCGATGGAATTAACGATGCTCCTGTCATTAAACTTTCAGATATTGGAATTGCGATGGGTGGAATCGGGTCCGATGCAGCAATAGAAGCTAGCGATGTAGTTTTGATGAACGATGATTTAAATAAGTTACCACTTTCAATTAAGATTGCAAGAATGACAAAAAGAGTAGTTAAAGAAAATATAATTTTTGCTTTAGGTTTTAAATTTTTAATGCTTTTTTTGGCAGTGTTTGGTTTTACAAGTATATTTTTAGCGGTGTTTGCAGATGTTGGGGTGACACTTATTTCGATACTAAATTCTCTGCTTATTATGAAAAGGAGAATTTGATTTGGATGAATATATTATAATTATAGGTTTACTAATACCATTTGCGGGTACTTGTCTTGGCTCTTCTTTAGCTTTGTTTATGAAGAAGGAACTTGGAGAGAAAACGCAAAAACTTCTTTTAGGTTTTACAGCAGGAATTATGGTGGCGGCGTCAATTTGGTCACTTTTAATTCCGGCAATCGATATGAGCACGGGGGTAAAGTGGGTTCCAGCTTTAGTTGGATTTTTAATAGGAATATTTTTCTTACTATTACTCGATCATATAATTCCTCATTTACATATCGAAAAAACAGAGGCCGAGGGACCGAAGACCAAACTTAAGAAATCAGCTATGCTGGCTTTGGCAGTGACTTTGCACAATATTCCTGAGGGAATGGCAGTTGGTGTTGTTTTAATCGGACTTATTTCGGGAAGTGATATTACAATTTATGCGGCAATCGCCTTGACGATAGGAGTGGCGATTCAAAATATTCCCGAAGGAGCGATTATTTCGATGCCAATGCGAAATGCGGGAAGTTCAAGGAAAAGAGCTTGTGTCTATGGAATTTTGTCAGGTTTGGTTGAACCGGTAGCTGGGGCTTTAACGATTTTAGGAGCGAGTTTAGCGGTTCCAATTTTGCCTTATTTACTTGCGTTTGCGGCTGGGGCAATGATGTATGTCGTGACCGAAGAACTTATTCCATCTTCACAATATGGCAAACACACAGATATCGGAACGATTGGGCTTGCTTTTGGATTTTGTTTGATGATGGTGCTAGATGTGGCATTAGGATAAAATTGAGACTTAAAATTGTCTCTTTTTTTTAAGCACTTAAATTAACTAGAAGTTATACAACTGTGTTTATTTATCGTTTTTACTTAAAAAAATACAATTTTTTTAAATTTTTTTCTTTAAAAAAAAGGAAATCGAAGATGAATGTAGTATGTGTTTATTAGGAGGGTATTTTTATGGAAATAATAAATACGAAGGATTTAACAAAAAAATATGCGAATGGCAGTGAAGAATTTACAGCTGTAAATAATATCAATCTAAAGGTTCAGAAGGGTGAGTTTGTCATAATTTTAGGTAAAAGCGGATGCGGTAAAAGTACGCTTTTACATATGCTTGGTGGTTTAGATGAACCAAGTAGTGGGAGCGTTTTTTGTAACAATACGGATATATATAGTTTAAGTGATAAAGAACTTACGATTTTTAGAAGGAAAAATATTGGCTTTATTTATCAGTTTTTCAATCTGATTCCGTCTTTGACAGTTTATGAGAATATCGTCTTACCGGCGCTTTTCGATGGAAAACGTTTAGCTGATTTGAAGATGGATAGTTTACTTAAAACTTTAGATATTTTAGAGAAAAAGGATTTTTTACCTAACGATTTATCAGGTGGTCAGCAACAGAGGGTGGCAATTGGAAGAGCGGTTATAAACAAGCCTAAAATTATTTTGGCGGATGAGCCAACTGGAAATTTAGATAGTAGAAGTTCACAAAAAATTATGAAATTGCTTTCTTTATATAACAAAAAATTTAAACAGACAATTATTATGGTGACACACGACGAGGAACTTGTTAGGTGGGCAAGTAGAGTAATTACGATGGCGGACGGGAAAATAATCAAGGATGAGAAAAATGTTAAAAATATTAATAAGAAGCCGACTAAGAGATAAAAAAGAGCTTGTAATTAGTTTACTAAGTATTATTTTGGCTAGCATTTTGATGTTTACGGTTTCACTTGTCTTTTCGTCTGTTTACGGTTATGCGATAGATGTTTATGATGGTTATACAGTTATAGTTGAGGGAAAGTTAGAGGGATACGATGAATATTTAAAAAATGGCGATTACTATTTAAACTTTAAGCCATCAGATGTTTACGATAAAACCGAAGAGTTATGCCAGGTTCATGAATGTGACAAGGTTACTTATAATACAAAATTACTTTCACTTTATGGAATAGGTGAGAGCAACTACTTGAGGGTTATTAAAAATATATTGATTTTTGTTTTACTGATTATTTCGATTTCTGTATTTTTTATAATTTATAATTCGTTTAGAGTAAGTTTTTTACACAGAAAGCGAGATATTATTACGATGAGGGCAATTGGAATTGATAGTAGAAATCTTATTTCTATTAGTTTGATTGAGAGAATTATTTTAAGTTTGTTTGGTATTTTAATTGGTTTTGTTTTAGCTGTTTTGTTTACGAATTTGATAATTTTGGTTTTGAACGATTTACTTAGAGAAATAATTCAGTGTAAAATTAGGATTCAATTTAATTTAAGTTTTATCGTTATTTCTATTTTATTTATATTAGGTGTCAATTTAATTTCAGCTTTTTTAGCAGCTTTGAGTCTTAGAAAATATCAGATAATGGATGGTTTTAGAAAAGCGGGTCCAGTTCATGAGAAGATAAATTATAAGATCGATAAGAATATTCCAATTTATTTTGCTTTAACAAATTTTGAGAGAGATAGAAAAAGATATAGGCCACTTACTGTTTCTATATTTATTTTGACTTTTTTAATATGTGTTTTTAGTAGTTTCTTGAGTTATGTGAAATATGGCACTTCAAATTATGTGATTAGTCCGGATTACGACGTTAGCATAAGTAGTTATGAGGATTTAAGTTATATCAAAAAAGATATTAATGTCAAAAAGATGGTGAGTTTTCGAAGTTGTAGTTTAGAGAGTTATTTAGATGGTAGTTATTACAGTGTTTTGGTAACTGATCTTGGCGGAGATGAGGTTATTAATAGGGTAATCGATATTAAAGAAGTGGGCGAGAAGTTTGAGAGAGTCGATAATTCTTTATTTGAAGGACCTATCACACTAGGGTTAAACGGAAATTATTATGATTTAGTTTTAAGTGATAAAATTCCTTTTGGGTTTAACGATAAACTTAAAGCGGGTAATTTAGTGGTTAATTTGGATGAGAAGAATTTTGATGCGGTATGTGAGGTGGATAATTATAATTTGATTTTAAATACTGAAAGTAATATTGATGATTATTTAAAAGATAAAACCTTTAGTTATTTTAACGCGAAGAAGGCTAGAGAGATTACAAATAACTTAATTTTAGGAATTAATTTTGTATTATATGGCGTGACTTTGTTGCTTTGGATGGCTTTTTTATCTTCAGTTATAAGTGTTTTGTCTTTGAGTATGGACTTTCGAGTGAAGTATTTTTCACTTTTAAAGAGTTTAGGGTTTACTAGCTTTTTTAAAGTTTTAGGATATGAGGCTTTAAACATTGCTTTAAGAGGTTTCATTTACAGCGTGCCTTTTATATTTTTAGCAGATAGATTTTTATATGAATGTTCGGCCTTAGTTTTCGATGATACTCGGCTGATATTAAATGTCCATGTTTTGGTTTTGAGTTTTATATTCAACTTTTTAGTCATTTTATTTATTTTTTGGGTTATGCATAAAAAAATTTTAAAAAGAAGTTTAGCTAGTAATTTGAGATAAATGATTGACAGGGGTAAAACTATTATTTTATAATTTTCTTAGAGAGGTAGGGTTTTATGATAGTAGACAGAGATAAGGCATTAGAAATGATCGAGGATAATCCAGAGAATTTTAAAATGTGCTCGAGTGAAATTAAAGATGATCCAAAATTTTTTGATAAGGCAATTGGTACTTTAGGAAGAGAGTGCAATTATTACGTAAGTGATGCGATAAGTGATTTAATTAAAAATGCTGGAGTAGGCATTACAAATAATAAGAGATACATTTTTCATCTACTAGATGAAATGAATGCGGAAGATTTAAAATATATAAGTAAAATTTTAAGAAGAGATGAAGAGTTTATGCTTCGGGCAATAAGAACCGATGGGGAAGCATTTTTATATGCAGGTGACAAGCTTAAAGATAATAGAGATTTTATAATAAAATCGGTTAAAACAAATTCAGTTGTTTTTAAGTTTTTAGATGACGGGTATAGAAATGATAAAGAGATTGCTTATATGGCGATAAAGTGTAATCCCGAGATGTTTAAATATGCGGGGGAGAAGATATTTAACTCGTTTGAATATACGAGGGAGATGATGAAGGAAGAGCCTTATATTTTCAAGTATATTAACGATGATTTTCGCGATGCTTTAACATTAGAGGCAGTTAAAGTGGATGGAAGATTATTTAGGTATGCGAGTGATAGATATAAGGATAATGAAGATGTAACTTTACAAGCGATGATCAATAGCAGAGGAATTGCTTATGACTATGCGAGTGAGAGAGTTAAAAATAGTTCTGATTTTTGTCAGATGATTATAATGGACGATGGCGATGAAATGGCTAGATTTTATAATGGAGTATATAAAAAGATTATGAGGGCTGCGCTTAAAGATGAGGTTTTATCAAAAAATATGACGATAGAGATGGCAAAAGAGATAATAAGAAGTAAAAATAAGACTTTAAGAAAGAAAATTTAAAGTCTTTTTTAGTACTTGACTTTCCAGTCTGGGGTAGGGTTATAATTTGCTTAGAAAGGAGAAGAAATGTATAATTAATCCAGGTGATACTAATGCTATATAAGATAGGTGATTTTGCAAAAATAACTAATACTTCTGTTAAAACACTACGCTTTTATGGGGATATTGGTCTTTTAATACCTGAGAGAGTCGATGTTTTTACGGGTTATAGGTATTATAGCGATGAACAAATAGAGAGACTTAAATTAATTCAAAAACTTAAAGATTTAGGTTTTTCTTTAGAAGAGATTAGGAAAAATATAGATAATTTAACAGATGATATTTTTCTTAGTAAAAGAGATGAATTTATCGATAAGATAAATGATTATAAAGGGAAAATAAAGAGGATAGACATGTTTAGAAGTCAATTGAAAGGGTGATTAGAATGATGAATACAAATTTAATTATTGGGAAAACGGGTAGTTTAAAAACGACTGGTATTTTATTAAAAAAGGTAGATAAGATAATCGATGAAGGTGAGAGTTTAATTATATTGGATAAAAAAGAAGAGTACTATAAAACTTTTAAAGAAAAGCTAGATAAGAGAGGTTATAAGTCTTTAGTTTTGAATTTAAAGGATGCATATAAGAGTAATAGTTTTAATCCACTTTGGTTACCTTATAAACTTCATAAAGAAGGTAATAAGGATAGGGCAGCTGAACTTATAAGAGACCTTGGTACAGAAATTTTTAGGGACGACAATAAAAATTCTGATCCTTTCTGGAGTAATGCAAGTATTAATTATTTTGTTTCTTTAGTTTTGATTTTGTTTAAAGAGGCTAAGGAAGATGAAATTAATTTATATAGCGTACAAGTTCTTTTGAGTATGACTACAAAAGATAAGGGAAAAGATGTAAAAAATTATTTTGATAATTTAGATCCACTTGATACTATTTATATGGCTGGGTCTGGAACGGTATACGCACCTTCTGAGACTAAAAGTAGTATTATTTCGGTTATAAACCAACGCTTAAATGTGTTTTGCATTAAGGAACAATTACTCAATAATTTAGCTTTTAACGATATTGATTTGAGTAATTTAGATGAGAAGAGTGCGATATTTGTAATATGTGATGATTTATCACAGAGGCTTGGAAATGTACTTATAGATCAAGTGGCTAGTTTAGATAAAAAGTTTACTTATGTTTTAGATAATTTCGATGGTGTTTTGCTTAGTTCTTTAAATGATTTACTTGATAGAAAAGAGAGAGTATATGTGGCTATTCGAAATGAAAAAGAGTTTACAGAATTATATGGAAATTACACGGAAGATAAGTTTGAAAATATAATGGATGATTTTAGCGTTCAAGAAAAGATGAAAGTGGGCAATTACAATGATTATCCAAAGGCGTCATTTAGAAAAGTAAATTATTTTGATGCAGCAAAGTTTTTCTCAAAGGAACATGAAAAAAATAAAGGTGATGCAAATTTTATAGATTTTGTGAATAAAGAGATAAAATCTTTAAATGATTTTGATGTTAAATAAATTTAAAACGTTATGGCATAGAGACTATAACGTTTTTTTGATTTAGATAAATATGATGGAAGAATGCATTATATAATGTGAAGAAATTATGAATGTCAATGATGAAAATTTTTAAGTTAATGGAATAGAAAGCTTTAATGTTTCTTTTTTTCTTTAATTTAATATAATATGACAAAGGTTTACTTTTAATGTTTTTAAACTGCTTTGAAAAGAAAATGTGGTGTGATATAATTAAGTAAGGATGTGATGCGGATGCGCGTTATTATAAGTGCCGGAGGAACTGGTGGTCATATTTATCCAGCTCTTGCTATTATTAACAAGATCAAGGAAAAAGAGCCTGATAGTGAATTTTTATATATCGGAACTCACAACAGGATGGAGAAGGATATTGTTCCTAGTAAAGGAATTCCATTTGAATCTATCGAGATGTATGGGTTTAATAAAAAACATTTGCTTAAGAATTTTAAAACAGTAAAATGTTTAATGCAAAGTTTTAAAAAGTGCAGGAAGCTTATAAAAGATTTTAATCCAGATATCGTAATTGGAGTCGGTGGTTATGTCACGGTTCCGGTTATTGTAAGTGCGAAGAAGCTTGGTTATAAGACTTTTTTACATGAACAAAATAGTTTGCCCGGAAAAAGCAACAAGTATTTAGCTAAATACAGTGATTTGATTGGAGTTTCGTTCGAAAGTAGTATTAAGTCTTTTCCGGAAGGTAAAGCGGTTTTAACAGGCAATCCTTGTAGTGAAGATGCGCTTAATGTTTTACCTATAGATAAAAAAGAACTCGGTCTTACTTCTAGAAAAAAACTAGTTTTAATCGTTATGGGTTCGCTTGGAGCTGGAAGAGTCAGCGATTATTTAATGGGTGAACTTAAAGGGTTTAAAAATAAAGATTATGAAGTTTTATTTATAAGTGGAAAGAGTTCTTATGATAGGGTTAAGGCCGAAAAATATCCTGATAATGTAAAGATACTTCCTTTTTATGAAGGTCTTACAAAGATAATGAAGAGGACAGATTTAATGGTTTCAAGGGCTGGGGCTTCGACTTTAAGTGAAATTGTAGCTTTAGAGGTTCCGAGTATTTTGATTCCATCGCCATTTGTTGCAAATAATCATCAATATTATAATGCTTTGGATTTGGTTCAAAAAGGAGCAGCAGAGATGATTGAGGAAGCTAATTTAAAGGATGGTGTTTTGGTTTCAATGGTAGATAAGCTTCTTTTGGATGGTAATAAGAGGATAGAGATGAAAAAAGCTTTAAAAGGTATGCAGATAAGGGGAAGCGCAGATATTATTTACAATAAAATAAAAGAATTAATAAGGTGATAGTAATGGCTAAGAGAAAGAAAAAAAGACGGATAAAATTAGTTAGAGTTTTGTTTTTAATAATAATTTTACTAGCTATTTTATTTGGTATTTCTTTGATTTTGGATTTAAAGGTGAGCAATGTCATTGTCAAGGGTAATACTCTTTATAGTGACTGGGAGATTATAAAAATGGCTGGGTTGGATGATTATCCGAGTACGTTTGAAAACTCTTCTAGGACGATTGAAAATAGACTTGAGGATGATGATTATATTAAGTCAGCTCATGTTTATAAGAGATGGTTTACGCAAGTTGTAATCGATGTCGATGAGAATTTGCCACTGTTTTACTATTTGCCAAAAGAGAAGACGATTTTAGCTGATGAGACTGAAGTTTCGGATAATTTTCCGGTACCAACGGTTATAAATTATGTACCTGATAAGATTTATAGTAAGCTTTTAAAGGCTATTTCTAAAACAGATTATGCGATTATTAAAAGAATTTCGGAGATTAGGTATGATCCAAATGAGGTCGATACCGAGAGGTTTTTCCTCGTGATGAACGATAGTAATTATGTTTATTTGACTTTGGATACTTTTGATAAAATCGATAGTTATTTGGATATAATTAAAGAGTTTGATAATAAAAAGGGAACTTTGTATTTAGATTCGGGGGAATATTTTGAGGTAAGAAGCTAAGTAATTAGTTTCTTTTTTAGTCAAGAGTAAATATTAAAATTTCATTTTTTCTTTACACTCTCTTTTCATTTTTGAAAAAATATAGTATAATTACATGTAGACTGTAGGAGGATGATGGTATGAAGCATGTATATGCAAGTATTGATCTCGGTAGCGATACGATTAAACTTGCTGTTTGCGAACTTTATTTAGGCCATCTTAATTTGCTTGCGGCGGTCAGTATGCCATCACAAGGAATTAAAAGAGGACTTATCGTCGACCCTGAACTTGCGAAAAAGTCAATTATGAATGCAGTAGATGAAGTTCAAGACATGCTTGGGGTAAAAATCGAAAAGGTAATTGCCACTGTCCCTAGTCACAATGCTGATTATAAGATTGTAAAAGCAACGGTTCAGCCTGAAGGTGATTTGATTACAAATAAAGATATGATGAGAGCTTATAAGGCGGGAATTAAGCAAGGTCTTTTACCTAATGAAGAGTTTGTAACGGTCGTTCCAATCGATTTTAGGATAAATGAGAAAACGATAATGAAAGATCCTAAAGGTTTTCCAGCTAAAACATTACTTGGAAGAGCGATGATGGTTACAACGCCGAAGAAAAACGTCTATTCAGTTGCAAGTGTGATTGAAAGTCTTGGAATAGAACTATCTGATATTTCAGTTGGTTCGGAAAGTGATATTAGTATTTTTCGAAATGATAATATAGATAAGAGTATAGGTGTTGTAGTGAATATTGGAGCGGAAATTACAAGTGTGAGTCTTTACAGCAAAAGCATTCCAGTTAGAACTAAGATAATAGGTGCTGGAGGGAAGGATATTGACGAGGAGATAGCTTATACTTATCATATAAGCTTGAAGGAAGCTAGACGAGTAAAAGAAACTTTCGCTTTAGCGCATACGAGAAATGCTGGGGTTAATGATGTATATGAGACTTTAGATGCTCAAAGTAAGAGAATAATGATTAGTCAAAAAGACGTTTCACAAATTGTTTTAGATAGGCTTAATGGCATTCTCGAACTTGTGAAGAAGGAAATCGACGATTTAACAAGTAAGCCAATTCAGTATATAATAGTAACTGGTGGCATGAGTAATATGCTAGATATTGAATATTGTCTACGAGACAATTTTGGAAATCTTGCGAGTAAAGGTAAAGTAAAATTAATAGGTGTTAGAAATAATAAATACAGCACAGTTATTGGTAATATTATTTATTTCCTTAACACTCTGAAGCTTAAGGGTTTGGATTATTCGATGTTAAGTGAAGACGAGATGGATAGGGTTTCATCGCCGGAAAAAGATATACCGGACAGTGTAAATGGAACTATGTTAGGGAAGTTATTTGGTTACTTTTTTGGTGAATAGGAGGAAAACGAATGATAGGAGTAGAAATGGATCAACTTGCAAAAATAAAAGTAATAGGGGTTGGCGGTGGCGGCTGCAATGCTGTTAACCGTATGATTGAGTCAGTTGAAGGAGTAGAGTTTATTGTCGCTAATACTGATTCACAAGTTTTAAATAATTCCTTAGCAGAGAATAAGATTCAAATCGGTGAAGAGCTTACTCATGGACTAGGAGCAGGAGCTAATCCACAGATTGGTAAAGAGGCCGCACTTGAGTCTAAAACAGAACTTGAAGAAGCTTTGAAAGGTGCAGATATGGTATTTATCACTTGTGGTATGGGTGGTGGAACTGGTACTGGAGCTGCTCCAGTTATCGCTGATATTGCGCAAAATTTAGGCGCACTTACAATAGGTATTGTTACTAAACCTTTCTCTTTTGAAGGCAAGAGAAGGATGAATCAAGCTTTAGCAGGTATTGAAGAGCTTAAGAAACATGTCGATACTTTAATTGTCGTACCAAATGATAGGTTAAGAGAGATTATTGATAAATCAACGCCTCTTTTAGATTCATTTAAAGAAGTTGATAATGTTTTAAGACGTGGTGTTCAATCTATTTCAGATTTGATCGCTTGTCCTGGACTTATTAACTTGGATTTTGCCGATGTTAAGGCAGTTATGGAAAAACGTGGTAATGCCCTTATCGGTATTGGTGCGGGTGTTGGTGAAGATAGAGCTGTAGAGGCTGCTAATCAAGCTGTTTTAAGCCCACTTTTAGAAACTAGTATCGATGGCGCAACTGATGCGATTATCAATGTTACAGGTGGTCCTAATTTAACTTTATTTGAGGTTGAAGAAGCAGTTGAAGCTATTAGAAAATCAGCTAATACCGATATTAATACAATATTCGGTGCGGTTATCAATGAGAATTTCACTGATGAGATTATCGTAACGGTTATCGCAACTGGTTTTGATAAGAAAAGTGAGGAAAAAGAAGAGGATAGTATAAGTAAGATTGTCGGTTTAGACGATGATGATACGGTTATTCCAGCATTCCTTAGAAGAAGAAATGGTGATTATTAGGATACAAGAAATTGTATTCTTTTTTTGTTTAATGAGAAAATTTATGTTTTTTTAAAAAATTTTTTTCTAAAAAAAGGAAATAAGCTTTCAATATATAATAATTATAATAGAGGCAGGCAAAGCTAGGTTAAGTCTTTAGGAAAATCCTCCTTCTTTAAATAGAGGAGGTGATGA
>ERZ1090868.1353-NODE-1355-length-13004-cov-25.167426_pt1 | contig 13004 bp, 9 predicted proteins | sample MGYA00478475_ERZ1090868 | MGnify/ENA primary metagenome ERZ1090868 (study PRJEB33644, sample SAMEA5815747) | chicken gut metagenome | biome: Chicken; feature: Gastrointestinal Tract; material: Caecum | place: Ireland | collected 2019-01-01 | study: A study of...
ACGTCGAGTCTCGTGGGCTCGGAGATGTGTATAAGAGACAGATATAATAATTATGGATGAAATCGGAGGATATGAAGATGAATTTAGAATTTCAAAGTGAACAGGATCTTTATAAGAGGTTAAAACAAGCTTTAGATAGTAAATTGAATGAACTTAAACTTAATAGTTATGGTTATTTAAAACAAGAAGATATTTGGAATTATTTAAAAGAGACAAAATGGCGAAGCAGTAGTAATTTAGCTTTGAATGAAATGGTTAGTGATATTTTAAATTGTGATAATGAACTTGTAGATGATTATTTTAAACAAAGAATAAAAAGAGCTGCGAGAAAGATAGATTTTGACTAGGTGATTTTTTATGGAAAAGAAGATGCTTCAAGGAAAATTATTTTTAGTAATTTTTTTGCTTATAATATCAATAGGTGTTTTGATACCTGTTTTAATGAATTTGAAGTTAGGTTTAGATCTACAAGGAGGATTTGAACTTTTATATGATGTTACGCCAATCGAAGAGAATACGAAGGTTGATGAAGATTTACTTCGCTCAACTAGACAGACGCTTCTTAGGAGAATAGATGTTTTAGGTGTTACGGAACCTTCAATTAGTATTGAGGGAGACAGAATTAGAGTTCAGCTTGCCGGAGTAACAAACGAGGATGAGGCAAGGAGTGTCTTATCACAGACGGCTAGTTTAACATTTAGAGATACTAGCGATAATTTGCTTATGACATCTTCTGTTTTGAAAAGCGGCGGGGCGAGAGTAAGTATGGATCAAAGTGGCCGGCCAGCGGTAGCTTTGAGTATCAAGGATAATGATGCTTTTTATAAAGCGACAAAAAAGGTCAGTGAGATGAGTGATAATCGAATTGTAATCTGGCTCGATTACGAAGAGGGAAGAGATTCATTTGAAAGAGAAGAAGAGATGTGCGGAAGTGATGGCAGTGCCTGCTTATCAGCTGCAACTGTTTCGCAAGCTTTTAGTGGAGACGTTATTATTCAAGGTAATTTTACCGAAGAGAGTGCGAACGATCTAGTTGATTTAATTAACTCTGGTAGTATGCCAGCTAAACTTACTGAGGTTTCTAGTAATAGTGTGGGTGCTTCATTTGGAACTAACGCTTTAGTGAAAACGGTTACAGCTGGAATTATCGGAATCGGAATTATTATAGCTTTATTGATTGTTTTATATAGATTTTCAGGTTTAATTGCCAGTGTGGGAATTATTATTTATACGTCACTAACTTTCTTTATTTTCTGGCTTTTAGGTGGAACGATGACTTTATCTGGGATTGCGGCGATGATTATCGGGATTGGAATGGCTGTCGATTCAAACGTTATAAATTTTTCGAGAATTAAAGATGAACTTTATGAAGGAGCTTCTTTAAAGGAGGCTTATGAAAAAGGAAATAAAGCTTCTTTCGGAACAATTATGGATGCAAATATTACAACTTTAATTGCAGCTTTGGTTTTATTTGTTTTAGGCCAGAGTAGTGTTAAAGGTTTTGCTACTGTACTGATTATAAGTATCATTTCAACTTTACTTATCATGGTTTTCTTAGTTAGATGGCTTCTTAGAAAGTTTGTGCAAACAGGATATTTCGACGATAAAGTTGGAATGTTTATCGGAGTTAAGAAAGAGGATATTCCAAATCTTTCAAAAGGTGAAAAGAGGACTAAGTATTTTTGGAAGAAAATCGATTTTGTTAAAAGCCGAAAGATATTTATAATATGTGCGTTTGTCATAATTATTTTAGGCGGAGTATTTATCTTTAACAAAGGTCTTTCTTTAGGTGTTGATTTCCGAGGTGGAACGGCGATTACGATAGATACTTCAGAGAATTTAACGGAAAAGAAAATTTCAAGTGATATGGATAGTCTTGGATATGATATGTATTCTTTCGAGAAGCAGAGTGATGGGTCTTATTCAATAAAGATAAGCGAGACTGTAGATAGTGATAAAACTAGCGAAGTTAAGAATTATTTAAATGATAAATACGATGCGAAAACAGATATCGAAGTTATTTCAGATATGGTCAGAAACGATCTTATTAAGAATGCTGTTTTATCTTTGATTATATCGATGGTGGCAATAATTATATATATTTCTTTAAGGTTTAAGTTTGATTATGGAATTAGTAGTATTATTGCTTTAGTATTTAATGTTTTAATCACAATCGCATTTTTCGGAATATTTAGGTTTGAAGTTTCGAATATATTTATTGCGGCTATTTTATCGATTATTGGTTATTCAGTTAACGATGTAATTATTACCTTTGATAGAATAAGAGAAATTTATAATAAGAAAAAGGCTTACAGTGAAAGAGGTTTAATAAATATAGTTAACGAGAGTTTAAGAGGAGTTTTAAATAGAAGTATCGTTACTACACTTACGGCAGTAATTCCACTTGGATGTTTGATAATATTCGGTTCACATGAGATTTTAAGTTTCTATGTAGCAATGCTTGTCGGAATGGTAACGGGAGTTTTAACTTCATTATTTGTCGCAAGTCAGTTATGGCTTGAGATTGAAAAGAGAAACTTAAAGAAGCCAAAGAAACCGAAAAAGGAAGAGAAGGAAGAAGTTTCAGAGATTGAAATTAAAGGTATTAATGCTTAAAACGAGGTGAAAGGTATGAAGTATCAAAAGAATATAACTTTTGAGTCTTTAAAGAAGAAAATATCATCTTATATTACAGATGAAAAAGAACTTAATTTGATAAGCAAGGCTTATAATTTTGCTTCAGAGAAGCATTTTGGTCAAAAGAGGTTAACAGGTGATGATTATATTATTCATCCGCTTAATGTAGCTTATATTTTAACGAGTATAAAGGCGGATGCGGATACTTTATCAGCGGCACTCATTCACGATGTGATGGAGATGTGCGGAGTTAAAGAAAGTGAGATTGAAAGAAAGTTTGGAAAAAATATAGCTTCACTAGTTAAGGGAGTTACGACAATCAACAAGCTTAATTTTTCTGGTGATAGTGAGGCAGTTATCAACAATCAAAGAAAGATTTTGGTTGGGCTTTCCGAAGATGTTAGAGTTATTATTATAAAACTTGCCGATAGGCTCAATAATTTACAGACGATGTATGTTCTGAGTCCTGAAAAGCAAAAGGAAACAGCTAAAGAGACTTTGGATATTTTAGTTCCAATCGCCAGTAGACTTGGTATTAACAGTATTAAGCAGGATTTGGAAGAGTTTTGCTTGAGATATTTAAAACCAGATGAATATTACGATATAGTCGAGAAGCTCAATGCAACAAAAGCTGAGAGAGATGAAGCTGTGCGTAGGATGATCGATGCAGTAGATGAAATTTTAAATAAATACGGAATTAAACACGAAACTAAGGGCCGAAGTAAAAGTATTTACAGTATTTATAAAAAACTAGATAAGGGTAAAAGATTTAGCGATATTTACGATTTACTTGCCCTTAGAATTTATGTCGATACGGAACAAGAATGTTATCAAGCTTTAGGAATTATTCATTCAAAGTTTAAACCAAAACCTAAAAGATTTAAAGATTATATTGCAATGCCAAAGACGAATATGTATCAATCATTACATACGACGGTGTTTGGAATAGATGGACAACTTTATGAGATTCAAATAAGAACTTACGATATGGATAAGGTGGCGGAGTATGGAATCGCTTCACACTGGTCATATAAGGAAAAAGGTAGTAATGTCAAAGCGGCAATGCAAAACGATATGGAAAAGAAGTTACAGTTCTTTAGAACGATTATGGATTTAAAAAATACCGAAGAGGATCCAGAAGAGTTTGTAAAGACGGTTAAAGAAGAAGTTTTCCAAAATACGATATACGTATTTACACCGATGGGTGATGTTATCGAATTGCCAAAGGGAGCAACACCAGTCGATTTTGCTTATAAGGTTCATTCTAATGTCGGCGATAGAACGTCTGGGGCGATTGTCAATTCAAATATGGTGCCACTGGATTATGAACTTCACAACGAAGATATTGTCAAGATTATTACGAACAACAAAGGGCCTAGTAGAGAATGGTTAAAATTTGTTAAAACAACGCAGGCTAAAAACAAAATTAAAGCTTATTTTAATCGAGTAAACAAGGAAGAGAATTTAAAGAAGGGTGAAGAGGCATTAGTCAGAGAGCTAAAGAAGAGAAAAATTCCATCAGCTGAGTTTTTCGATGAAGATAATTCTAAGAAGATTTTGTCAGAGCTTAAGTTCAATTCTTTCGAAGAACTTTATATTGCGTTAGGTAGCGGGAAGATATTACCTGAGACGGTTGTAACAGCTAACGAAAAAGAGGAACCTAGTAAGGAAGAGCGCGTTTTAGAAAAAATCGGAGGACACGAAAGCAAAAAGGTTTCTAATGGTTTAGTTAGTGTTCCAGGAATTGATGAAATCAAAGTCAATTTGGCAATGTGTTGCTGTCCGGTTCCGGGTGATAAGATAATTGGTTATATTACTAAAGGATATGGAATTACAATTCATAGAATAGAGTGTCCAAATGTTTCTTCGTTAGATGAGAGGTTAATTAAAGCTGAGTGGAATCAGACAAATGAAAAAGTTCCAACGAATATTTTAATCAAGTCTAATTTAGAGAGTAATGTTATAATCGATGTTGTTTCAAGAGCTAACAATAATGAGATAACGGTAAACAGTTTTAGTAATCATAAGATGCGAGATAGTAATACTTTAGAGATGACAGTTTTAGTAAAAGATAAGGATCAACTTAATAAATTTATAACATCTTTAGAAATGGTTAATAATATTATTAGTGTAGAGAGGGAAATAAAATGAGAGTACTAGTACAAAGAAGTTTAAATTCAAAGGTTACTGTTTCGGGAAAGGTAACTGGAGAAATCGATAAGGGACTTGTTCTTTTAGTTGGTTTTACCGAGGGTGATTCGGAAAAAGAGATTGATTATTTAGTTAACAAGACTCTTAATTTACGAATTTTTGATGATGAGAACGGCGTTATGAATAAGTCACTTTTGGATGTTGGCGGTAGTATACTAAGTATTTCACAGTTTACTTTATATGCGGAAACTAACAAGGGTAAAAGACCTAGTTATGTAAAAGCTTTAGGAAGTGAAGAGGCTTCAAAATTATACGATTTGTTCAATGAAAAATTAAGAGAACATGTAAGAGTTGAAAAAGGAATATTTGGAGCGGATATGCTGGTTTCTATTCAAAATGATGGACCAATAACGATATTATTAGAAAGTAGATGATATAATGATTAAAAACAAATTAGATTTTAAATTAGTCAATATATCTCTGCTTTTTTTAATATTTTTCTTTGTTTATCAGACGAGAGATTTTTGGCTTGGTCTTTTGTCACTTGTTTGGCAAATTGTTTTACCTTTTTTAATCGCTTTTGCGATAGCTTATGCTTTTTATCCTTTGGTAAAAGCTCTTTGTGATAGAAAGATTCCAAAGTCACTTGCGATGTTAATTGTAGTTGGTGGAATTTTGGGAATTTTAGGTCTTATTATATATTTAGTGACGCCTCTTTTCTTTTCTCAAATTTCCAGTTTATTTAGTGGGATTATTTCTTTTTTAAGAGAGATATCGACGGAATACAATTTAGATATAGGGACATTTCAAAATACTTTAGCTTCGACTTTTAACGAGGCCCTGTCAAAGATCGGTACTTATATTTCAGATGGAGCGTTTAGTTTTATAGGCATTTCAATCGATTATATTTCGAAGGCGATAATTATTTTGGCTGCTTCTGTTTATTTTTTGGCAGATATGGAGAAGATAAGAAGTTCGATTAAGAAGTTTTTAATGGTAACTTCGAAGAGAGCTTATAATTATTTGGCTCTACTAGATGAAGAGATGCGAAAATATTTGACAGGATTTTTAAAAATCGTTTTAATTTCGTTAATCGAGTATACTTTGGTTTATACTTTAATCGGTCATCCTAATGCGGTTTTACTCGGATTTTTAGCAGCTTTAGGTAATTTAATTCCTTATTTTGGAGGAATTATCACGAATATAATCGCAATGGTTACAGCTTTTGTTATAAGTCCTGTTTTATTTATTAAAACGTGCGCAATTTTTTTAGTATTTTCGGCAGTCGATGGATATGTGATAAATCCTTTGGTTTATGGCAAGAGTAATCAAATTCATCCACTTGTGGTAATTGTAGCTGTTTTTGCTGGAGGTATTTTGGCCGGAACTTTAGGAATTGTAATTGCTTTACCAGTTTCAATTATCGTAATTGCGACGTTTAAGTTTTTTAAAAGGGATATTATAGAGATGAAAAATAAAAGGAAAGTGAAGTACCATGTATATAAAAAGATTAGGTAATTTGGTTTTTAGAAGTGGCGATAAGTTATGGTTTGCGGGCGATGATAATTTTATTTTGGCTCTAGAAGGATCTGGGTTTAGAACATTAAAGGATCCGACGTTAAAATATTATTTAGAAATGAACGCGCTTGAATACTTACAAGAAGTTACTTTATATAATGATATTTTAAATAAGGTTTTAGCCGGTGAACAAGACGATGAATTTACGAGACTCGGTGGGTTTGATTTTTACGGAGAAGTTTTAAATATCATGGAAAAGATGCGTGTTAAAATTAATTTAGATAGTAAGATTCAAGATTTAAGCAATGTAAATAGATTGCAACTTTTAATTTTAGGAGAAATACTTAAAGGTGATAATTTGTTTATTTTAGATAATATCGATGTTAATTTAAACGATGACGCTTTAAAGTGGCTAGAGGGGTATCTTTCGAATGATAAAAATATTTGGATTATAAAATCATCGGATATCGATTTTGTCAAAAGGACAGCAAATAAGGTTTTGGATAGTTCAAGGATTTATGATTTTTCTTACGATGTATATAATGCGTATTTAGAAAATTTAGTTATTCAGAGAAAGAGAGAGAAAAAGAAAATTTTGATAAAAAGACAGATGATCGATGAGCAGATTAAAAAACTTTTGGTCTGGAAGGCAAAGGGTGAGCAGTTTACTTTAAGAGATCACGATAAGAGCTTGGCCGGTAAAAATAGTGATAGGTCAGTTAAACTTACGAAGAGAATTTCTAAACTTAACAAAAAGCTGTGCTCTTTAGGTGAGGAATACGATGATTTGAATTACGAAGGTCTTAAAGAAAATGGTCTTCCGATTATTTTAAGTGATTTAGTAGTTACTTATCCAAAAATAAATGGGCAGATAAATTATGGCGAGACTTTGTGTTTAGATGGCTTTGACAGTGATAGAGAGTTTTTCTTAAAGACACTTAGTGGAGATATTGAGCCGCTTAGTGGCGATATCTATAATTTTACTGGCAAGGATTTTAAGACGATAAATTTGGATGATACTAGTGACAGTGATTTAAATGTTTACGAGAAGCTTGGAGCTTTAGAGAGAAGTTTTGATGAGGTTACCGAACTTTTTAAACGGTATGATATTCCTATTAATTTTGTTTATAAGGATTACGGAGATTTAAGAAGATACGAAAAAATTTTAGTAAACGTTTTGAAAATTAGATTTTTGGAAAGTGAAAATTTGATAATTGAGGGTGCGGATAAGATTGATGGTGAGATAGAAGTTTTACTTCAAGAGATGATAGATGAATATTTTGGAACAGTTATTTTGGCTAGTGAGGAGATTATTGGTGATAAGAGACTTAATGTGTCTGATGGATTATTTTCATATCAAAAAGGGCAAAAACGATTGACAAAATAAAGTGCTTAAAGTATTATATTATTAAAGGCGATGACCAAGGACAACACTTTTAAGGATTTGTCTTCGAGAGAGTTAGTGGCTGGTGAAAACTAACAGACTTAATTAAAAGTTACTACCTTGATGAGCTGAAAGAGAAAAGTCTTTCCGGGTTAAACCGTTATTTTAATTAAGTTCCAAGGTAGGATGGTACCGCGAATAATCGCTCCTTAAATTTTAAGGAGTTTTTTGTTTAAAAAATTAATTTCATTATTTTTTGGGAAGAGGAGAGATGGTTTATGATAAATATTAAAGAAGATAAAAGATTAAATCCTTTGAATCACAGCTGCGCGCATGTTTTAGCGCAAGCGGTTTTAAGGTTATATCCGGAGTCAAAGTTGTGGGTTGGTCCAGTTATTCCCGAAGGCTTTTATTACGATATTGATATGGGCGATGTGACTTTAACGGAAGATGATCTGCCAAAGATTGAAAAGGAAATGAAAAAGATTTGTAAGGATGGTAAAAGAATTGTTAGACATGAATTAAGTCGCAATGAGGCTTTAGAAATGTTTAAAGATAATCCTTACAAGGTGGATATTATAAATAATTTGCCGGATTCCGAAGTGATTACAGCTTATAGTCAAGGTGAATTTACTGATTTGTGCCGCGGAGGTCATGTAGATACAGTTAAGGAGTGCAAAATTTTTAAGCTTTTAAAGGTCAGCGGTTCTTATTATAAAGGTGATGCGAAGAATAAGGTTTTACAAAGAATTTATGGTGTTTGTTTCGATAGTAAGGAAGAGCTCGACAAACATTTAGAGGAGCTTGAAGAAGCTAAAGAGAGAGATCATCGTAAGCTTGGACGAGAACTTGGTATTTTTATGACTTCGGATTTGGTCGGTAAAGGTTTTCCCCTTTGGTTACCTAATGGGTTTACGGTAAGACATATTTTGAGTGAATACATTATGAATAAGGAACTTAGAAGTGGCTATGAACATGTTTTTACACCACCGGTTGGAAGTGTGGATTTATATAAGAAAAGTGGACACTGGGATCATTATAAGGACGATATGTTCCCAATGATGAAAATAGATAAAGAAGAATATGTTTTAAGGCCGATGAACTGTCCACATCATATGATGATTTATAAAAATAGTTTACATTCTTATCGTGATCTACCAGTAAGAATTGCTGAGATTGCTCAAGACTTTAGATATGAGGCTAGTGGGGCTTTATGCGGTATTGAAAGGGCAAGAGCTTTTACACAAAATGACGCACATATTTTCTGCACGCCTTCACAAATTAAAAATGAATTTAAGAAAGTTATTGATTTGATTTTAGATACTTATAAAGATTTTGGTTTTAAAGATTATAGTTTTAGACTTTCGCTTAGAGATAAAAACGACACGGAAAAATATTTCGGTAATGATGAACTTTGGGAAAAGAGTGAAAATGAACTTCGTGAAGTTTTAAAGGAATATGGTGTTGAGTTTTATGAAGCTGAAGGGGAAGCGGCTTTTTATGGCCCAAAACTAGATGTTCAGGTTAAAAGTGCGATTGGTCACGATGTTACTTTGTCAACGGTTCAACTAGATTATCAGCTTCCAGAAAAATTTGATATCGATTATGTGGCCGAGGATGGTTCTAAGCAAAGAGCAGTTGTTATTCACCGGGCAATATTTGGTTCATTGGATAGATTTGTTGCATTTTTACTAGAAGAGACGAAGGGAGCTTTACCTTTATGGCTTGCTCCAATACAGGTTAGTGTGATTCCAGTAAGTAATGAGTATCATCTAGATTACGCGAGAGAAGTTGCCGAGGAGCTTAGAGCATGCGGAATTAGAGTTCATCTAGATAGTAGAGACGAAAAACTCGGTTATAAACTTCGTGAGAGTGTTACACATAAAATTCCATATGCTTTAGTTTTAGGGGATAAGGAAAGAGATAGTAAAAATGTAAGTTTTAGAAAGTATGGAACCGATGAACAAGGTGTGATGGGTGTAAATGAATTTGCTGAGCTTATAAAAAAGATGAAAAAATAATCATTTTTTTTATTTTTTTATATGGAAATATGATAAAATAGAAGAAGAATAGTAGGAGGGAATTGATATGAACCGCAAAGGATTTACATTAGCTGAGATACTTGGGGTAATTGTTATTTTATCGCTTTTAATGGTGATAATTGTTCCGACTGTTATTAACAGAATAACAGGGACAAAAGACGATGCGGCGAGTGCGGGCGAAGAAATCGTTTTTAAGGCGACAGATGAGTATATAAGTGATCATCCGGGTGATTTTCCAAATGGGAAGGCGGCAAGATATTGTATAACAATAATTGAACTTATGAATGATGGGAAGCTTGTACCTACTGGAAGCCGTGATGGGAAAGATGTATACATCGATAGTATAAGTGGCGAAGATTATACAAATTTATCAGTAATGGTAACGATATATAGTAGTGGGATAAGAGATTATGAAATAAAAGAAGGAGATACATGCGCGGAATTGGCGGCTTTGCCAATAATCGATTTTTTAGTCAATCCAAATACATCGGCATGGGTAAAACAAAGAGTTGTGACAATTCTTTATCCAAAATTAGAAGGATATAGTTATCAGTATAGGATAGATGATGGAAAATGGACAGATGTAGGAAGTTTAAATGATTATAATAATGATTATTATAGTCTAGAACTGCCAGCGTTTACAAAGATATCGACTCTTTATGCGAGAGCTAAAGGTAATAATGTCATAAATGGAAGAGTTCAGTTAGGTAATATAGATAGTGAAAAGCCGGTTGTTAGAAAGATAAGTGTGCCAAGTGGCTGGAGTAATAAAAATAAAACGGCGACGGCAACGGTATATGATGGGATAAGCGGAGTGAAGTCATATTATTTAAGTACATCAAGTAATAAACCATCAGAAAATAGTAGTGGATGGAAAGATGTAAATTATAGTAAAGGCGAGAAGACAATAAAGTTAAACGATTTAGATAACGGAACTTATTATTTATGGGTAAAAGATAAAGCTGGAAATATAAGTGATACAACGGACAAGAGTAAATTTGTAGTAGATAAAGTAGATAAAGTAAAACCGACATGTAGTATAAGTGCGACACCAGCGACAGGGGCGTCACTTAGTGTAACATTAAAGATAAGTGGACAAGATGGTGAAAGTGGACTTGCTTCTAAACCATATTCGTGGATAAATAAAAATAGTTTTGGGACAAAAAATACGTATGTTGTGAAAAAGAATGGAACGTATAATGGATATGTTAAAGATATTGCTGGCAATATTGGAAATTGTAATAGAAGTGTAAGTAATGTTGTAAGAAAACCTAATAAGCCAACGATAGTAAATCCAACAAAGGGAAATTGGGTAAATTATGATTTTTCACTTACAGTATCAACGACTACACCAGCAAGCATACTTGGATATTGGTATTATAGTTATGATGCAAAAAACTGGACAAGATATGATAAATCAAGTTATAATTCATATGGAAAGCAATCTTTTGTAACTTCGCCGTATTCAGCAGAGAGAAATCAAGCAACATATATAAGAGTATGTAATAAGGAAGCATCAGGAGCTAATGATACTGAAAATTGTTCAGATTATGCGTCAACGATGATAAGGATAGATAAAACGAAGCCGGTATTAAATTATACTTTAAGGAAGATGTATTATGGTCAAGATGTTGGACAGGCATTTAGTGGTCAGTGGTCAAGGAATGAGATAAGAAGAGATTTCAAACCTACGGATAATGCGTCTGGGATTGTGCGAACTGAGTATAATAGTGGTGGTGGATGGCAACTTGAGACTTATTTGACAAATTGGAGAATGGGAGAAGGAATAAATGAAGCTGATTTTAGAACGATAGATAAGGCGGGTAATATCAGTAATACAGTTCATATTAAATTAATGGTCGATTGGACACCACCAAGTTTTGATTCGAAAATTCACCGAAGGGACTGTAATTATGTTAGTTTGGGATATGATACTGGTTCATGGTTTGGTTATCGAATAAGTGATAATGTTTCTGGAGTTGATTATAATAGTAGTTCTTATGCTGAATATTGTTATACTGGACATACCGCTTCACGTTGCGGGGCGACATGTAGCTCCGGTAATCAATTTTCACATAGACCAAGTAAAATTTTTGGCTCTAGTGATAATAGATTTTATCAGGAGGCAAAGTTCCATGCGTTTACAACGGCAGTCAATGGTAATGCGGTAAGTACAAGTTGTGTTTTAGGATATTCAATTATCGTAAATTATAAAGCTTCCGATATTGCAGGAAATGTCGCTACTAAGCAGGTAGTTTATGATTTTCCAAGAGACGGAAATGGTAATTGTTATAACTTTGGATAGTAAAATGAAAGGAGCTTTAGATGACAAATAAGAAAATAAAGATTATATTAATTATAGTTCTTGTGGTTTTGGTTATCTCTTTAGGAATAATTCTTTATTTAAACTATAGAAGCGGTAATGATGGTATTGGAACCGATTATAGTGAATTAACCGATGAAGTTACTAAACTTTATGTTAATGGTGGGACAAAGGAAGAACTCGAGAAGAAAACGGGCTTTGATAATATAGAATCTTTGAATATTATCACAGGTCCGGATTCTTATACGAGAGTTACACCAAGTAAGAGTGTTACCGATAAAAATGATTTAGATGATTATGTTAGTAAAGCAGCGGAACTTTCTAAAAATTTAGAGAAAGAAATTCAAGATAATTTAGATTATTCTATTTCAGTGTCTAATGCTACTGGTAATGTGAAAACATATATGGTTACGCTTAAGTCTTATTTTTACTATATATACATGTTTGATTTAAATAATTTACAAGAGATTATTTTGACAAATTCTGGGCTTGAGGATAATGAGGTAAACGAATACAAGGCTAAGGTTAAGGCAATGGAGATTTTGGATAAGCATCTTGATAATTATCAAAATGAAAGTGATGAGACAACAGCTATTGTTACTTATACTTTAAATGATTCAGAAGCGACTAGTCAGTCTTTATACGATTATTTACTTATTTTAGAGGGTGAGAATTATCTTTATAATTGTGATACAGTAACTAATTTAATGGAAAATCAAAATCAAAGACTTCAAGACTATTATAACTTTGGATTAAGTGAAAGAATTTTAGATAGAAATAATTTGCTGAGCTTATAAAAAAGATGGGTTCAATGTCAAGTAGTGTTGGTCAAACCAAAAACTAGTGATAATCGGACAAGTAATAGAGGGTCAGTAACGACCTTCTTTTATTGTGCTTTAATAGGATTAAGTAAACCCTTTATAAGCAAAACTCTAGCTTTTAAGTGTTT
>ERZ1090868.1355-NODE-1357-length-13001-cov-12.580411_pt1 | contig 13001 bp, 6 predicted proteins | sample MGYA00478475_ERZ1090868 | MGnify/ENA primary metagenome ERZ1090868 (study PRJEB33644, sample SAMEA5815747) | chicken gut metagenome | biome: Chicken; feature: Gastrointestinal Tract; material: Caecum | place: Ireland | collected 2019-01-01 | study: A study of...
ATAAAAACTATTCAATTCTGGCAAATGCCGCCGAAAACGGCATTTGCTCAGAGGAGCCTTTAATAACCGTCGCCAGCAATCGAAAATATTTTCTAAATGCACCTCAAAAACACTTGTCCATTTTATTGATCCGATTTTATTAATGAGCGTTAACACTACACATCGGAAATTGGACGGATTTTACGCGTATTTTCGTTTCTTTTAAAAAATCTTGTCTCGCAGGTGCTTTCGATGTAATACGATTTATATTTATACTTTCTCTTAATATTTTGAAAATTACAGCTAAAAATCCAATCGATAAACGAGTTCGATTTCATAAACCGAAATTCATCAAACTCGTTTCAATCAAGATAACTCGGGATACTACGAATTTGCCTCATATTTTCGTGAAGAATTTACTCGGGTTTATTCCAAGTCGTAAATTGACAAACGCAATTGTCGCTATAAATCGCTTTGCCGCGGGATACCATAAAAGATGCCGCGTACCCCAATAATTTTTAAATCGCATATTCGTCCGTTCGTGACATCCCGTCGACCTCCCGAAAACCGAACATCGCAGCAGAGGCGGTGTGCACCCGACACACGATTTCAGCGAGGAAGCGGCAGCCGCGTCATCCAAAGAAGAACGCCGTCGAGAAACGCCGTGGCGCCCGGCATCGCCTCGACACCCGAGACCGAGGCATAGACAGAAAGCAGCCGACCCGAAGGATGCTCGACATAGCCCGCAAGCGACCGCGTGCCGGCGAGCGTACCGGTTTTGACGTGTGCCCGAACACCCGGAATGCCGCGCCGTCGCATCGTGCCGTCAACACCTGCAACCGGAAGACTCGCAAAGAACGCTTGCCATGCGGCTTCGTCCGCAGCATCTCCCCTACCGTCGGCATAAGCGGCAGCCAGAATGTCGCCCATGAATTTCGCGACAACACGCGTTCGACCGTCGAGTCCCGAACCGCTCGGGAGGTTGAGGCGCGAGCGATCGATACCTTTCTCATCGAGCCATCGGGCAACAACCCGTGCCGATGCGGCATTCGTTCGTTCCTGAGAGAGCGACAGGAAGAGACTTTGCGCGCCCGCGTTGAGCGAATCCTTGTTGATTTGTCGGACGAGGTCAGACAAGGGCGCAGACAACCATCGCGCAGCGACGACATATCGACCGGCGAGCGTACGCCGCTCACCCGAGGCACTCGAACGGAGGCTCCCCTGCCAAACGCCGCCCAAGCGCCGCCAGACGGTACGAATCAGCCGCTCGGCAAACCGATCCGCATCGTCAAGCGAAATATGGATCGAATCCTTGCCACAGAGCGAAGCATACGTACCGCGAAAGACGACACGCCGCCGACCGTCCCGAAACCGTATGACGTCCAAACCGAGTCGATCGTCCCAGTCGACGCAGCGGCCGGCCGAAAGCTTCACGGTTTTCTGCCAATCAATGCCGTCGAGCTCGGGCGTCATCCGAACGTCGGCAGCGCCGCCCGCGCGAGGCACAAAGGCAAAAGAGACGGTACGCGCGCCGATCGACATGGCGTCGGGCCCCACCTGCCAACGCTTCTCCCAACCGGTTCGACGGTATCGCGACGAAAGCGGCTGCGGTTCCACGCCGGCTTCGGCGGAGAAATAACTGCGGTCAATGAGAATGTCGCCCTCAATGGTCCTCACCCCCTGAGCGGCGAGCGTCTCGAACATGCGCTCGAGCGATTCGGCGGAAAAGCACGGGTCGCCCCCGCCTTCGAGAACAAGCGCGGGTTCGGGGCCGTCGCCCTTTCTTCGCCAAAGCACGGTTTCGAAACGAAAGTCCGGCCGTCGAGCTTCGAGAATGTCCAAAGCGGCAAACGTCGTCAAAAGCTTCACGGTCGAAGCCGGCGCATGCGGCACATCATCGCGGTAACCGAGGAGACGCCTGCCGCTCGAAAGGTCGCGAATGTCGAGCGAAAACTTATCGAACGGAATGCCCCATCGTTTGGCGCGGCTGCGGATCGCTTCGGGCAGGCTTTGCGGTGAGTTGGCCGTTGGGTCGACGACAGCCGCAGCCGAAGCGGCCGAGGCAACAATCGGCCACCGACAAGCCGAGAGCGCACAAAAGAATCGAACGCCCCGAATAACGGCGGTTCGGCGACCTATGAACGTCGAACGATCGAAAGGCTTGGCAGCGTTCTTTTCTTCCTGCATGACGAACCGATCGCTCGATTTCGGCAACAGTGAAAACAAAGAAACGAGCGACTCATATCTGTGGACAATGGACCCCCATGTTAACAGCACCCGTCGACATACTTAAAAGCCGCGCCTAATTCCCGCAACGGGCAACACGCCGGGTGCTTACCGACAGAACACGAACGGGCGAAAGCCCGCCCGTGCCGCTCTACCACTTCAAAGAGCAGCACCGGCGAACCTCGCCCGTTCCCAAGCAACCGATCTATCGCCTTATGCTTTCAGCACGTCGTCGGCAGCCGCCCAGCCGAACACGACGGCCGAGATGAAGGCCGTAGCCGACAGGTAGGTGCGGCCGTGGAAGCCGCCCGCCACCTCGCCCGAAGCCCAGAGCCCGGGGATCACGTCGCCGAACACGTCGACGACCTGCATCTTTCCGTTGATCTTCACGCCGCAGTAGGTCGCAAGCAGCACTGCCGTTGACGGCAGCACGTAGAAGGGACCTTCCTTGATTTCTCGCAGTTCGCCCATATTGCCGCTCAGGAACTTGCGGCCGAACACCGTGTCGTAGCCTTTTTCCCGAATATCGCGGTTGTAGCGCTCAACCGTTTCCTTCACGGCCTTCGGATCGAGCCCGGCCTTTGCGGCCGCTTCTTCAACGGTGTTGCCCTTAAAGACAAGGCCTCTTTCTTCCGACTCGAGAACGCTGCCGTTGTTGCGCGCGGTTTTAAGCGAAATGCGGCGCGTCGGTTCATCGTAAACGCAGTAGCCAATGCCGCCCGGCTGTTCGAGCACGTAGTCGCCCACGTCCTTCTTCGGAATGGACTCGTTCACAAAGCGCTTGCCCGCCCGATTGACGACGATGCCGCCTTCCCAATAGGTGTAATGCGAGTCGTTGATCGAATGCGGATCGGTATTGAAGGCGAATGTGGCCTTGATGTAAGGCATGTCCGCAACGTCTGCACCGTAAGCGAGCGCCATCTTGAGACCGTCGCCGTCGCAGCCCTTGCCGCAAATCGTGAGCGTATTGGTCATGCGGGGCACATATTTTGCGAGGAGCGCCTTGTTGCGGGCAAAACCGCCCGAAGCGAGAATCACGCCCTTCTTCGCGCCGAAGGAAACCGTTTTCCCCTCCTTTTCCGCAAAAACACCCACAATGCGCTTTGTCTTGCCGTCAAAGGCAAGGCGCTTGGCGGCCGTTTTCGTATAGAGCGCTGCGCCGAACTTCTTAGCCTGTGCAAGGCACGCCTGCAGCACGCTGTTGGGCTCGATCTCGACGCCGCGGTTGGCGCTCACGCTCGAAAAGAGCAGGTCAGACTGCAGCTTGCCGCCGAGCCCCATGAACCAGTTGTAGACCGCGAGGTGATTGTCGACGAACGTGCGCACGACATCCTTGTTGTTGAGTCCGCCGCCCGTCTGAATGATGTCTTTGAAGAGCAGCTCGTTCGAGTCCTTCTCACCGGCGCGCTTTTGCAGTTCCGTACCAACGACGAGCGAACCGCCGCCGCAGATGGCGGACGATCCGCCCGGAAAGGCCATCTTTTCCAATATCAGCACACGCAGTCCTTTTTCTGCCGCATGCGCAGCGGCAGCCAAGCCGGCACCGCCCGCCCCCACAACGATGACGTCGTAATCTTCGTCAAATTTTTTCGGACGCTCCGTCGGCATCGCCTGCGCGGCGGATCCCGCCAATGCACCAGAGAGACCAAGTGCGCCCGCGGCACCCTGAAGAAATGTTCTTCGCGTTGTCATGTCGCTTTCTCCTTCGTTCGAACGAATGCAACCGGTGCCCGCTCACCGCAATCCCGGTAAGCGCCGAGCAGGCCCATGGTCACCTTCGTCCGATCGTCGTTTGCCGGATCGCAGGCCGCGGAAAGGCTGCCGCAGCCCGCCCCGGTCTTTGAGCCTTAAGCCTTCAGAATCGTTTCCGCTGCGATGTAGCCGAAGATCAGGGCCTTGCCAAAAGCGGTGGAGCCGAGGTAGCTGCGCCCGTGGAAGCCGCCAGTCACTTCACCAGCAGCGTAGAGCCCCGGAATGACGTCGCCGAAGACGTCGGCCACTTCGGCCTTGCCGTTGATCTTCACGCCGCAATAAGTCGAAATGAGAACGGCAGTCGCCGGGAAGATATAGAAAGGCGCCTTTTCAATCGGTCGGATCTTTCCGGAAATGTCGACCAAGTGCTTGCGGCCGAAGTCGCGATCGACGCCCGTCGTCTTCGCGTCTTCGTTGTAGCGGTCGACCGTTTCGCGCACGACCTTCGGGTCGAGACCGGCTTTCTTCGCGACCTCTTCAATGGTGTCGCCCTTTAAAACCAGGCCCTTCTTTTCCGAATAGGTGACGCTGCCGCCCGACTCGTCCATCGTGATCGCGTCTTCGCGAATCGCGCTGTCGTAGAGATTGAAGGCAACCGCATCGGGTTGATCGAGCACGTAGTCGCCGATGTCCTTCTTAGAAATTTCTTCGTTGCAGAAGCGCTTCCCTTCCTTATTGAGCACGATCGCACCGTCGCGGAACACCCAGCAGGCGTCGCGAATGCTCGTCGCCTTGAGGTTGAAGGCGAAAGTCGCCTTGATGTAGGGCATGTCGGCGACGTCTGCGCCGTAGGCGAGCGCCATCTTGAGACCGTCGCCGTCGCAGCCCATCGCGCAGATCGTGCTCGCGTTCTTCATGCGCGGCACATACTTCTCCAGCAGCGCCTTGTTGCGCGCAAAGCCGCCCGTCGCGATGATGACGCCGTCCTTGGCCTCAACCGTCCGCGTCCCGGCCTTGGACGACAGCACCACGCCGCAGATGCGCTTCTTTTCGGCGTCGTAGACGAGGCGTTCGCCCTTCGTATTCGTGCGCAGATCGACGCCGAGCTTCTTGGCGAGCTTCGTCCAGGCATCGATGCTCTTTTGCGTATTGACGCTCAGGTTGCGGGGCACGGACCCCGACTGCGACAGATTTTCGGTGTTGAGCACCATGCCGTGCTTCATGGCCCAGGTGTAGTAAGCGGGCGACGCTTCGGCATACGCGCGAACGACCGCCTTGTCGTTCAACTGCCCGCCCGTACGCATGATGTCTTCGTAGAGCGTGTCGACAGAGTCCTTGATGCCCGCCTTTTTCTGCAGATCCGTTTCAGTAACGGCAACACCACCGCCGCAGATGAGAGAACTCCCGCCGCAGAATGCAAGCTTTTCGGCAAGCAGCACCTTCTTGCCGCCTTCGGCAAGACGAATGGCGGCGGTGAGCCCCGCGCCGCCTGCACCGAGTACGACAACGTCGAACGATTCGTCGAACTTTTCGGGACGTGCGGTCGGCATGGCCGAAACCGCGGCTGCGCCGCTCATGCCTGCCATAAACAAGCCAGCAGACTTCAGAAACGCACGGCGATTGGCTGTCATAACTTCTCTCCTTTTTCTTAAAAATCAGATGTATCTGACGGAATAACGTCTTGTTTGGTCCCAGACTTTTTTATTCCGGCACAACGAAGCGCAAGCTTCATTCACTACAATCTTGGAGGTGCGGCAGTAAGTCCGCCATCGGAAAAAGAACAAACGAGCTTTCGGAAAAACCGGAAGCAACTGAAATGCTTCAATTCGACATCAAGGACCTGCGGGTATTTACTGCCGTGGCGCTCGCCGGGAGCATCACGCAAGCGGCCGAATACGTCCACTTGTCGCCGAGCGCCGCAAGCGACCGTCTCGCCGATCTCGAACGGCGCATCGGCACGCGTCTCTTCATTCGGGGTCCGCGCGGCATGCGCCTCAATGAGGCGGGCGAAGTCTTCGCGCAAGCCGCCAAGCGCATCCTTTGCGAAACAGATTCTCTTGAAACGCAGCTTTCTCACTACGCGCACGCTTGCGAAAAGCGTCTTCGCGTCTTTGCGAACTACAACGCTGCGACCACGTTTCTTCCCGCCCGCGTCGGGCGATTTCTCTCTTCGCACCCCGATGTGCAGATCGACGTCATCCAATGTTCGAGTCCCGACATCGTCAAGCGAGTTGCCGCAGCCGAAGGCGATATCGGCATCACGGCTTACGAGGGGCTGCATCCTCAACTCGAATTTTTGCCTTTTGCCAACGACCGGTTGGTCGGACTCGTTCCGAAAGGACACCCGCTTGCCGGCCGCACGTCGATTGCTTTTTCTGAACTCTTTCCTTACAGCTACGTCGGTGTAGGCCCGTACTCGCCGATGCAGGAATTCCTCTATAGGCGCGCGGAAGAAGAAGGCCGGACCATTCGGCCTCGGATCATCGCATCGAGCCACGACGCCGTCATTTTACTCGTGCAGCAGGGCGCGGGCGTAAGCGTGCTGCCGAGCGGCGTCGTTACGCGCCATGAAGGTATTGTCGAAGTGCCGCTTCAGGAAAATTGGTCGCTGAGACATCTTCGGATTTGCCGGCGAAAAGACCGCACCACCAATTCTCGCGAGCAAAATGCGCTCATTGAAGGTTTTGTCGCTGCGCTGCTCGATCCATGATCGAGAGAGACTGCTGCAAAACGGCTTTCGTTTCTTACTCGACTTCGCCTACGGAGAAACCCATGCCGTTGTACAAGCCCAACACTTGTAGCCTTCACACCCCGGCGGGGTACTCTGCATGCTGAATATCAAATGACAGATCCCGTATTCAAACTGTTTTCAACCAGATTCAATGCGTATTACTATCTTATATTAGTAGAACTACCCCCCCACCCCTAAATCAAATCAATACGATGAGCTCGTGATTGCGTGCACTACGCACGAATCGCGCCGTCCGAAAGTCATGCACGGACGGTCAGGAAATATTTCTTGGAGTTCATAACAATGAAGAACACATTCAAGGCCTCGAAGACAGTCCTCGCACTGGCTGTCACTGGTCTTATTTCCAGCGGAGCTTTCGCTGCAGAGAAGGCTGAAGTCATCACGCCTTCCATGAGTGCCTCCACGCCCACTTTCGAAGCGACCGACCCTACGGCCGAGCACTCTTTCATCCAATCCGGTCTTTTTGACGGCGGCGAAGGTGGTGATTTTGCTGGTGCTCTCGTCACGACAGCTGGCTTGAAATTTGGCGATAAGGCTAGTGTCAGCGGCGCCACGCTTTCCTACCAAGGGAACGAACTTCGTATTCTCGGCGGTACGTTCTCCGGTTTTGAAGTTAAAAAGAACAACATCGGCGGTTCGGTCTTCCAGCATGTCGGCTCGGAGGAAGATGGCGACAAAATGTATTTGACGGTCGATGGTTCGACCTTCACCGGCAATACGGGCGTTCGCGGCGGTGTTGGATATGTTCGCAATGCGAAAGTATTCGAAGTCTCCAATTCGATTCATTCCGGCAACTCGAGCACAGGCGCTGCGGGCGTGTATGACATCCATGGCTCGACGACTGTTATTTCCGACTCCGAATTTGCCGGTAACAAGTCTGCTACGGCGGGCGGTGCTCTTCGAATCGAAGGGGGCAGCACCGAACTTGACAACGTAATCTTTGACAAGAACGAAGCCGGTTCCATTAACGAAAAGGGCCAGGTAACTGATAGCGGTCTTGGCGGAGCGATTCAGCTGATCGGCAACGGTGAGCTGACGGGAACGGATGTTGTCTTCTCTGGCAACAAGACAACGAACAATGGTCACGGCGGTGCGCTCAACATCGCCTCGGCCAATGTGTCGAGCAAGGTTTCGTTCACCGATTCGACCTTCGACGGCAACTTCGCAGGTAATGGCGGCGCAGTCTATGTCCAAGGCCAAACCGTTTCGTTCACCGACACGACCTTCACGAACAACCAGGCCCAGGGTTTCGGCGGCGCCATCCGCGCTAACGGCGGCACGATCAACTTTAACGTTTCGCTTGGCGAAACCAATACCGTTCTCGGCAATACGACGGTCGCCGACAGCTGGACCGCTAATCGCTATGCGGGCGATCTTGGCGGCTTCATGTACCTGCAGAACGGAGCTAAAGCCAATTTCGATGTTGCCGGCACCCTTGTGATCGGCCAGGCGGGAGCGGCGAGCGACGGCATCTCCGCTGTTTCCAAAGCCGGCGAAGTTAATCAAATCAACGTCTCCGGTGATGGCGAAATGGTCGTCAACAGTGACATGACTGCCTTTGTTGGTGAATTGAACATTAAAGGCGGCTCGCTCACGCTCAACTCCGGCATCGGCGAATACGACATGGCGATGCAGGAAGCTGTCAATCTGGCCTCCAAGGGTAACGAGGCGAACTACACATCCGTCGGCACGAGGATCACGCTTACCAATAACGCAGAACTGACGACGGGCGATCTCGCCGTCAATAATTTGCTTGACATCGACGTCACGGACGGTACGCTGAAGACAGGCGCGATCACGGTTGACAAATCCGCCGAATACAAAGATCTTGTGATCAACGAAAAGGAAGAAGCGGCCAAGTCGGTAACAACCACCGGCGCTGCCACCCTTACCTCCAATGGAACAGCCGAAATCGCTTCCATTACCGTGAATGCCGAAGGCGCCAGCTTTGCTGCTGACGGTACTGGCTCGATGACTGTCCTCGGCGATATCGCTGTTGAAGCCGGCTCTTTCACTTCTTCGACAGCTGAGGCTTCTGCTGCGAACGTAACGTCAAAGATCGCCAATGGCTTCAAAGTTAAGGGCGGCGACTTTGTCACTGGAAACGTTTCAGCGGGCAAGACCGGTTCGGTTGTAGTCGAGAGCTCCGGCAAGCTGACCGCCACCGGCGACATCAACGGCGAGAAGGGCGGTGTTTCTGTTGCTGGTACCTTGGTGACTGGACTCGCCAATGTTGTTAACTACGACGCCGCCACCGGCAAGGCTACGGCTCTCACAAACGCTGTTGTTGACTTCAACAACGGGTCGCTCGAAACCACAGATGAAATCGACTTCACGGTCGATGCCTGGAACTCGATCAAAACGGCAGCCGGAGCGGATCACCTGAAGATGGGCAACGGTACGCTCGTTGCCTCCACACCTGACGGCAAGCTCACCTTCGCTGATGTTTCAAAGGTTGAAGGCTACGCTGGACACGCTGTGGTCTATAAGACCGCCGAAAAGGACGGCTCCGTTTCAGTCTTGCCGAGCAATGCCATGACCATCGGCAAAATCGTCTTCGAACAGGCTGAAGGCGGCCAGAAGGTCAGTAAGGTAACTGTCGGCGCCAACGACAAGGCTCACTTCGTCATTCGCGGCACACAGACGGCCGGCGACCAGCTCATTGAAGGCGTCGATGCTTCAACGAAGATCGACGATTTCGTCATCACCAACACGAGCTTCGGTGAAAAAGCTGGTGACCAAGGTGTGCTCGGTTACGACGTTACGTTGAACGCTGTTGATGTTGCAGAAGACACCAACTTCACGTTCAAGACGATTAAGACCACGGACGACTTTACGATTCGCGGCACGGCAACAGTTGCGAATTTCGATGCGGCCAGCACGGTAAATACGGTCAAGGTTGATGGCGGCGTCCTCGCCATGCATGGTTACGTCCCTGGCGAACAGGGTGTAACTGAAACGGTTCGTACGTTCAGCACTGTTGAGGGTACGACTCTCAGCAATGGCGCGCTTTTTGCCGCTGACGATCAGTTCGCCACTGCGCAGCAGTACAAGGCGATGTACGATCAGTACGAAGCCGATGAGGTTGCTTCCGGCTACAAGAACAAGCCCGAAGCCGTCAATATGGTCTACATCGCTGAAAAGACGCATTTCACGAACGCGCTCAATTTCGGTCAGACCACGGACCCGGATTTTGACGCCAAGAAGGTATACAACGTTGTGGCCATTGATCTCGCCGGCGTTGCCGCCAGCGGCTTTGATGCAACGAAGGACTCTATCGTCGCCGTTGACAAAGGCACCTTCGGTACACCAGACGTCGATATGTTCAACCTCAACAAGCAGGTAGTGACGACGATCGACGGCATCGATTACGTTAACGTCGGCACATCGCTTGCTGGCTCGACGGTTGACTTCGGTTCGGTGTTTTACGACAACGACCTCAAAATTGGCGGGAACGGCATGGCTGAAGTTCGCGTCGATGAAGACGAAATGAACACCCTTCGCCTTTTCGGCCTCAATTCGTACGGCTCGGTCGATCAACAGATTCGTCGCTACGAGGGCGGGAACCAGATCGCTCAGATCATCGTCAACAACTACGGTGATTGGACGGAATCCGTTGAAGAAGCTTTCGGACAGCGCGTGGCCTCTTCGGGGCTCCTCAAGGACGGCGTAACCGCTCAGACCTTCCTTGATGCTTTCTATGACGAAAACGTTGCTGTTGAGGACGTGCGTGCCCTGATGAAGGACCCTTCCAAGTATGGCGACATCGTGAAGATGGAGACCGACGCCATGCTTGGTTTCGTCAATTCCCTGCGCGAAGCCGAACATGCCGTCACCAACATGGCCGCTTTGGGCGGTGCGTTCTCGACCTCGTTCGACATCAACGATCAGATCCGCAACACGATCGATCGTCGTTCGTCGCTCGCGAACCTCAACGTTGTGCGCAACGAAACCGGCATCACCCCGTGGGTTGATGTCATGGGCACGTTCAACAGCGCCGACGGCCTCTACGGGTCGTCCGGCTACGAAGCCGACATCTACGGCGCTACGCTCGGTGCCGATTACACGGCTTCCTGCGGTGCCATTCTCGGTGCGGCGATCTCGATCGGTCAGGCCGACGCCAACTCCGTCGACCACAGCTCGAAGATCGACAACGACGTCGACTTCTGGGGCGTGAGCCTCTACGGTTCGCATCGCATCGGCAATGTGAACGGCAAGTTCGACATCGGCTACGTCAGCACGTCGAACGACCTCTCGACGAGCAACGCCTACTTCGGCCGCGTGAAGGAGTCGCTTGACGCCGACATCTTCACGATCGGCCTGGGTGCGGAATACCTCGCCAATGTGGGTTCGCTCAACGTCGTGCCGCACGCCGGCATCCGCTGGTCGTCTCTTGACATGGATGACAGCAAGTACGGAGCCGACTACGACAAGATGAACCTCTTCCAGATGCCGATCGGCGTCACCTTCTCCGGCACGTTCGACATGACGGGCTGGAAGGTTGCCCCGATGTTCGACATCTCGGTGGTTCCGGCCTTCGGCGACAAGGACGCCGTTGCCTCCTACACGGGCGGCATCAGCGAATCCGTGCGCGTTGTCGACACCAACCCGATCCAGGCCACGCTCGGCGTGAACGCCTCGGTCGGTGCCTGGACCTTCGGCGTGAACTACGGTCTCACGGCCGGTTCGGATGAGCGTCTCAACAATTCGCTCAACGCCAACGCCCGCTACTCGTTCTAATCGCGCCTGAGACGAGTAGCCGCCCTTAACCGCCCGCTCACGGCGGGCGGTTGAGGCAAAAAGCGAAGCCCGTTCTCCGTTCCGAAAACGGGGAGCGGGCTTTTTTTCCCTGCGCCCTGCCCTTTGTGCTCATTGCCCCGCTTTGCTCCGAGGGATTTGAGACTCCAAAGGCGCCCTCGGTAGAGGTCCGATATGCCCGAAGAACTCACTTTGCGCTTTGCGTCGAACACCGACGACGATCTCGTCGAAAAGAACCGCGCCCGCCGCGCTGCCGGATCGATGAAAAAGAACGCTGTGCAGCGCATCCGACCGACAGGCTGCGCCTCCGACCAAAAACGCCGAACGGCGCTGCGGCTTTTTGAAACGGGCTTCGGCTACAAGTCGGTAGCCCAGATTCTGTCGCTTTCTCCCTACACGGTGCGCGATTGGATGCGTGCGTTCCGCGCGGGACGCTTTTCCACACACCTCAGCCCCAAGCAGTACCGATATCCGGAAGAAATCAAAATACGTGTCGTCGAGCTGCGTGCAAGCGGCCTATCCTGGAAAGAAATCGAAGAAGCGACGGGCGTCAAGCGTTCCACATGCCGATCGTGGCTTAGAACCAAACAAAATTAATTCTCTTCATTACGCCAAACTTCCGGTTTGAGGTTCATGCCGACAATGGCAGGAGAGAACGTAAACACCTACCCCCGGTCGCACAACGCATTTCACTCGAAAATCCCGATCGGATCCCTTTAAACACGCCTTCTTTTTCGCGTTTCGTGATGCGATATTCATTCGCAAATGCCCTATGATTAGCAGGACCCGAATTAAAAAGTCTTTTGTATTTCTGCAGGCAGATTCAGCTTGACCGCCGAGAAGCGCGTTGAGCTGCGCGGTTTCGGCTTTTGCCGAAAAAGAGTATGCGGCAGGCTGCGAACGAAATGGCGGATACGAAAAAAACGACTCGTCTAAGAAGCGCTTTCTCCGACTCGCTTGATCTGGCGGGCTGCAAGCCCGCTGAACTGTCGAATGAGAAATCGGAACAGTTCAATTTGAAGCTTCCCGAAGACACGCCGCAGCGTGTGCCCCGCTGGGCGACGCTTGAAGCGCGAGCCAAGGCCATGCAAATACAGGGCGTGCCTTCGCAGGAGGGAGCCGTTGCGCATTCAGCCCGGGCGCAAGACGACTTGGAGATCACGCGCTACGCTGCCCGAGCCCTCAAGCGCGCCTACGAAGCAGCAGTCAAAAGTGAACTCAGAACACTCGTTCTGCTCGAAGGTCCCCGCGGGTGCGGCGCATCAAGGGTGGCCGAAGAGCTCGAGAACCGCGGCCCCCTCGTCGACCTCTCGATCGAGCGAAACCGCCGGGATGCAGAGGCCTCGCCCCTGGCGTTTCTTTCGCGCTACTCGGCCGTTTCGTCCGTGGTTCTTCTTTCGGCGCATCTCTCGCCGAAGCTTCTTTGCTTCGTGCTCGAACGCGCAGGAACGCCGAAAACGTTTGATCTCGGTGCGAAAGTCCCCGACGTCATCGTTGCAGTGCTGCCGAGTTTGCCGCTTGAAGCTGCGGCCCTGCCTGCAGCAGCCTCGCCCGGTCCCGGCATTCGACAGGTGCGCATCCGCACGCTCACCGA
>ERZ1090868.1357-NODE-1359-length-12989-cov-8.463198_pt1 | contig 12989 bp, 12 predicted proteins | sample MGYA00478475_ERZ1090868 | MGnify/ENA primary metagenome ERZ1090868 (study PRJEB33644, sample SAMEA5815747) | chicken gut metagenome | biome: Chicken; feature: Gastrointestinal Tract; material: Caecum | place: Ireland | collected 2019-01-01 | study: A study of...
CTACACTTATGCGATCGTCGGCAGCGTCAGATGTGTATAAGAGACAGATCTGGAAAAGATCGGCGACCACTGTTCTAACATCGCGATTTACACCATCCAGCTCGTCGAGGGCAGCGGCAGTTTCGATACGCACAGTTTTTCCAAGCAGGCATATAAGAGTTCGCCTGAGTTTAGGCAGGCGGTCTCCTACTTTGAGACCAAGTATATGAATGCGCTGCCGCGCAAGACGCCCGAGGCGTAAGCGCAGGCCCGCGCATGCGGGCGGAAACCGCCCAGAATGCGAAAAAAGCGCCCCGCTGAGGGGCGCTTTTTTCGATGGTCCGCAGCATAGGCGGTCACGCCTGGATGCACGGCAGGCGATCCAGCACCTGTCCGGTCAGCGAACGGGCAGGGCCGTGAGATACGATTTCATAGGTGTTTTCGGTGCCGACCACGCCAACACCGGGCAGGGCGATCTTGGGCTCACAGGCAAAGGTCATGCCGGCCTCGAGCGGCGCACGGAAGCCACGCGCGAGCACGGGGCTTTCATCCATGACTAGGCCGATGGAGTGCCCCAGGAACTTACCGCCGTTCATAAAGCCCTCGGCGAACTCTTCGGGAACGGTAGGCCACAGATCCAGGAAGATCTCCTCCGGGACGGCGCCGGGTACCAGGCGCTCGGCGACCTGATACTCGAAGTTGGTGCAGAAGTCATAGGCGCGGCGGATGCGGTCGGCCTCGGGATGGCGGTCCAGGTCTCCATAGAAATAGACCGCCGACTTGTCGGTGTGATAGCCGTCGATGCCCGACGGGATGTCGAGCAGGATGAGGTCGCCCGCGCGCAGTAGGCGGCGGTTGTCGCCGATGGCGGGCATGGCGATGCAGGTGCCCGCGTTGCCGTCCGGGCCGTCAAAGGCGGTCACGCGCAGGCCGTTCTCGGAAAATGCACATAGGCCGGCGACGTCCTCGCCCAGGAGCTGGTTAAACCGGGAGATCCCCATGGCGCCGCGGGCGAGCAGGGCCCGATAGATATCGGCGCACAGCACGGCTTCACTGATGCCGGCATGGATGAGGCCGGGCGTCACTTGCTCGATCACCTCGGCGTGGATCGCGCCTGCGCGGCGCATGCAGTCCAGCTCATAGGCGCTTTTGTGCGCGCGCAGATCGGCCAGAAGCGGGCTGATATTTTTGTAGGAGGCAAACGGCAGATACTTGCGCACCAGTCCCAGCCACTCGAGCGAGGCGGTCTTGCACTCGACATAGGCCGAATCCGGGACCGGATAGCTGCCCTCCAGCACGCGGAAGGACTTCATGGGGCGGATGTCGGCAAAGAGCGACTCTTCCTGCGCGCGGGGGAAATAGCGCCGCACCCAGAAGGTCGCAGCATCGGGAGTGATTACCAGGACGCCGTCCTGCATGGTTCCGGTCAAATAGTATAGACTGATCTTATTGTTGATAAGGGCTATCTCCCAGGCGGGGTCGCGGTCTGAAAGCGCCGCGCGCAGCGCGGCCAGGCGGGCATCCAGTTCGCTCTTGGGGACTTGATTGTGGGTCAGCATGCTCACTTCTCCTTTTCGGTCAGGGATTCCTACCTATGATTATACCAGAATGCGCGGATATTACAACGAGAAAACCTTGCGCAGGCGGGAAAGGGGCCAGTATGCGCAAGATTTCAAAGAGAGTTTACAGTTTCCTCCATTGACTTTTATTGGCGGGCGGTTTATGATGATAACAGGCGAAAATAACGTTTTTTTGGAGGAACTATGCTGAAGAAAGTCAGAAAATTGATAGGTGACCGCCGCGTTGTGGGGGGCCTGCTCCTGGCGCTGCAGGTGGCGTTTATGATATGGCTTATCTGCTTTATCAGCCTGCGCTGGATGTGGATCTACCGCGTTTGCAACATCATCAGCGCCATCATGGTGGTCTGGCTGATTCGTAAGTATGACAACCCGGCATACAAGATTCCCTGGATTATCGTCATTTTGCTCTTCCCGATCTTTGGCGGCCTGTTCTATCTCATGTGGGGCAATACGCCCTTCAACCGTGCCCGCGCCCGCCACCGGCAGGTGCTGCGGCATCCGGACTTCTCCGGCGCGCCCGAGCGCCCGGCCAGCGAGGCCCTGGCGGCGGCCCTGCCACGGCATACGCGCGGCATGCGGTATATTGAGCATGAGAGCGCGATGCCGGTCTGGGCAGACACGGTCACAACCTATTATCCGGTGGGAGAAAAGCAGTTCGCTGCCATGTGCGAGGCGCTGGAAGGGGCCGAGCGGTTTGTATTCCTGGAATACTTCATCATCGAGGAGGGCAAGATGTGGGACACCATGCTCGGGATCTTGGCGCGCAAGGCCAAGGCCGGCTGCGAGGTGCGGGTCCTATACGACGATGCCGGCTGTGCGGGCACGCTGCCGCACGGCTATGATGCGTATCTGGCCTCGCTCGGCATCCATGCGGTGCGCTTTAACCGGTTTATCCCTACCCTCAACACCTACCTAAACAACCGGGATCACCGCAAGATCTGCGTGGTCGATGGCAATATCGGGTTTATGGGCGGCATCAACCTGGCAGATGAGTATATCAACGCCAAGGTGCGCTTTGGGCACTGGAAGGATACCGGGGTGCGGCTGGTCGGACCCGGCGTGGCGAACATGACCGAGATGTTCCTACAGATGTGGGAATACACCACCAAGGATCGCTTCCCGGATCGCGCCCGGTATATGCCGACGGTCGTGCGCGCCGGGGACGGCTATGTCCAGCCGTTCTATGACAGCCCGCTGGACAACGAGAATGTGGGTGAGGCGGTGTTCATGCACATTATTAACCGCGCCCAGCGTTATGTCTATATCACAACGCCTTACCTCATCCTGGACAATGAGATGATTACGGCCCTGACCGTGGCTGCGCAGTCGGGTGTGGATGTGCGTATCATCACGCCCGGCATCCCGGACAAAAAGCTGGTCTATCGGGTCACCCGCTCTTACTATCAGCAGCTCTACCGCGCGGGCGTCAAGATCTATGAGTACCGGCCGGGGTTCCTGCATGCGAAGACCATCCTCTCGGACGATGACGTTGCGGTCGTGGGCACGATGAATATGGATTTTCGCTCCTTTTTCCTGCATTTTGAGTGCGGTACCGTGCTGTATGGCGGACAGACGATCGCGGATATCCGGGCCGATATGCTGGACACCATGGGCCTGAGCCGGGAGATCGACGACGAATGGTTCCGCAGCGTGCCCTGGATTGCTTCCATTGCCGCTTCGCTGCTGCGGCTGTTTGCGCCTATGCTCTGACGACAGGATTTTCTTTGCATGGATGGCAAGATGTGTTATAATAGGTACCATCGACAAACGGCACGGCGCCTGTCGCCGCGCCGTTTTTTTTTGCGCGCCGCCCGGGCGGCGCAGAGGGAGGAAACTATGCTGCAAATTCGGCAGATCAGAATAGGGGACTACCGCGCGGCCTACCGGCTCATCCGGCAGGCGTTTGGCGGCTCCAACATATCAGACGGGCATGAGCAGGACTGGGTCATCGCCCAGCGCAGCGGCAAGGGATACAACCCGGCGCTGGAACTGGTCGCCGAGTGCGATGGGAGCCTGGTAGGACATGTGCTATTGACCGAGCGGGCGGTGCGCACGCCGGGCGGCCCGCGTACCGTGCTCTATCTGGCGCCGCTGTGTGTGCGGCCGGACTGCCGAGGGCAGGGGATTGGCGCAGCGCTGGTCGCCGAGGCTTTCTCGCGTGCGGCCGGGCTGGGATACCGGGCAGCGTTCCTGGTGGGCGATCCGGGCTATTACAGCCGGTTTGGCTTCCGGCCGGTTACTGAGTTTGGCATCCAGAACTGTTCTCAGATCCCCGATGTGTATGTGCAGGCGGCTGAGCTGCGGCCGGGCGCTTTGGGAGACATCTACGGGGAGTTGCACCTGAGTGCGTAAATAAACACAAAAAAGAGCGCCATCGCACAGATGGCGCTCTTTCCTATGTGTCGGATAGGATGTTTATGCCTTTAACTTTTCGGTGAAGTCCCGGAATACTTCGGAGATCTTGATCTGCTGCGGGCAGACCGCCTCACAGCTGCGGCAGCCGATGCAGGCGCTCGGCTGCTTGTCTGCTGGCACCGCCATGAGCGCCATCGGCGCAAGGAAGCCGCCGCCGGTGAACGTATGCTCATTGTACAGCTTGAGCAGCATGGGGATGTCCAACCCTTTGGGACAGTGGCTTGTGCAGTAGTGGCAGGCGGTACAGGGCACGCCGGTCGTCATACGGTCGGCAATGGTGAGCAGCGCTTGCAGTTCCTCCGAGTTAAGCGGCCGGTCGGTCTCAAAGGTATGGATATTGTCCTGCATCTGCTGGGCGTTTGACATGCCGGATAGGATCATGGTCACGCCGGGCACGGTCTGCAGAAAGCGGAAAGCCCAGGCCGGGATGGCCTCGTCCGGGCGCAGTGCACGCAGCGTCTCGGAATCCTCCGCATTCAGCGTGGCCAGCTTGCCGCCGCGCAGCGGCTCCATGACCCAGACCGGCAGGCCGTACTCGCCCAGCAGCTCGACCTTGCGCTTGGCGTCCTGGAACGACCAGTCGATGTAGTTGAGCTGGATCTGGCAGAACTCCATGTGCGCCCCATAGGCATCTAGGAAGCGCCTCATAACGTCGTAGGAGCCATGTGCCGAGAAGCCCAGATGGCGGATACGGCCGTTCTTTTTCTGCTCCAGAAGATAGTCCAGGATGCCGTATTTGGGGTCTAGATATGCGTCAATGTTCATCTCACAGACGTTGTGGAACAGATAGAAGTCAAAGTAATCCACACCGCACTTTTCCAGCTGCTTTTCAAAGATTTCCTGTACCTTATCCATATTGGAGAGGTCGTAGCCCGGGAATTTGGTGGCCAGATAGAAACGGTCACGCGGATACTTTGCGAGCGCCCGCCCCAGGACGGTCTCGGAATTGCCGTCGTGATAGCCCCACGCGGTGTCATAGTAGTTGACGCCGTGCGCCATGGCATAGTCGACCATCTCGGCCGCAGCCTGCTCGTCGATTTGCGCGTCGTTGCCGCCGATGGTCGGCAGGCGCATACAGCCCATGCCGAGCGCGGACAGCTTCAAATCCTGAAACGTTTTGTAGATCATCACATACTCCTTCTCAAATCGTGGTGTCAGTTGCCGCCGGCCGCGGCCTGCGGCCCGGCAAATTTGTTCACAATAAGAGCATACACCTTGAAGTGCACTCCAAGTCAATACCCTGGGCGCATAGATTTTACAGGCCCAATGTGGTAAAATGGAGCGGGAAGGGGGAGAATGCGATGGAATATCGGGTCAATGACCGGGCGTTGGAGGCCGCGTCCTTCCTAGCGCTCGTGGGGCAAATATGGCAAGGGGACTATGACGCGGAACAGGCCCGGGACGCCCTATCCCGGACCTACAATATCACGGCCTATGACGGCGCGCAGCTGGTCGGCTGCCTGCGGATCTTGACCGACGGGCATTATTTTGGCACAATCACCGAGCTGCTCGTCCTTCCGGCATACCAACGGCAAGGGATTGGCAGCAAATTGCTGCGGCTGGCCCAGGCGCACACACCGACCATGCTGTATTTTGGCGCACAGCCCGGCCTGGAAGCGTTTTATGAAAAAAACGGCTGCAAGAAGAGCATGCAATCATATCTCATACCCAGGCCGCCGGGCTGACAGCCTGAAAGCCCAGTGCAGCTTTTTTGAAGGGTCCGCACAGCGGGCAACGCCTGCGCATCGTCGGACTTGGCATGGGCTGCGCCGTGAGGACGGCATAATTTAGAAGAGAATGGGAGAAATCACGATGCAAAAACAGGATACCTATCGGATTTTGGTGCTGGATGGCCAGGGCGGCGGCATTGGCGGACGGCTGGTGCGACTGTTGTCCGAGCGCATCCCGGAGGGCTGTGCGCTCATGTGCGTGGGGACCAACGCGCTCGCTACCAGTACGATGCTCAAGGCTGGCGCAAAACAGGGCGCGACCGGGGAGAACGCCGTGATATACAACGCCGGGCGGGCGGATTTGATATTAGGACCGATCGGCATGATCTTGGCCAACGGGATCCTTGGGGAGGTCAGCCCAGCGATGGCGGCCGCGGTCTCCGGGGCGGAGGCGGTCAAGATCTTGATCCCATCCGCAAGCTGCGGGGTGCGGATCGCAGGAACGGGTGAACTGCGCCTGGAAGAACTGCTGCTGGACGCAGTAGACCGTGCCGGGCAGGAGATTGCGCGCTGCCGGCAGACGGAATAAAAACTTTTGCCAGCTTCGAGCCTGGCGGACAAAAAGGCGGCAGGTACCACAAGTGTACCTGCCGCCCTTTTTGTTATGCGTCCAGAACGGGAAGGCGATTAGACCGCATGGATCTGTTTGCCGTCCAGCCAGGCATATAGGTTGTCAAACACGATATCTGCGCGCTGTTCCATGGACTCTGCGGAGGCGAACGCAATATGCGGGGTGAGGAGGGTGTTCGGCGCATGGAGCAGCGGATGGTCGGCCGGCAGGGGCGGTTCGCTCTCAAAGACATCACAGGCTGCGCCAGCGATCGTACCGTCTTGCAGCGCCTGTGCCAGGGCTGCGGAATCGACCACCGCGCCGCGCGCGGTGTTGATCAGGAGGGCCTGCGGCTTCATCTTGGCAAGCTCGTTTGCACCGATCATGCCCTGGGTTTGGGGCGTCAGCGGGCAGTGCAGCGAGACGATATCGGCCTGCGTGAGCAGCTCGTCCAGGGTAACCTGCGCGTCAAAGACCGGATCGGTGACCTGGCTGCGGTTGTAGGCGATGACCCGGCAGCCGAACGCCTTGCACAGCGCCGCGACACGCTTGCCGATGGCACCTGCGCCCACGATACCGACGGTCTTGCCGCAAAGCAGCCGGCCGACCAGGCCATCCTTGGTGCCGCCCGCCCGACAGCGCGCCTCGGTCTGGCTGACATTGCGCAGGAGGTGAATCATAAAGCTGATGCACAGCTCTGCGACGGCCTGGGTCGCATAACCCGAGGCGTTGCTGACCGCGATGCCGCGCGCCCGGGCCAGGTCCATCGGGACATGGTCTACGCCAGTGAACGCAACGTCGATGAACTTGAGATGCTTGGCTGTATCCAGCACCGAGGGATCCAACGGCATGTTGGCGAGCATGATGACATCGGCATCCCGGCTGCGCTCGGCCTGGACGGCAGGCGTTGCGTCCTTGGGATATGCTACGAACGTGTGGCCCATCTGCGCAAGCTTTTGTGCGTGCCGTTCCAGTACTGCGTCGGATACGCCTAGGCCTTCGAGCAAAACGATTTTCATAACAGAGTCCTCCTTATCCGGGCAGGGCATGCCGTGCGGGAATGCCATTGCGCTTTGGTAAGACCATTGTATCATATTGCGGGCAAAATGCAATTGTCCGCCTGGAAATGCAGCCCATGGCCAGCGTATCCTGCGAAAAAAATCGGAGCAAGTATTTCGCTTGCTCCGATCAGATGGCACCCCCGACCAGATTCTAACTGGTGGCCTACCGCTTAGGAGTACGGCGTGCCGCTTCGTACATCGTCCGCTTCATAATTTGCCTTATTGTTTAATCTGAAATTGTATAGAATGAGCGCCATCATCATTTCGGTGATGGCGCTCATTTTCAGCAGCAGTAGTAGGCGCTGTGGGAATGTGTGTAAACGGTCAAGGGGCGGAGCTGTGGGAAACGGTGTTTGCGGTCTGTGGGAAAGCTGGCAGCTTTTCCATCGGGCCGTGAATATCTGTTTTCCATCGGCGGAGCGGCCGTTTTCCACATTTCCATAGTGTAAAGCAGCGTGATAACACACTTGTATATTGCTTTTCTGCAAGAAAGGATTTATAATAAATTGTGGTTAGTCATTGCTAACCACAATTCCGATTCCTGGAGGCAGTTATGGGAATATTAAAGGTTTTTTTCAACAATACCCGCAAGCCCGAAGGATTGCTGGGCAGGTGCATGGTGGGCAGCATGAATCGTGCCCATGCTGCCCTCGCGGATTGGGGCATTAGCTATTTGCCTGAAACAGGTCCCACCGAGATTGCGGAGTTGGGCTGCGGTGGTGGGCGGAATATCCGAGCCCTTTTGCGAAAATACCCTGCCGCGACTGTCGCCGCCTTGGACTATTCAGAAGTATCTGTGGAAAAGGCCAGGAGTGTGAACCGCAAGGGGCTGCAAGCCGGTCGCTGCCGTATCATACAGGGAGAGGTGTCTTGCCTTCCCTTCGAGGATGGCGCATTTGATTTGGTAACCGCATTTGAAACGGTATATTTCTGGCCTGGTCCTACGGAGAGCTTCCGGGAGGTGTACCGAACTCTGCGGCCGGGCGGCATCTTTCTGATCGTCAATGAGTCGGACGGAGAAGATCCCCACGCCAGCAAGTGGCTTTCTGTCATTGATGGGATGAGGATCTTCGATGGAGACCAACTTGCCCGTTTTCTCACCGAGGCAGGTTTTTCTGAGGTCATCCTAAATCGGAATGCGAAAAAGCATTGGCTCTGCGTGCTGGCGATGCGGGAAAACAGCAGCCTTTTAGAAAATGAAGAACTGGGTGGCATCTCATAAATAGTGGAAAATAGTGCGGTCGAGTACGGCATTTGACTTGCCATTCAACCATTGGAATGTTTTTGATGAAGTGTACCGTATATGCTGGAACCAGTGAAACGAACTTTACGACGAATGGAGGAACAGAAGATGTGGAAATACACAATCCAAGTAGACGGCATGATGTGCGGTATGTGCGAGAGCCATGTGAACGATGCGGTGCGGAAAGCCTTTCCGGTGAAGAAGGTCACCTCATCTCGGAGTAAAAAAGAGACTGTGGTAATCACGGAAACGGAACTGGATCAAGAGGCTTTACAGGCGGCTATTTCCGCCACCGGCTATGAGGTGGGGGAGATCCGAAAGGAGTCCTGGGAGAAGAAGGGCCTGTTTGGCCGGTAAGGAGCCGGTACACAGTTTTTGGAGAGGAGGCGGATAAATGCTGGCGGAATTTCTGGCGGACCGGGGAGACTGGACACAGGTGATGCCCGGCGCACGAGCCTGCCTGTTTTCCCTGTGCGAGAGGTCATTCCCTCTGCCCCTCCGGTTGGAGCCTCTGCACTTCGAGGTATTGTTCTGCCTGGCCGGGATGTTGACCCTGACCCGGCGGGATGGTTCGGCTCTGAGGTTAGGTACCCGGCAGGTGCTGCTCCTCACCAATCTCTCCGATTTGGCTGGAGCCAGCGTGGACGCCCCGCTGGAGGGTGTCCTGATAGCGGTGGACGCCAGGGGCGCCCGGGAGAGCCTGCAAACCATCTGCGATTTGCTGGGTGGCCTGGCCCTGGACACAGGGCGGGTGCGGTGCTGGATGGCCGGCCGTGGCGGCTGCGCCGTGGAGGGTCCCACCGACTGGAGTCGGGCGGCCTTTGCCAACCTGGACTGTCTGCCCCAGAGTGAGCGGGCGCGCTGGTGCGTATGGAAGTCGGTGGAGCTGCTCTACCTGCTCTGCAATCCGAAGGGGCAGGAGGCTGCGGCTCCGGCATTGGAACGTGAGACGGCGCAGAGGTTATCTGAGATCCGCCGATATATGGAGGAACACCTGGACGAGCCCCTGACTATCCCGGTCCTGAGCCGCCGGGCCTGCCTCTCCGCTACCGCCTTCAAGGAGGGCTTCCGTCAGCTGTATGGTCTGCCGGTTCATACCTGGCTGCGCCAGCGGCGGATAGAGCGGGCGGCAGAGCTGCTTCGGGGTTCCGCCCTCAGTGTGCTGGGGGTAGCCCAATCGGTGGGATATGGCAGCGCCAGCCAGTTTTCCGCCGCCTTTCGTCGGCAGTACGGTATGACGCCGGCCATGTATCGAAAAATGTCCGAACCGGCATAACCTTGTCCGATTTGGTGATACGCGGAGTTCTTCCTCTGCTATAATATTTGAATATGCGAAGGAACGAGATTGTTTCCGGACAGGAGGAAATCGGAATGAAACAACATCGCTTCTGGGCCTGGGGCGCCGTGATCTGCATGGTCATGGTGATGATTACGGGCTACAAACACAAATAAATACATCGTAGAAAGGAAGAATGCCCTATGATGAAGCACTATGTTAGACTGGCCTGCTTTGTGGGCGGCGTCCTGTTCGGCTCCGCTGGCGTGAAGATGCTTGCCAGCAAGGACGCCAAGAAGGCCTATACCCATATTACCGCTGCTGGCCTGCGGATGAAAGACAGCGTGATGGAGACGGTCACCTCCGTCCAGGAGAACGCCGCCGACATTCTGGCCGCCGCCAAGGACATCAACGAGGCCCGGGCCGCTAAGGAAGCCGAGGCTCAGGTAGAAGGCCAGGAGGCTTAAAAAATTGCGGAAGGGAGCCGGGAATCGGCTCCCTTTTTCCATAAGGAGAGATTTTTGATGCGGGCAACAATCGTACATGAGAGCCGGGGCCGGATGCGCCTGCGGCTCCGTCAGAAAAATATGACTCTCCGGCAGGCTGACCTGCTGGAGACTTGGCTGAAAGGCCAGCCCTGGACAAAAGAGGCTGTGGTCCATGAGCGCACTGGCTGCGTTATCGTGACCTACACAGGGAGTCGGGAGACGGTACTGGCCGCCTTCGGAACTTTCACTTGGGCCGGTGCGGAATCGTCCGTCACCCTGCCCAGCCACAGTACCCGGGAACTGAACCGGGAATTTCAGGAGAAACTGGTGGGCAAGGTGTTGATGAAGGGGGCCGCCGCCCTGTTCCTGCCCGCCCCGCTGCGGATTGCCCAGGTGGTCTGGCACATGGCACCTTTCCTCCGCAAAGGGCTCCGATGCCTGAGCCGGAGGAAAATCAAGGTGGAGCTGCTGGATGCCTTGTCCATCGGTATCTCCGCCTGCCGCCGGGACTTCGGCACCGCCGGAACCGTCATGTTCCTTTTGGAGATCGGCGAGCTGCTGGAGGACTGGACGAGGAAGAAGTCTGTGGCCGACCTGGCAGAGAGCCTGTCCCTCCATGTGGATCGGGTGTGGTTGAAAACAGAGGCCGGCGAGGTACTCGCCCCCATCGGCCAGATCCGGCCCGGTGACCGGGTGGTGATCCGGGCCGGGGGTGTCATCCCCCTGGACGGCGTGGTGGCAGAGGGGGAGGTCACCGTCAACCAGGCATCCCTCACCGGCGAGTCTGTCCCTGTGGCCAAGCGCCCCGGCGGCGCGGTCTACGCCGGCACCGTGGTGGAGGAGGGCGAGTGCGTCCTGGAGGTGAAACAGGCCTCCGGCCAGGGCCGCTACGACCAGATCGTGGAGATGATCCAGCGATCCGAGCAGATGAAGTCCGCCGCTGAGGCCAAGGCGTCCGGCCTAGCGGACAAGCTGGTGCCATATACCTTCGCAGGGAGCCTGCTGAGTTTGGCCCTTACCCGGAATGTGACCCGGGCCCTGTCGGTGCTGATGGTGGACTTTTCCTGCGCCCTGAAACTGGCCATGCCCCTGGCGGTGCTCTCCGCCATGCGGGCGGCAGGTCGAGAGCACATCACAGTCAAGGGAGGCAAATTCCTAGAGGCAGTTGCCCAGGCAGACACCATCGTCTTTGATAAGACCGGCACCCTCACCCACGCCTGTCCCCAGGTGGCCCAGGTCGTCCCCTTCCACGGCAAGGATGAGACGGAGATGCTGCGCCTGGCTGCCTGCCTGGAAGAGCACTTCCCCCACTCCATGGCCAACGCCGTGGTGGAGGAAGCCCGTCGCCGAGGGCTGCGCCACGAGGAGCGCCACGCCAAGGTGGAGTACCTGGTGGCCCATGGTATTGCCAGTTCGGTGGATGGGGAGCAGGTGCGCATCGGCAGCGCCCACTTTATCTTCGAGGATGAAAAGGTGACCATCCCGGAGGGCGAACAGGCCAAATTCGACGCCCTGCCCCCGGAGTATTCCCAGCTCTATCTCGCCATCGACGGAGTGCTCTCCGCCGTGATCTGTATCTCCGATCCCCTGCGGGAGGAGGCAAAGGACGTGCTCTCCGCCCTGTGGGGCTTGGGCGTGAAAAACGCCGTCATGCTCACCGGGGACAGCCCCAGCACCGCAGCCGCCATTGCAGAGCAGCTGGGGGTAAACGATTTCCGGGCTGGTGTACTCCCGGCGGACAAGGCGGACTATGTGGCCGCCCTGCGCCGGGAGGGACACACTGTTCTCATGGTGGGGGACGGCATCAACGACTCCCCGGCCCTCTCCGAGGCGGACGCGGGCATCGCCATCAGCGACGGGGCGGCCATCGCCCGGGAGATCGCCGACATCACCATCGCCGCCGACAGCCTGTGGGAGCTGGTGCAGCTGCGTCAGCTGGCCATGGCCCTGATGCACCGCATCCAGAACAACTACCGCTTCGTCATCGGCTTTAACGGAGCGCTCATCGGCCTTGGCGTGGCGGGCATTCTGCCTCCAGCCACCTCCGCCATGCTCCACAATCTGTCCACCCTGGGGGTAAGCCTCCACAGCATGAGCGCCCTGCCCATGTCCAAAACAGAATAACGTACCCAGACAGAGCCCGGCGCGTTTGCACCGGGCTTTTTCAATCTGCCTATTGACAAATGCTCCCGTCAGCTGTATTATAACGTTGTTATATCACACTGTTATAAGGAGGCAGCCTCATGGAAGAGAGAACTACTGCTACTCTGGAAAAAATCCAGAAAGCTGCGTTGGCGGAGTTTTTGGATAAAGGATTTCAGGGGGCATCCCTGCGGCAGATCGTGAAGAACGCCGGGGTGACCACCGGGGCCTTTTACGGCTACTTCTCCAGCAAGGAGGCCCTGTTCAACGCCCTGGTGGAGCCCCATGCCGCCGCTCTCATGGGCAAGTTCATGGAGGCCCAGACCTCCTTTGCCGAACTGCCCGAGGAGCAGCAGCCAGAGCACATGGGGGTGGAGTCCTCCCACTGCGTCCACTGGATGGTGGACTATATCTGCGCCCACCGTGAGCCGGTGAAGCTGCTCCTCACCCGCTCGGAGGGCACCAGCTATGAGCACTTCGTCCACAACATGGTGGAGGTGGAGGTAGAATACACCCTCCAATACA
>ERZ1090868.1359-NODE-1361-length-12971-cov-9.559771_pt1 | contig 12971 bp, 5 predicted proteins | sample MGYA00478475_ERZ1090868 | MGnify/ENA primary metagenome ERZ1090868 (study PRJEB33644, sample SAMEA5815747) | chicken gut metagenome | biome: Chicken; feature: Gastrointestinal Tract; material: Caecum | place: Ireland | collected 2019-01-01 | study: A study of the...
ATTATATAATAATGTATAGCAAAAAGGGACGGTCGCACGACCGCCCCTTTTTTCAGGAGAAAACAATTAAGTTATGCGGACGCCGGCGAAGCCATACGCCCAAATCTTTTCTTCCGCATTAATTTTCCTTTACGTTGAGCTGGTTATCTTCCCAAAGGGATTCCCAGGTCACATCAGTCATAGACTTGATTTTGATGCAGTCGACGCCGGGTCCGATGTCCATCGATTCCATATCGCCGAAGGGCGCGCCCTGACCGATGAGTTTTATGGTGTTGTCGCCCTTTTTGAGGCTGATTTTTGTGGAGATGGTGAAATCGGCAAAGGGAACGCCGTATTCGACGGTGGCGGCGCTGTCGATCTTTTTGCCTGTTACGGTAAAAGGATTGTACTCGATTATTTCGCCGTTTACCTCTATCTGCATTATAGAATCATCGACGGTCATCGTGCCCCATTCTGACGCCAGACGAAGAACCAAAGTAGCCTCCACCGCCTCTGCCGAGGTAAAGTCGAAGGTAAGGGCGGTGTTTTCAACGCCGAAGAAGCCGACGAAATACCCGTTGCTTATTGAGTTGAGCACGCTTTGATTTTCCCTGATTTTTTGAGTGTTCTGACCCTGAATGGTCTGACAGCCCGTTGCATTGTTGGACCAACCGTGACCGCTGTATTCGGAGAGGTCGCACCCTTCGGCTTCAAACACCGCCGTTTTAGTGCCGGCGGGATCGTCGGGAACTTCCTCCGAAGGGGTACTGCTGCATCCTACGAGCGCACCCATCGTCAGCGCGACTGCCGACATTATAACTCCTGCAATTATCTTTTTCATATAAATACAAATCTCCTTTTAAAAAATTATTTGCTTTTTGAATTTATGACCTTTGCGCCTGCGACGACCGCCGCGAGGACAACAAGACCGCCTATCATGGTTATTCCTGTCACAGAGCCCTGGCAACCGCTTACGCCGCCATGATACTCTTCGGGAGGTTCATCCATGGGAGTACCGTCGACATCGCTCGTGGGCTCATCCTCGAATATGCCGTAGAGGTTAATGGTAACCGTAGTTTCAACAGGAACGTAGCCTTCGGCTTCGACTACAACGGTGAAGGACTGATCGCCGATTTCCGTGCCGACGCCGCGGATTATGCCGTCGCTCGACATATAGAACCCTGCGGGAAGCGAACTGCCCTCCTTCAAGGAGTAAGTGACGTTTTCCGCCGTACCGCCATCGTTGGGAGCGGCGTTGAGCGCAAACGAATAAGCTTTGCCGATGAGGACGTTTTCATAAGTTACGTCTGCGATTTCAAGACCGAGAACATTGATTTCGTAAGTTGTTTCTGCGGGCGCGGCGAGATTTGCCCTTGCCACAACAGTAAACTTATGCGAAGTGTATGCCCTTTCAGGTGTGCCCGAAATTACGCCGAAGCGACTGATCGTGAGACCTTCGGGGAGGGACGAACCGTCTTTGAGGGCGTATTCGATTTCGAGCCCGTCGGCATTGGTTGCACCTGCAACCGAGAAGTAAGCCGACTGACCGACGTGAAGGTCTTGGAGCTGCTGTGCAGGATAGTCTATTTTATATTCCTTAACGCGCACTATGAAGTCAAGTTCGACGGACGTTCTGCCCTCGGCAGAGGCGCGGACGGTGAAGAAGTACTTTCCTTCGGGCGCCGTGCAGATGCCTGAGATATAACCGTTTTCAAGTTTAAGTCCGCGGGGAAGAGCGCTGTCTGACGTAAGCGCATATTCGACATCGGTGGTAAGTTTGCCCTCTTCGTCGAATACGACCGCGCTGCTTATGCTCTGCGAATATTCAAACCCGACGGGTATAGTGGGCAGGTAGTCGTCCTCGAAGATAATCGTGTCGGGAATTTCGTCCTTGGCATAAACTTTGAGGTTAAACTGTTTTGTAGCCGCCTTGTAAGGATATGCGATTTGCGAATCTTCATCGAGCTTTTCATCGGCGCTGAGCGTTATGGTGTAGTCGCCTGCCTCCGCGGGAGCGCCTGTAAGAACGCCGTCCTTAGTGAGCGTCATGCCCTCGGGGAGAGAAGATCCTTCGGCTACGGAGTAAACGAAATCGGTGTCGCCCGTGAGTGCATTCTGCGCGGTGTTGGCAGAGAGGTCATTAGACACTCCCTCTACCGCATAGAGCGTATTAGCGCCGCCGTACTCTATTGCATCGAGAGGCGCGCCGCCGTAACCCTGCACGCCGTTGGTGTTGGCTACCGTGTAGAACACGCTCTTAGCCGATTCGCGTATGGCGGTGAGCTGCGTGGCAGTTAAATGCTCGGGGTCGGTCGCAGGGGTGTTGAGCTGGTTGTGCACCATCATTGTGTTACAGCCGGCGCGTATGCACATGTCGACGGGGAAACGCGTGAGGTCGGTTATGACAAATCCGCGGAAACCCCATTCGTTGCGCACGAGTCCGGTGAGAAGCGCCCAGTTCTGCGAACAAGGCACGTTGCCTACGCTGTTTACGCCCGCCATAAGGGCGTTGAGCCCGCCTTCCTTTATGGCGATTTCAAAGGGCTTGCCGTAAATTTCGCGGATAGCCTGTTCGCTCGCCCATGTCTGCAAGGTGCCGCGCTCGGTCTCCTGATCGTTCAAGAAGATATGTTTGGAAATCTGATAGCAGCCCTTTGACAGCGAACCCTTTGCAACATTTGCGCCCATTTTGCCGGCGAGGAAGCCGTCTTCCGAGAAATACTCGAAGTTTCTGCCGCCGAAGGGCGAACGGTGAGTGTTGAGACCCAGTCCGTAAGTGCCGCCCCTGCCCTCAGGCTTTGCACCATAGATGCCCGCAGGAGGAGCCATCATGTTGGAGCCTTCGGCATGGTTCATACCCCAGAGGGCAGCTTCGCCCATCATCACGCCCTGCGCATAAGCGAGGTCGGTGTTGAACGTCTGTGCCGTTGTGGTGTTGTCTACCCACTGAACGTCGGGACAGTGGCGCTTGCCGAGGGGGCCGTCGTCGTCATAAGTAGAGGGTTTATCAACAGAGGCAATGGGACGGGTGCCGAAGAAGCCGTTTTCTATCTGGGTGACGAGCTCGGATACCGTGAGCTGATCGAGGAAAGCATCCCACAGGGGATCGTCGTAGTCCCTGCCGCGCAGATGCCAAAGTTTGATTTTGTTTGTTTCTGCCGTTCCCGGGGTTTCAGCCTGGGTGGGCATTTCTTCCGAATACCAAGGGTTCTGACTGTCGAATTCTTCGGATATGGTGTAAGTCCACGGCTGTTGAAGTTTGCCGCTCTTCTTTTCGGATGCGGGCGTGGGGAAAGTTCCCTCAAAGTCGTCCCTTGACATATACACGCGCACGCCTGCGAAAGTTTCGGGGTCGTTGACCTTACCCGTGCCGCTTACATCATCGAAGAGGTTGCTTACGGGTGCGCCCGTAGTAGTGTCGTTTTCGTAAGTGAAGCCTTCGGTTATGTTGTAAACCTTGGTGAACTCGTTGTCGGGATTAGCCGCGCGCTGCGCCGCTTCGTGGGCGTCGGAGGCGACGACGATTTTGTATTCGCCCTGTTCGAGCTCGTAACCCTTGAAATCGTTGAGGTTTGCATCGCTCCAATCGTACGAATACATGTCGGAGACGTTGAGTTTGATTTCTACCGTATCCGATTCACCCGGTTCAAGCAGCTTTGTTTTGGCAAATCCGCCCAGAACGACGTGCGACTTGGATATTCCGCCCTCGTAATAGGGCGCGCTGTAATAGAGCTGAACGACTTCTTTGCCAGAGTACGCGCCCGTATTAGTCACCTTAACCTTTGTGGTTATGGTGCCGAACTTATCGAGCTCGGCTCCCTCTCCCGAATTTTCGGATGATACAAGTTCCCAATCGAAGTCGGTATATGAAAGGCCGTAGCCGAAGGGATACTGCACCTGACCCCGGTACCACTCCTCGCCGTCGGCAAGGGTTTCGCCCTCTTCTACATAGCGCGTTTCGTAATAGCGGTAGCCGAGGTATATATCCTCGTCGTAGTGGACGTAGGGCGCGCCGTAGGTGTTGCCGTCTGCGGCGCCGTTATAGCCCTGATTCTGATAAGTGGGGTCCTTGGTCATGTCGTACACCCACGTGTCGGCGAGGTGACCCGAGGGGGTAACTTCGCCCGTGAGCAGACGGGGAATTTCAAAGCAGCCGTCAGTTCCGGGGAAGCCGACGGAGATCGCAGCTTTTATTTTGCCCATCTGCTCTTCGGCGTCCTCGGCGTTGCTTGTGAAGTTGTTATCGGTATACAGGTAGTGCGTGGGGTCGTTGAGGAAACCTACCTCCATGGGGCCCGACGCGTTTATTAGAAGAACTATGTTGTTGAAATTCTTCATTACTTCCTGCAACAGTTCGACTTCGTACGCGTCGAGTTGCAGGTAGTGGTCGTCGCCGCTGCGTGCGCTGTCGAGCTTTTCGCCGCCCCAGCTTTTAAGACTGGTTTTGGGCAGGTCGTTGCCTTCGCCGCGCACCCTGGTCAGCATGACAATAGCCGCATCGTTATACTGCGCATAACTGCTTTTTACATCGTCGGTGTACATAGACTGGGGCGTTTCGCCCGTGGAAAGTCCCGCGCGGTAGGCATCGAGCGAGCCGTGGAAGTCGCCGTTGAGGCGCCCGTTGCCCGATGCGGAGTCGTCCTCATAGAAGGCTTTGAGCGTGGGATTGACGTTGAACACGGTGCCGTCGAAAGCCTGATAGAAGGGCTTTGTTTCGCGCGTCCAGTCGCCGCCTATCGCCATACTGTCGCTTGAACCGAAGCCGAAGTAGGCGATATCTGCCGAGCTTTTGCCGAAGATACTTACATTTATTTTGCCGCCCTCCTGCCTGGGTTTCATGGGGAGGTAATCCTCGTTTTTGAGAAGAACCATGCCCTCGGAAGCCATCTTTCGGTTGAGCTGCGTTGCGGCTTCCCTGACCTGCTCTGCACTTTCGTACTGAGTGTCGTAGTAATAATATTCTTCGCCCGTCGCCGCATTGGCTATTCCGCTGCCCACGGCGCCCACGAATTGGGCGTTAAAGCCCAATCCGAGGATTGCCGCAACGGGAATTGCGACGGCGCGCAGCATTGATTTTTTAATACCGCTCTTCATCAAAATATCCTCCTTAATTCTGTTTGAACGGTGCTGAACCGATTACGGAAATTTCGCTGGGAGCATAAATGCTGCCTGCCGCTCCGCACGCCTGCGCCGCGAGGTAATATTCCTGATCGGCGCTGTAATTTTCGCCTATTACTTTTGCAAACATTTCGAACAGCTTATCCTTGTTGTAACCGTCCCTCGTTTGAAGCCAGAGATTTCCGGGTATACCTTCGAGTGCGAGGAGAGTTTCCCCTTCATTTGTCGCCAGCCTGTATACATAACGGGGATCGCTACCCGCCTGACCTTTTGCGTCGAGAATGAAAGTTGCAATGTAATCTCCCTTGTCCGCATCGGGCGAGGTGTAGATATAGAACTTTATGTGGTCGACATGCTCAACAAATGCTGTACCGCCGCTCTGCTCTCTGTCGAATTCGAGAGGATTGTAATCGCCGCTGTATCTGAACATCTGGTTTTTATCCATATCGGGTGTAGCAAATTCGTGCACCTGTTCGGCAAATTCCGCCTTTATGGTGGTGTCGCCCTGGATTACGAACTCATACGTAAGCCCGGTAGTGACGACTTCATCGCCTATTCTCCAACCCGTGAAACCCATGCCCTCGGGAATCTTTGAAAGGTCGAGGGTGACCGTGACAGTTTCACCTTCGAGATAGGTCTTTTGCTCGTAGAGCTCGCCGCCGTATATTATGGTGACGGTGTGGGTGTTGACATATTCGGCGATGTAGGTCTGCGACGAGAATACCCAGAAGGTGTATTCCGCATCAGAGGAGACGAGAACCTTGTCTTCCCCGTTCATGACGTACCAACCGAAGAATACTTTATTGCCGCTCTGTTCCTCGGCGACTATGGTGCACTCTTCGCCCGAAGATATCTGCGCCTGGGTGCCTCCGCCTTGAAGCGTGCCGCCTTCAACGCTGACGGTAAAGGTTTCGTCCTTGCCGACGACAAACGTCGTGTTTGCCGTTACCACATATTCCGTCGTTTTATCTACCGACTTGTCGGTATTGTTTATGTTCCAGTACTTGAAGTCGGGAGAAGTTGCCGTTACGCTTATTGTCTGACCCTCATATATCGTCGCCGTGGTCAGTTCGGTGCCCGTTATTACGCCGCCGGTAATTGTCACTGTATACTGAGGCACGCTCTGCTCAATGAACGCCATAGGACCGATTACGGAAATTTCGCTGGGAGCGTATATGCTGCCCGTCTTTCCGCAGGTCTGAGCGGCGAGATAGTAAGGCTGCGTTGCGCTGTAATCTTCACCAATTACTTTTGCAAACATTTCGAACAGTTTGCCTTTTTTGTAGCCGTCCCTCGTATCGAGCCACATATCGCCAGGAATACCTTCGATAGCAAGAAGAGTTTGACCGTCGTCAGTAGCCAATCTGTACACGAAGCGAAGATCGCTGCTCGGCTCGCCTTTCGCGTCGAGAATAAATGAAGCTATATAGCTATCTTTGTCGGCATAAGGTGAAGTGTAGATATAGAAAGTTATGTGGTCGACATGTTCGACAAATGCCGTCGAATTGCCCCTGTCGAATTCAAGAGGTTTATAATCGTTCTTGTAGCGGAACATCTGGTTCTGATCCATTTCGGGAACTTCAAACAGATATACGAGGTCATCGTATACGGCTTCTATGGTTACATTACCCGAAATTGCGGGAATGACGTATTTTACGTCTTGCGAAACGCTTTCGTCACCTATCTTCCATTCGACAAGACCCTTGCCCTCTGGAATGTTCGCAACCACAGTGTAGCTTTCGCCCTCGATAACGGTGTATACGCCGTCGTCGCCGCTCAGCCCTTCGACATAGCCGCCGTTTACAGTAAGAAGATAGGTATTCTTAAACTTGGCGTAGTATGTCTGTTCGCCCATGGCGGTGAAGGTATATTCATAGTTGTCGGAAACGATTATTTCCTCATTGTCTGCACCGAGGATATACCAATATACAAACTCCTGGTTTTGGGGAGCTTCGTCGGCGTAAATGGTGTATTGCTGACCGGCAACCGCCTTTATCTGCGTTTCGCCGTCCTCGAACGTGCCGCCGACGACGCTTATGTCGTAAACTTCGTCGGATACGGCGATAAGCTCGGTATCACCTTCAACCGTAAATTCATAGGTCGCCTGAGCGACTTCCTCTTCGCCGTTTACAAGCCAGAATTTGAAGCTTTCGGCAGAAGATGTTACGCTTATCGTCTGTCCCTTGTATGCGGTTACAGATGTAAGCTGCGTGCCTGTAATGGTGCCGCCGGAAATGGTTATGGTGTACGAAGGGATGCTTTCTTCGACGAACACCATGGGCCCGATTACAGAAATTTCGCTAGATGCATAGACCGAACCTTCGACGCCGAGAGTCTGCGCGGCGAGGAAGTAAGGCGTTGTTGAGCTGTATTCTTCGCCCAATACCGTTGCGAATGCTTCAAATAAATCATCCTTGGTGTAGTCGTTTTTGGTTTCGAGCCAGAGGTTGCCCGCAGCGCCTTCAAGTTCCAGAAGAGTCTGACCGTCTGTCGTGGTCAGCTTATAACCTGAAGTATCGCCTACGAGCATGAATCTGCCGACATAATCATCGGTATCAGCCCACGCGCTCGTGTATATATAGAACATTACGCCTGTTACATTTGGAACAAAAACGGTAGACGTGCCTCTGTCAAATTCGAGAGGTCTGTAATCGTTCTTGTAGCGGAACATCTGGTTTGCGTCCATTTCGGGTGCGGCAAACCTTATGAGATCGCCGTATACGGCTTTTACCGTATAATCTTCGTTTATGTCCGTTATGGCATACGTCATCTGCTCGGAAGTTACGCCGTTGCCGAGATCCCAGCGGACAAAACCCTTATTTTCGGGTATGAGATCGTAATCGAGGTTGACCGTGCAGGAACCTCCCTCCATCACGTTCAGCTCGGTAACATTTCCGCTCTCGGTCCGGATATAGCCGCCTTCGACGGTGACGGTGTAGACTTTGCTGTATTTTGCGTAGTACTTTTCGGATTCGGCCACGTTAAAGGTGTAGCTCGCCTCGCGGGAGATTATAACCTCTTCACCATTTTCGTCGAGAATGTACCAATAGACGAACGACTGATTTTCAGGAGCCGCGTCAGCAGTTATGGTGCACTGTTCGCCCGATTTGAAGATATGGCTCGTTTCACCGCCCGAAATGGTGCCGCCATCTACCTTGATAAGGCAGACGACATCGACCACCGCAGAGATGCGTGTATCCTTTTCGGCGACAAACGAGTAGGGATTTTCTTCCGACTGTTTTACGCCGTCTATCTGCCAGTACAGGAAGGGCGCCGACTTGTCGTCGGGCGCGGTTACGCTGACCGTCGAACCGATGTCTACCGAAGTCTGGTAGAGCTCGGTGCCGCTTATTACGCCGCCATCAACCGTAACGGTGACCTGTTGCGTATTTGTAACCGCGACGAGGGTGACATCACCCTCCACTTCAAACGTGTAGGGGTTTTGGGTGGAGACCTCCTCACCGTCGGCATTTTCCCAGCGGACGAACGTTTCGTATTCACCGAGTTCGGCGGTTACGGTGCATTCTTCGCCTTCCTCGTATTCGCCGCCGCCTGTACCGCCCGTGACGGTTACGGTATATGTCTGTTCTTTATCGTCGTCGTTTCCGCTGCCGCTTCCGACGCAACCGGTCAGCGCCGATATACACAGCGCTATCGCCAGCGCAACGACGAACAGGGGTATTAACAATGATTTACGTTTCATATTTTCCTCCTATTCCGTTATCAGAACGTGCAACCGGGTCCCCTTACGGAGATTTCGCTGCTTACGAAGGGTGAATCCTCTACCGCGATCGCCTGAACGTCAAAGTAGTAAGTTTTTCCCGTTTCGATGCCGAGAAGAGTGCGTATCTGACCCTTACCCGCATCTTCATCGTGATAGAGGTCGCCGAGGGGACCTTTGAGATCCTGTCTTTGCCCTTCGGAATTTTCAAGGTATGCCTTTGCTCCGTCTGTCGCGGGGTTAGCTATCGGCACGATTTTAAATACTGCTATGGGCTGCGCTTCGGGGTCGGCGGAGTCGTACATGCGGTATTGCAGATATGCCACTCCGAGGACAAACACGGTTTTTCTGCTACCATCGGCATTCTTTTCGCGGTCAAATTCATATGCGCCGTTTGCAGCTATTCTGAAATGTTGCCCTTCGGAATTGTCGGGCGTCGCAAGCGTAGCCGATTCAAAGCACGCCTTTATATCCATATCCCTTTCAACTGTGAGAGTATAGGGGTTCTGCGTGGAGATAACCTCGGTCACGTCCTGTCCGTTGTCGTCTTTATAGGTTGCCTCCCAGCCTGCGAAAGTGAGCGCGGAATACTCTTCGGAAACTTTAAGCTCGCGCTCGGTGCCGGCAAAATATCTACCCGAACCCGTGCCGAATTTTACGTTTATGTCGCAAAGATCGGTGACATCAACATCATCGGCAAACACCGCTTCAAGGGAGATATCCTCGGTTACGGTGAATACGTAGGTAGAGCTGTCGGAAAGTTCCCTGTTGCCCGAAACCCACTTCATAAACTGCTTGCCTTCGACCTCGTCAGCGACCACTGTGCAGTTGGTATCTTTGTAATAATACCCGCCACCGCTACCGCCTTCGACTTCGACGAGGCAGACTTCCCTTTCAGGCTCTGTCGTTCCGCCGCCCTCGGTCTGACAGCCGGCAATTAATATTGTGCCGGCGACCAACACCGCGCCGAGCAGAACTGACAAAAGCCTACTCATTCTTTTCATGCTCATCATCCTCCTGTGAAATTTTATTTATTGTAAAGGTTGACGCGTCGTCTGCGATGCCGCTCTCCTGAACGCCCGCAAGCCTCGCCTTTTTGCGGCGGAGATACCCGCGGATGAGGAAGAACGCCCATATGCCGAGCAATGCGACTATTACGCAGTCGGCGACGATCAGCCCTATTACCCAGTAAGGTAAAAGATACTTATATACGACGCCATAACCATAGCCGTTCATGGCGTTGCTGTTTGCAACCGTGTAGAGAATGTTCTTTGTTGCCTGCCTTAAACTTGTGACCTGTGTGGGCGTGTTCTCGGTGCCCGGCCACCACTTCTGCGTGAGGTTGAGGTCGCCGCCCGCGCGTATCATCTGGTCGGGATCCATATAAGGTGTCGCATAGTTATAGTCGGTTATGACCATACCCTCGAATCCCCACTCATCGCGCAGTACCTCGGTCAAAAGTTCGTAGCTGCCGCCCGTCCACACCGTGCCTATACGGTTGAACGACGACATTACGGCGCGGGTTCCGCCGTCCTTTACCGCTATTTCAAAGGGACGGAAATAAAGTTCGCGCATCGACTGTTCATTTGCCCAGGTGAGCACGCCATTGCGGTTGGTTTCCTGGTCGTTGAGCGCAAAGTGCTTTATGAAGGTATAAACGCCCTTGCTCTGCGCACCCTGAATGACGTTTGCCGCCATTATGCCCGAAATGTAGCCGTCTTCGGAATAATATTCCCAGTTTCTGCCGCTGAACGGGCTGCGGTGTATGTTGACGGCGGGGGCGTACCAGCCGCTGTACGGCGTTCCGTCGCCTGCAACATTACCTATTATGCCTTCGTTGCCTATCATTTCGCCCATTTCTTTGGCGAGTTCTACATTGTATGTCGCACCGAGCAAACAGCCGCTGGCATATGTGCATGTACCGTAAACACTGGGGTCGCCCATGAAAGGCGTGAAACCTACGGGGCCATCGGAGTCGATGGTCTTGGGTTTGCCTATGGCGTCTATTGCCATGCTGTGATAGTTGCCTGTGCCTATGAGTTCGGCCATGGTTTCTATGGAAAGTTGATCGAGAAGGTCTTCCCATAGAGGATCGTTATAGGGCTTGCCTATGAGCTCATAGAGCTGAACGGATTTACCCGTACCGCCCTCGGGCATCTGCGTCGCCTCCCACTTTTCACCCGCGTCGTTGCCGTCCCACGTGAGAGAGTCCAAAAATTCCTGCGTGACTATGCGCTCGTCCTGGGTGGGCGACTGGGGCCAGGTTCCGTCGAAATCTGTGCGCGACATATATTTTTTGATGTAGCCGCTGACATCATCGAAACGATTCTGCACGGTCGCACCGGTCTTTACGTCCTCGGTCATCTTGATATCCTCGGGAACGTTTACAACCGCGGCATCCAAAGCGTCGTGAGCATTACGGCTTACGCGAAGTTCGTAGTCGCCGTGCTCGATTTCGTAACCCGTGTGCTCGTTTGTGTTGGCGTCGTTATAGTCGTAGGAGGCAAAATATTCCGCCTTTACCTCGATTTCAAGGTCGCACCAGTTGGGGTTGTCCGCCGTGGCATCCTTTGCCGCGGGCAAAAGAGGCGTCTTAGCAAAGCCGACGAGCACGACTTCGGATTTTTCTATTCCGCCGTCGTAGTAGGGCGGATTGACGTATACCTGAACGACATCTTTACCAGCAACGTCGCCCGTGTTGGTAACGCGCACCTTGACGGTAAACGTGCTTTCGGGTGTGACGGCCATGTTTTCAAGTTCTTCTTTGTTGAGGAGCTGCCAGTCGAATGTCGTGTAGCTAAGACCATAGCCGAGGGGATAGACGACGTTATCCTGATACCACGCGTCGCCGTTTTCACCTTCGGTTATATAGCGCGTTTCGTAGTAACGATAACCGACGTATATGCCCTCTTCGTATTCTACGAGATACTCCTCCCTGCCCATGGGGTTGCCCTTACTGTTTATGGTGTAGTATTCGTTGCCGTGCAATACGTTGTTTGTGCCGAAATTGTTATATGTGGGATCCTTTGTAAAATCGCGGGCATAAGTATCAACCGTTTTCCCCGAAGGATTTACCGAGCCGTTCATGACCCTGCCGAGGGCGTTTATACCCGATTTGCCAGGCGAACCGATCCAGAGCGCACCCTTGATTTTGTCCATCTGCCTCTGCGCCTGATCGGAAGTAGCCCAGTTCCCATCGGTGTAAAGATAGTGAGAAGGATCGTCGAGAAAGCCCAGCTCTATCGTCTGGCTGCTGTTGATGACGATGATTATATTATCGAAATGCTCCATTACCTCTCTCAGCATATTGACTTCGTTTTCGTCAAGCTGCAAGTAGTGATCTTCGGCACTGCGCGCCCCCTCCACCTTTTCACCGCTGTCCGTGAGCGATGTTTTCATCGTGCGGGGAAGGTCGAACCCCTCGCCTCCAACGCGTGAAAGGACGACGACGGCAGCGTCGCTGTATTCGGAATAACTTTGGCGAACCGCATCGGTATAGTTACCGATGGGCGTCTCGCCTATTCTCACGCCCGCGAGAGTATTGTCGCCCATTGTAGGAGTATCTCTCACCTCGCCCGCAGCAGAACTTTCATAAAAGGATTTGAGAACGGGGTTATACTCATAACCCGCCGCCTGCAAGCTGTCGTAAATGGTCGACGCACCCTCGGAGCCGTCGCCGCCGGCCGAACCCGAACCTCCGTAGACGAGATTTACGCTGTTATGTCCAAAAACACTTAATTTAGGCTTGCGGCTGACGCTTTGGTCACTTTCAGGCGTAGGAATAGGCAAAGCATCTTCATTCTTCAAAAGGACAATGCCCTCTTCGACTATCTTTTCGTTAAAAGCATTTGCCGCAGAGAGCGTTTCTTCCTTTGTAGAATAGTCGGAAGTGTAGTACTGATACTGCGAAGGATCGCCGCTGACGAGCGTCCTGCGCGGCCAGCCCAATACGGAGCAGACCGTATTATACAAAAACTGCTCCTGCGTAACGACAATATTGGCGATGAAGAAAATCAACGCCAAAAAACATACAAAAATAAAGACTGCGTATCTTATTCTCTTTTTTTTGTTCATGCGCTTTGCTCCTGTCGGTATTTGTGATTTGATTATAATAAACTCATAAAAAGTTTCAATAATTATGACAGATTATGTA
>ERZ1090868.1367-NODE-1369-length-12936-cov-5.067852_pt1 | contig 12936 bp, 10 predicted proteins | sample MGYA00478475_ERZ1090868 | MGnify/ENA primary metagenome ERZ1090868 (study PRJEB33644, sample SAMEA5815747) | chicken gut metagenome | biome: Chicken; feature: Gastrointestinal Tract; material: Caecum | place: Ireland | collected 2019-01-01 | study: A study of...
TATCCTCGGGGGATGTCTTTGTATATTTGAAGAAAATCCGGATCTTATCGTCGAACACAATGATTTTCTCGATCAAAGCACGGATCAGCCGCCTTGGCGCCTGACGGAGCGGATCGGTCAGATAGCTGATGACTTTTTCTTTTGTCATGCGATTTTGATTCTTGCACTGTTCTATGGCGATCTTGTCGTCGATCTCATTGCGCCGCTGTTCGAGTTCGTCCATGCGTGTTTTGGTCGTCTCGTTGAAGATGCCTTGTTCGATCGCCTTCATAATGTTTGCAAGCGATCGCGTCACTTCGTCCCTGTCGCGCTCTAAAAGCTGCAAGACGGATTGATCGCTCATTCGCCTTTCATGTATGCGCATGATTTCATCTGCAATTTTGTCCGTTGTCGTCCGATCTCCAAAAAGTTGGCAGACGATGCCGATTATAAATTGCTCAAATTTTTCTTTCGGGAGAATGGATTTCGTGCAGGTGCCTTCTCGTTTACGTCTCATGCATTTGTAATAGTGCATGATATTTCTCTATCAGCCCGAAACAAATATTTTCCGACATATTGCCTTTCACTCTGTCTTCATAGGCGACTGTATGAGGCGGGATAATTCTTCGGCGCGTTTTTTCTTCGTCTGTAATTCTCTACGGGCGGTTTTTATCGCTTTATTGGCGAGCTCGGCATTATGCCGTAAAAACTCTTCTTTGATCCTTTCTTCATCGAATACGATTCTATGCGCCGTTTCCCGCATATCGCCAAGAACAACGGTCTCTATGTCTTTTGCCATGATATGATGAGAAAGGCATACCGGGTATTATAGACGATTATCCATTCGCATTTGTTTTCCTTGTATCAATCCCGACGCGTACATTTCGAATATCCTTACGACGTTCGGCGCGACTTCTTCATCAATGACGGGAGTATGTTTTTTGTCCGTTCCTTTGAGATAACCGTAAACGACCTTTGCGACGTTGTAGATGCCTGCCAATGCATTGGAACGTTTGACGGCGCGTATCTTTTTGCTCGTGTTGGCTGTATGCCACTCGTTAAAAACTGTCACTTATTTTTATGGACAATTTTACTTGTCATGTGCTTGCTGCTGTACGATTAATTTTCGTTCAGGATCCGTTTGCGATATTCTGAAGGCGTTACGCCCGTCTTATTCTTGAAAAACAAAGAAAAACGGCTGTAATATTCAAAACCGCACTTGGCGGAGATGTCGGTCAAGTTTATATTTTTGTCGGCAAGCATTTTCTTGGCGGCCTCCAGGCGGGTTTCCAAAATAAATTCTTTGGGTGCCATTCCCGTTTTTTTCTTGAAAACGATGCGGAAATAATCATCGCAATACCCCGTCAGTTTTGCAAGTTCCGCCATAGTGATGTCCGACATGTAGTATTCGCGGATATAGGAGATGGCATAGTCGATGCTGTTCTCCTTTCCCGGGGAGGGGACGGGGCCCTTGCGCAGGATATGGATCAGGATGTTTCCGAGCAGGTTTTCGATATATTCGCGGTAATAGGGAGATTTTCCTTTGAACTCATGGCGAATCGCCTGGACAAGCTCAAAGATTTTCGATGTATCATCTTTGTAGCAACAGTTTTGCGGGGATATAAAATAATCGTGCAGACAAAATCCGATAGAGATCATGCTCGTCTGTGTGTTATGTACTTCGCCGTGTATTGTATCCGGCTCGACAAGCACGAACGTGCCCGGCTCGTAATGGTACTTTGTTTTCCCGTTGACTCCTTCGCCGTCGCCCTTCAGATAGTAGATAAATTCATAACAGGCGTGCTGATGCGCCACGATGGTGCGGGGGGATTCGTAATTCCGGATCCAGACATACTGCATCTCTATCATCTGTTCTATTCTCCATATTGAAGAAATATCAGGAAAAGTATAACACCAAAGACCGGCATTGTCAATATCTTATTTTCCGTAAGCTCATAAAAAGGCAAACGAACACGTTAGTATTTAGCATAATTTGGTAGGCTTTATCGGAAAAATTATAAAATCTTCTCGGCTTTCGTTATTTACAAATGGTAGTGACACAATTATAATTAGTTTGAATCTCGGGAATGCTGTTGTATTCTGACGAAGGAGGAAAAAAATGGACGGCGCTCTCATCCGTAAAAAACGAAAAAAATGGGATGCCCGGAACTGGACGGTTTTTATCGTGGCGACGCTCGGGCTTTTGGTTATCGTCGTGTTTCATTACCTACCTATGATCGGACTTTTGCTCGGGTTCAAGGATGCGGATTATACCGCCAACCTGCTCGAGGTGCTGCTCTTCGGCGAATGGGTGGGCTTTGATCACTTTGTTGCATTTTTGCAGGATGTGGACTTTTGGAACGTGATGACGAACACGCTTATCGTCAACTTAATCATGTTGTTGCTTAATTTCCCTGCGCCCATCATCTTTGCTCTTATTTTGAATGAAGTCCGGCATAAATTCTTCAAAAAGAGCATCCATGTCGTGACGACGTTCCCCAATTTCATTTCGTGGGCGATTTACGGCGGCATCATCATCGCCTTATGTGACCAGACGACGGGTATCATGAATCCTATCCTTGATGCCTTCGGGCTCTCCTCGGCGGCGGATCCCGTCTATCTCATGGATTCGCAGCACATCTGGGCGGTCATCATCATATCGTCCATTATCAAGACGGTGGGCTGGGGCTCCATCATCTACATGGCGGCAATTGCCTCCATCGATGCGGAACTATATGAAGCGGCGGAGCTGGATGGCGTCACACGCTGGCAGAAGGCTGTCTATATCACGCTGCCATGCATCGCGCCCACCATCACGGTCTTTTTGCTGCTTAATATCGGACGGCTGCTCTCAAATTCTTTCGAACAGTTCAACTCGCTGCAGAATGCTGTCAATCTGAGTCGCAGCGAGGTCCTCGCTACATACATCTATCGGTTGAGCTTCTCTTCGCGCCGGTACGGCTATGCGACGGCGATCGGGCTGTTCAATTCGATGGTGAGCCTCGTTCTGCTCGTCCTGAGCAACTTTATCAGCAAGAAAGCGACGGGGAGGGGACTGTTTTGAGTATTGTTGTCGACAAAAAACACAAAAAAAGGCTCTTCCGCATGCACTGGGTGGATTGGATCATCTATATCCTGCTCTTCCTGTTCGCCGTGCTCACCTTTTATCTGCTGTGGTACGTCATCATTGGTGCGTTCTCCAACGGGCAGATGTACGCTTCGGGCGGCGTGTTCGTGGTGCCGACGGGTTTCACATTTGCGAACTTTGAGGTCATCTTCGAGGACTCCGTGTTCTGGACATCTTTCCGCAATACCGTGTTGCGGACGGCAACCGGTGTGGTGGTGGAACTTGTCTTTACGGCGCTCGTCGCCTATGCGATGACCAGTCGCCATCTGCGCTGCAAGAAGGCGTACTATTGGATCTTTATTTTTACGATGTTCTTTTCGGGCGGCATCGTTCCCATGTACCTGCTGCTGCGCATCCTCGGGCTGTATGATACTTTCTGGGTGTATATCTTGCCCGCCATGCTTTCCGTCTACAACATGATCATCGTCTCCAATTTCTATAAGGGTATTCCGGACAGTCTGTACGAAGCTGCAGAGCTGGACGGGGCGGGTGAACTGCGCATTTGGGCGCTCATCTACATGCCGCTTTCAAAGCCTGTACTGGCGACGGTGGGATTATGGATCGCCGTCGACCATTGGAACAGCTACATGGGTACCATGCTCTATACGGAGGCGGGCGAATGGACGATCACGTTGCAATACTATCTGAAGCAGCTCATCAACGAGGCGAGCGGCGTCGGCGCGGGCTCGGAGTATTCGGACGTCGTTACGGCGCGTACCATCTCCTATGCGGGCATCATTGTCGCGCTCATTCCCATCATGTGCGTGTATCCGTTTATCCAGAAACACTTCACAAAGGGCATTATGGTCGGCTCGCTCAAGGGCTGACAAAGGAGGATATATATGCGTTTAGCAAAGAAATTTGCCTGCTGCGCACTTGGCGCGCTTCTGTTCGGGGGAGGCCTTCTGACGGGCTGTAACAATCCGATGTTCGATTTCAGCGACTACGAATACCCCGATTATCCCCTTGCGGACAGAGACGATACCATCGACAGCTGGACGCAGTGGACGGACGGTGAGCAGATCTCCATCGACTGGTTCATCGACAGCCCTTCCTATGAGCTGCCGCAGTCCGATTCCCTCGTCGTGCAGGAGATCCGTCGCAAGACGGGCATCACCATCAACTTTCGTCAGGCGACGTCCGGCACGGGCGAGGAACTCACCAACCTCATCAACGGCAACGATCTCCCCGATCTTGTCTCGGTGACGGCGGGCATGGACGATCTTGTGAACAGCGGAAAGATTTTCCCCATCAACGGGCTTGCCGAGCGATGGGCGCCCTCGCTCTGGCGCAGAGTAGAGGAAGAAGGAGAGATGTATGCCGCCTATAAGGATTCGGAGGACGATCTTTACTATCTGGTCAATAACTTCTACAACAGCGGCGAGATGGAGGAATACCGCAAACTCGGCGGCAATATCCTTCCCAACGACGGCATTGTCGTTCGCAAGGACTATCTGAAGGCATTCTGCGAACACAAAAAGAGCGAAAACCCCGCGTGGGAAGACAAGGACATGGCAAACCCGGATGGTGTGCTCGAATTTCTCCTGTGGGCGAAGAATACCTACGAACTGAGCAACGCCAATCACTCGGTGCTTATTTCCGCGTTTGATTCAAACGAGAAGTACGGGAGCCGCGGTATCCAGGTGCTCATGGAATACTTTTCATGCGAGGAGGAGGATGCGAACGGCAACTATGTCTATCCGCAGGCGAGCGAGAACTTTGTGGAGATGATGCAGTGGCTCAACGAACTTTACCGCAACAACCTGCTCCATTCCGGATGTCTCGGCGCCACGCAGACGCAGATCAACCAGTATATTCAGAATGGCGAGCCCATCATGTATATCGGCAAGATGATCACGCCGGCGAGCTATTTCAGGAACTGGGAGCGCAATGTCTCGGGCAAGAATCCGGCGGGGGAGGACGCCGCTTATGTGCCCATCATCTTCACGAACGAAAGCGGGCAGATCCCTCAGCTTTCCTGCCGCACGCAGGGCGAACTCTTCACGATGGTCTCTGCAAACTGTGAACGTCCGGACCGCGTCGTCAAACTGCTCGATTTCCTCTATTCGGAGGAGGGGCAGCGCCTCATCTACTACGGAGTAGATGTTTCCGAGGATGCCGAAAACGGCACGTTCACTTATGCCGTGCAGCCCGGGACGAAAGTGACGCTGGACGACGGCACGGAATATGTTTACAAGTACGGGCAGATGGACTATACGCAGGAAGTCAAAAACGCGTTGCAGGTCAATGTCGAGAGCTACGGCATCTATTTCTGCATGTTCCTGTGCAACCCCATGTACATCAATCTGACGAGTGTGAACGGCGGGCAGTTCAACAACTACCGCGACTACGTCAAGTGGAATTCGCGCGCGGCGCTCATGCCCTATTCCTACGATAAGCGCGGCTTTGAGTTCATGCTCGATACCTCCGATCCCCGCTATAAATCCAGTCTGACGACGCAGAGCAATATCCGCTCCAAGTGGTATAAAAAGTATGCGGAGATTATCGGGCAGGATTCGCCGGATGGGGTGGCGAACGAGATCGCCGATCTGCTCGAATGGTGTGAAGTCGCGGGTCTGAGCGATTACATCGCCTTTAACAACGATTGTTTCAAGGCGCACAAACAACGGCTGGGCATCACCTACGCATGGGCACCCAACGATCCATCATCGGGCTACAGTGCGCTGACGATCGATTCCGTTTACGGGGATACCTCTTACTATAAGGCAATTCCGGATGAATTGAAAAATTCCGCTCTGTGAGGGAAACGGGACAAGAGATATGAAAAAGATCATCATTGATACGGACATCGGCGATGACATTGACGATGCCTATGCACTTGCTGTCGCCGTCGGGATGGGGTGCTTTGATATTCTCGGTGTAACGACGGTGTACCGCAACAGCTTGCAACGCGCCAGGATCGCCTCGGCACTCCTGCACGCGCTCGGCACAGATATCGGCGTGTATGCGGGGCAAAATTATCCGTGGCGGGAGAAGTTTTGCGTTGAGCCGTTTGAGGAGGTGCTCGCGGACGGCAGACCCGTTATTCCTCACTATTCGCCGGCCTTTGATAAAATGCCCGTACAGGAGATGCCTGCGGCACAATTCATTGCCCGTCAGGCGGAACTCTATCCGAACGAGATCACGGTACTTGCCATTGGTCCGTTTACAAATCTCGGAGACGTTGCCAAAAAATACGCTGCTTCTTTTGCAAAACTTGACAGGATCGTCTGTATGGGAGGCTCATTTAAGCGGGATAAGGCGGAATGGAATATCCGTTGCGATCCGGAGGCGGCGGCAGCAGTGCTTGCAGGCGGCGTGCCCCTGCAGTTCGTGGGAGTGGATGTGACCGCCTATACCTATCTCGACGAGGAAGATGTGCGCGCCGTTACGGCGGGAAAAGGGGAGGCGTTCTCCATGCTCACCGCCATGCTGCAGACATGGATGCGTACGCACCCCGGGCGCAGACCCATTATGCATGATGTGCTCACCGTCGCTGAAGTGGAACGAATGTTCTGCCCCTATCGGCAGTGCCGGCTGGATATCCCGCTCGACGGGCCGTACCGTGCGTTTACCTGTTGTACGGAACGTGCCGATGCGCCCATTGTCTCCTATGCGACCGGGGTGGACAGGGCGGCATTTATGCGCTTTTTCAGACGGACGCTTGAGGGGTTGCAAACTCAAAAGACGATGGTATGAATCATAAGGAGGAAAAAGGATGAAGGCAAAAGTGATATCTGTGGCGCTGGCGTCTGTCGTGCTTGCCGCGGCGGGCGTCGCATACGGGACGATCGGCGTTTCGGCGGAGGAGGCATATCCGCTCGTCTATGAGGCGACCGGAAAACTCGAGGACAATCAGACGCTCTCCTGCACGCTTTCGGAGGAGACGGCGGTGACGGGCAACGCGATCACGCTCAAGGTGTTCATGAAGAATACTTATCATTACAGTCTGCCCGTGACGATCTCCGTTACTTCGCGGGGGCAAAAATACGAGTGGAGCAAGACGGCAGGTTTTGAAGTGGGCTATGCCTATGCCTCGCCCGATGCGTCGGAAGCGACGGTTTCCACCCGTCTGCAGTGGAACAGAGCGGGCACGCTCGAACTTCCCTATATGTTTTACGGCGAAGTTGTGCTTCCCTTTGCGGAACTCAACGCGGGTGCGGGGGCGCAGATCGACTCCGTCTCCAAGATCGAGATCGAGATGACGGCGGCGGTCAGGAGCAACTTTGCTTCGGGTGACACCTGGCTCAACGATGGCGTGTGCATGTATTTGTTCGGCGCCTCCTGCGCGAACGTGGAGAACGGCGACATCGTGCAGACGGAGGAGCTTGCGGATTTCACGCGGATGCAGCCCGAAGCACTTGAGCTGTCGGCAAAGACGGGTAATGTTGTTGGCGGCGTGCGCAAAGCGAGCGCGGAGGACTTTAACGTGTTCGAGGCGTTTGTTGCCCACTATAACGCTCCCTGCGAGACGAAAGGAGACATGAAGATCATCGAAAGCGTCTCCTATGACGAGGAGGCCTTTGCGGAGGTGAGCAGCGAGCGCACGGCGGCGGAACTTATCGGAAAATTTTATGGATCGGGACAGATCGCGCGTGGTTCTATCGTGGACAGCGTGGACGGGACGGCGCTCGCCTATACGCTCGATTCGTCCGATTACGACGGCGGCAAGAATTCCTATGCGGGCCTGCACTTTAATTTCGGCAGGCGCGCGGCAACCGACTGGTCTGGGGCAAAGGGCATTGCGGTGTATGTGGAGAATACGGCGGACTATCTTATCAGTTTTGCCCTTGAAATTTTCCAGTACAACCAGAAAACGGGGCTTCTGGAGCAGTATAATCTCAACGATGAAGCACAGAAGTATAAGACGCTCTATGCCTATAACGTGGAGACAGGGGAGGAGTTCTCCTACCATACGCAGACATTCATGCGCGTGCCCGCAAACTTTAAGGGGTGGATCCGTATCCCGTTCTCGCAGTATGCGGCGCCCGCCTGGTCGATGTCGTCCGATTACGGCAACGAGGGCGTGCTCGATTTCGATGCCAATCCCGTGGTAAAGATCTCCATCACGCGGCTGTTCAATCCCAATCAGGATACGACGGTCATTCTCGACGATATCGCGCTCTATTACAGCGACTTCGGCGTGGGCAGCTTGTTCGATACCGACAAGCCGTCTATCCGCGCCTGCATCGAGCAGGGCAGCGTACCTGCGGGGGCATAAGGAGGAACGGACATGAAAAAGTTAATGTGTGTATTGCTTGTCGGGCTCGTTGCGCTCTCTCTGGCGGCCTGCACGGACAACCCGAATGATCCCGGCGATGGCCCCGAAAATCCCACGGAGACCTTTGAAGAAAAAATCTACGACGGCATCGATGCCGTGTTCGATGAGAGTCTGGGCTACTACAACGAGCATCCCTCCGTCATACAGGAGGGCGCAACGCGCTGGCTGTTCTATACGCGCAACACTGTCAAATACGATGCTTCGACAGACAGCATCGCCGTGCGCAAAGGGACATACTCGGGCGGCAAGTGGACGTACGGCGATCCCGTCACCTGCATCACGACTTCGGAGACGGGTTGGGACAGTGCCGCCGTCTTTCAGGCGGACGTCGTTAAGGGGGCGTTTTCCTATGGCGGCAAGGCGTATTCCTATCTTATGGCGTACAGCGGCAGCGACCGCGCCGACCGCGCCGATGCGGATATCGGGCTTGCTGTTGCCGAAGCGCCGGACGGCGAATGGGTGAAAGTGGGTACGGAGCCCCTCATCGAGTTCAACAGTTCGGAGTGGGACAGCGTGGGACTCACCTGGTACCCGGGCGCCATCGAACCCTCCCTTGTGAGCTATGACAAGGCGGGCAAAGTTTATCTTTTCTATGAGGAGTCGGAGGTTTTCAAGACCAACTACGCCTATGAGCTCGACTGCTCTGATTTGGACAACATCGTCAGGGGCGGACGCAAAGTCATCGAGCGCTCGGGGATCACCGACCTCGGTACGAGCAACCCGCTTCTTTATGGGGCAGATTATGTGTGGGATACTGAGGAGGACACCTTGTTTGCGGTACGCGAAGGGCGTACGACGGCGACCTCCGAGCCCGTCGTCGCCGATGAAGTACAAACGCTGCGCGCTTCAATGGACATTCTTGATACCATCGATCAGGGTATTGCGCAGGAAGAACCGCGGGTCTGGTGGAGTGAAGTCGGTGATACGATCGACGGCGATGCGACCGTTGACCCGAACGATCCCGACCGCATCTTCGGTTATACAAGGATCTTCTCTCCCACTATCGTGAGCAATGAATACGGATATCTGCTTGAATACGGTAGTCTCGAAGTGCTCTTCACGACGCAGGCGAACGACGGCGACGAGCGGCTGCCCGCTGACCGTGCGGACGCCTACCGGTATTCGCAGATGATCCATTCGCTCATCATCACATTCTGACGGAGAACGGATATGAATAAGACAGGGATCGTATTGGCGGCCGTGATGACCGTATCGCTGTGCGCACCGCTCGCCGCGCCTGTACGGACGGCGGCGGAAGCGGCGGAGGACGCCCCTGCCGTCGGGTTCTGGTCAACGGAGCCTGGCGTAACGGAGCGCCCCGTTGCCGATGGAACGGCGGAGACGTATGCGGAAGAGGACAGGGTGTGGCAGGGTCTTCCCACGATTGCCGTCACGCCAGGCGGCAGAATGTGGTGCGCCTGGCAGACGGGGGACACCATCGAAGGCTCGCAGGGACCTAATAACTACGATGTCATGTATTACAGCGATGACGGCGGTGAGACGTGGAGCGATGAATACATGATCTGGGATGTGCCGGACGACTCCATCCGTCTCGCTGATCCCCGCCTTTTCTATGACCAATTCGGAAAATTGTGGCTGGTGCTCATCCGCGGCGGGCTCAAGGGGACGTATGCCTTCGAGATCAAAAATCCGGACTGCGCCGATCCGGCTTCCGAGCTGGAGATGGGGGAGCCTGTCAGCTGGCTGAAGGCGCCGCCCGCGCATCGTCCCACCATCCTCTCCAACGGGCGGTGGATCACCCCCGTCGAGGTGGATGCAGACAGGCAGGTGACGTACATCTGCCGTCCCAACAACGAGACGGGAAAGTATCCGTGGACGACGCTGCAGGGCGAACCCGCCGTTACGGCGTATCCCGATCGGAAGTCGTACGGCGAGGCGCAGGTCATCGAACTCACGGACGGGCGGCTGATGATGCTCTCCCGACTGCCCAAGGACTGTGGCGGCGGTATGGAGATCTCCTATTCCTCCGACTGGGGCACCAACTGGACTCCTTACAAGGCGGACAACGGCGTTCCGTACATCACGCCCAGCTCCAAGTTCCACATCCAGCGGCTGGAGAGCGGCGCGATCCTGCTCATTACACATGCGACCACGGCGGACAGGGAGCAGCTCGCGGCGTACCTCTCCTATGACGACGGCAAGACGTATCCCTACATGATGATGCTCGACGATACCGACATCCGCGGAAGTTGGCGCGACTTTGGCGTGAGTTATCCCGAAGCGGCGGCGCAGCAGGGAGAGAACGGCGAGATCTACATCGTCTACGATGCGGGCAGATACGCCCTCAAAGAGATCCGCATGTGTATCGTCACGGAGGAGGACATCAAGGCGGGCAAACCCGTTACCGACTACTGTAAAATGCGCATGCAGATCCAGAAGTTGGGCGGATATATTGACTATGTGTCGGCAAAAGAGGACTATGAACAGTACATTACGGTGCAGCCCGGCACCGAAAAGGCGGATATTCTGGAGCAACTTCCGCAGACGGTGACGCTTGTAGCCGGGGACGGCTCCGAACTTCCGCTCACGGGCACATGGGAGTGTCCCGAGTATGCCAAGAACATCGAGGGACGCTATACGTTCAAATTTTCCGAGCGGGTGACGGGTAAAGCACAGGATCTGTACAGTCTGCTCAACGTGTACGTCACCGTCGCCGAAAAAGAGCCGGATCCCGGGCCGGGCGGCGAAACGGAGGATCCAGGCGGTGAAACGCAGCCGCCCGAAAACGGAAGCAAAGGGGGATGCGGTTCGTCGCTTGCGGGGGCGGGCGGCGGCATCGCCGCGGCACTTGCCGCAAGCGCATTGACGGTCATTTTGATGGGGAAAGTTTCCACAAAGCGGAAAAATATGAAAAGATAAGGAGGAAGAAACTATGACAAAGACATTGCGCAGGGCGCTTATTGCATGCCTTGCCACACTGTGCCTGCTGGCTGCGTTGCTGGGGGGGGGTATGATGTTTATGCGTGCCTCCGCCGCGGGCGAAGATGTTCCGTCTGCAACCACCGTGCCGGAGAACGAACTTGAACAGCTTTCCATCGAGAACGGAGTGATCTCGAGGATCACGACGGCAAGTGGCACGAGCACGGTGCGGTTTACGCCGGCATCGGAAAGCGGCGATGATTATACGCTTACGGATGCCACCGATCTTGCGTTCCGTTTCAAGGTCGTTTATCGCCAGGCAAACCGCCCCAATGACTCTTCGGGACTCTGCTATGTCCGCATCAAGTTTGCGGGAAACGATACCGTGTGGGGCGCAAGTAAGGAAGATCTCCGCTTTACCTTTGTGAACGCATTGACGGACGAGGTCGGCACCGTACGCATTTCCGACGGCGGAGACGACAATATCGGCGGACAGCTCAATGTTTCGGTCGGAACGGACGGTACCGTGTACATTCCGCTCACGCAGATCCGCGACGGCAATCAGACGAGTGCCCTTGGCAACCGTCTTACCGAGATGCAGAACTGGTCCGATCTCGCTATTGAGTACATCGAGTTTACATACAGTGCAAGCCGCTGGGACTTTGCATTCGGCGACATCGCGCTCATTCGTCGGACGAACGATGCGATCACCACGGACGTGCTCGATCTGACGGCGGCTGCCACCAACAACGCGACGCTCTACGACGCATGGTACGATAACGTTACCCTCAAGGTCAACGGTACCGAGGCGACATTGGCTGATGACGGCATCTATACGGTCGATCTCGGGGAGATGGGTAAGGTGTATTTTGACTCTGACAAGGTGTTCGCCTATGACCCCATCCGCGTGCATTCCGAACTCGCCGAAGGCTACGGCATCACCGGAGTCGCCACGAGCGCCGAGGGTAAGACGATCGATCAGCGCGGCGCGGAGGCAGACAATCTGGAAATAAGAAAAGGAAATAGTTATGTCTATCATAAGAACAGCAGCGCACTTCTGACGGGCTATGCCTATGAAGGAGAGTATTTCCTTCGCAGAGGCAATCACTGCAAGGGCGCGGAATCCCCTGACGACGATACCGTTGAACTCGGGACGGAGCCGCTCAATGCTACCATCGAAGTGACGGTATCACCTCTCGTCGCGCTCGATATTACAGGCGAAGCGGATGGCGTAGACATCTATTATTTCCGCTATGATTCGCTTGCAGACTGGAATTTTATCACACATGCGGACGTCGATGATTGGAGCAATATGATCGACGACGGTTCAGATGGAAAGCTCTGGCTTGCGCCCAATGACGAGTCGATGGTCGTCGTCGTTCCCAAGGCGGGGTATGACTTTACGGGCCTTAAACTTGAAGGGGAGACTGAAAATCTGTCGATTGCGGAACAACAGGCGGACGATACGACGGGCAGCCTTGAGATCGCCCTCTACAAGATCTCCGTCGGCGAGACGAAGCAACTGGAGGTACTCGGGCTGGGCGAAGAGGTCACGCTTGCGGCGGAAGTCGGCGAACACGGCAGCGTCACCGTTGACAGCGTTGCGGCAGAGGGGACCTTCATGAGCAATATCTACAAGACGCTGACCATTGAAGCAACGCCCGATAAG
>ERZ1090868.1371-NODE-1373-length-12898-cov-8.850113_pt1 | contig 12898 bp, 10 predicted proteins | sample MGYA00478475_ERZ1090868 | MGnify/ENA primary metagenome ERZ1090868 (study PRJEB33644, sample SAMEA5815747) | chicken gut metagenome | biome: Chicken; feature: Gastrointestinal Tract; material: Caecum | place: Ireland | collected 2019-01-01 | study: A study of...
TCAGATTCATTAAAAATTGTCCGAAAAAGTGTCTTAATTTATGAGACCATTATAGATCTGCAGGATAAACTGGAAGAAGCAGGCGCGGTTGTGCTGAATTATCAGAGTATTGATCTCGAAGTAAAAGGAAATCCGATTCGTCTAGGCGGACTGTATGAATATGGATTCGAGACGGGAATGCAGTCGGAGGAAGAGAACCGGCGGGCGCTCTCCTATCTGGAGCAATATGTTAATACTGACAGTTATCTCATCATGTGTGCGCATCGCCCGGGCAGCTTTAATCCCTGGAATACTGCGGATGACTGGGGCATTGATCTTGTGCTCAGCGGCCACCTTCACGGCGGACAGGTGATCATACCTGGAATTGGCGGACTGTATTCACAGCTTGAAGGATTTTTCCCACAATATGATTACGGACAGTATAAAATTGGCGACAGTGACATGATCATTACCAGGGGATTGGGTTCCAATCCAAAGATTCTTCCGAGATTTAACAATCCCCCGGAAATCGTCGTGGTTGATGTACAGCCGGAATAGAACACTCAGATGATCATTCAAACTACTTGTTTATTGTACATGAAGGAAAGTAAATGAAGGAGACAAATGCGATGGGGATTCGTGTTTTACAAGTTGTCACATACATGGGGCGCGGCGGTCTGGAAACGATGATCATGAATTATTATCGGCATATGGATCGAAAAAAGATTCAGTTTGATTTCCTGGTACATCGTGATTTCCAGGCAGATTATGATAACGAGATTCTTGAATTGGGAGGAAAGATTTATCATGTTCCGCAACTGAATCCTTTTTCACCAGGGTATTTCAAAGCTTTAGATAATTTTTTTTCGGAACATCATTATAACATTGTTCACTCGCATTTGGATTGCCTGAGTGCATATCCATTGAAAGCTGCTGCGAAATATGATGTCAGCACACGCATTGCGCATGCTCATAATACGGATCAGGATCACAACATGAAATATCTGATCAAGTTATATTCGAAACGAAAGATTCCCAGATATGCGACGGATCTTTTTGCCTGCAGCGAAAGGGCGGGTAACTGGATGTTTCCGGGACATAAGTTTCAAGTGATAAAGAATGCGATAGATGCCGGAAAATATACCTACAACTCTGAGATAGAACAGAGCATGAAAAGAGAATTAAAGATCGAGAACAAATTTGTAATGGGTCATGTTGGCCGCTTTGCCCCCCAGAAAAATCATGATTTTTTGCTGGACATTTTTCAATCTGTTGTGGGGTTGGCTGAAAATGCAGTGTTATTACTGGCAGGCATTGGAGACGGACAGGCAGCAATAAAAGATAAAGTTGTGAAATTAGGGCTGGAGGATAAAGTTATTTTTCTTGGAAACCGCTTGGATGTTGCAAAGACGCTTCAAGCGATGGATGTTTTTGTGTTTCCTTCTCATTATGAAGGATTCAGTCTTGCGGCGGTGGAAGCTCAGGCGGCTGGTCTCCCCTGCATTTTTTCCGATCAGATTCCGAGGGAGTGTGCTCTTACAGAAAATGTGGAATTTATATCTTTACATATGCCGCCCCGGGAGTGGGCAAATCGTATTATCCGGTATAAAGGAAACAAGAAGAAAAACGAATATGCTGCCATATGCAGCGCCGGTTACAATATCAAAGACAATGCGAAACAGCTGGAGGAGTTTTATTTAAGCAGAGGATCAAAATGACGGAAAGACGCGAATGTAAATTGACAATATTTACGCCTGCTTATAATCGAGCGCATACGCTATCCAGAACTTATCAATCATTATTGAATCAGGACTGTAAAGATTTTATCTGGCTGATCGTAGATGACGGTTCTACAGATCATACGGCAGAATTAGTCCGCAAATGGCAGGAGAAAGACAATGGATTTGAAATCCGTTATATCTATAAAGAAAATGGCGGAATGCATACGGCGCATAATGTCGCTTATGACAATATTGATACGGAATTGAATATGTGTATCGATTCAGACGATTGTCTCGCCAAGGGCGCCGTCGCCAGGATTTATAAAAAATGGGACGCCGTCAGCCAAAAAGGTTACGCCGGTATTGTAGGACTGGATGCTGATTTTCAGGGACAAGTGATCGGAAAGGGATTTCCGGATGGAATGAAGGAAACGACACTGACCGGGTATTATGCCGCAGGCGGGGCAGGAGATAAAAAGTTAGTCTATAGAACAGACATAATCAAAAAATATCCGCCATACCCTGTTTTCCCCGGTGAAAAATATGTTGCACTGGCCTACAAATACCGGTTGATCGATCAGGAGTATCCACTTGCGGTATTAAATGAAATCCTCTGCAATGTCGAATATCAGTCGGATGGTTTCAGTGCCACTATGTGGAGACAATATATGAACAATCCAAGGGGATTTGCTTTTTGGAGAAAAGTATGCATGAAATATCCGGAATCCCGGAAGCGATTGTGGGTTGACTGTGTGCATTATGTCGCGGAAAGTATTTTGGCTGGGGATTTTCATTTTTTATGCAGCTCTCCCAAAAAAGGGATGACGGTTCTTGCATCGCCGGTGGGATTAGTATTATCTTTTTACATAAAATATAAGGCTAATGGTTGTAAAGAATAGAGTTTGAATGTATTTCTATCATTGTGCGCGAGGGTAAAGTTGAAAAAAATTTTATTCTTTATCCATGATCTGGGGCCGGGAGGCGCTGAAAAAGTATTGGTGAACCTGGTAAACAACATGGATTCTACAAAATTTGACATAACGGTAATGACACTTTTTGATGTAGGAGTAAATAAGAAGTATTTAAATAAGAAGATACACTATTTATTTTGCTTTAAAAAAGTGTTTCGGGGGAGCACTCATTTGATGAAGGTATTCACCCCAGAGCGGCTTCATCAAAGACTGATCCATGACCATTATGATATTGAAGTTGCTTATCTGGAGGGGCCTTGTGCCCGGATTATCAGTGGCTGTACTTGTGAGAAGACGAAGTTAATTGCGTGGATACATATAGAACACCAGAACAAAAATAGAATAGCCATGGCGTTTCGGACATTTACTGAGGCGGAAAAATGTTACAATCGGTTTGATCGTATCGTCTGTGTTTCAGATTCTGTCAAAAGGGATTTTATGTCTTTGGTGAGATTAGAGGTTCCGGTTTGCGTATTATATAATGTAAATGAGTATGACAAGATCGTTCGGGCGTCTCAGGAGCATGTTGACAGTAAGCTGTTTGAGGAATCGGAATTTAAAATTGCTGCGGTTGGAAAACTTGTTGCTAATAAAGGTTTTGACAGGCTGCTGAGGATTGCTGATCAATTAAAACAGGAGGGGTATTCTTTTCGCCTGTTTCTTCTGGGGGAAGGACCGGATGAAGGCAAACTGAAAAAATATATAAGAAATCATGATCTGGCTGATTATGTAGAATTTCTCGGATACCAGGAGAATCCTTATAAATACATTGCAAAATGTGATTTGTTTGTGTGTGCAAGTTACCGGGAGGGATTTTCTACGGCGGCGGTGGAGGCGTTGATTGCGGGGACGCCAGTTTGTACAACGGATGTTTCCGGAATGACTGAAATACTAGGAAATAATAATGAATACGGTTTGATCACGCAAAACGATGATACTTCACTTTTGAACGGAATAAAAAAATTAATGGATGATCGTGAACTTCTCGTGTCTTACCGTGTGAAAGCAATCAAAAGAAGGCATCTGTTTCAAACAGAGAAAACGGTAAAGGCAGTTGAGAGTACATTGCTCACATTATAATACAGTAATTCAAAAAAATGATTTATTTCCGGTACTTTTGTACGAGGCGTTAAAATTTCTTAGTGGTATAATAATTACCAAAGATTGACAATGGGATGGTGTGTTGAGTGTGTTTGATATGACCTTATAGTATGATGAGGGGAAATGTTGAATTGGAAAATAAGGTAGAAATTTCGAATTTAAACAACACGAAGCCATAGCTTTGGTTAAGAAAAAGGGACGGTTATTTGGTCTTGATTTCTAAAATAAATATGATCACTGAAAATTGTCACTAATAAGTTTTACGGATGAAATAGAAGTATCATAATATAAACGCAGAAATAAATTGCAGAAGCTGTGCATAATGAGTGGACAAGATGTATGGTTCAATTTGGTGGTCAGATTTGTTTAAGTAGTATAAAACTGGTGGTTTGCCCAGTTTTATATATTGCGTTTGCAAAGCAAATGCAAAATCTCAGAAAGAGAGGAGAATTCAGCAAAAATGAAAAGAAAACGTTGGGTGGCTGTATTCTTATCACTGGTGCTGATACTTTCAATGGGTTCACCAGTCAGCGCAAAAGGATACAGTAAAAATTCAAACAACTCGGGAAATAAGTATTCCTGGAGTCAAACCAATGAGAAGTCTTCTGCAAACAAAAAAGAGACTTCAGCAAATGAAAATGTCTCAGATAATGAGACAATGAGTGACGATTCAATCGTGGATGAAACAACAGGATCCGTGGATGAAATCGTTGCAGAGGATGAGGTATCTGAAGAAGAAACAGTCACAGACAGTGAAACTGTCGTTGAGGGAACTCCAGAAGAAACAGTTCCTACTCAGGAACCTGATCCAGAGGATGTGCCTACTTATATGGAAGGCAGCATGACCGGAAATGACGGAGTTTATACTGTCACTGTGAATGTTGGAACTGATGCTCAGATTCCGGAAGGATCTTCTGTTAGTGTTAAGGAATTGACAGAAGAAGACGAAGTTTATCAGCAGGCCAAAGAACAGGTCCAGGTAAGTGAAGATGATGGTTTTGCTGCTCTGGATATCAGTATTTTGGATGCAGAGGGTAATGAGATCGAGCCGGCAGCAGCTGTTGAGGTTGAAATTCAGATGTCTCAGCTTCCGGAGAATGTTGATGCGGACACAGAGATTACTGTAAGTCATATTGATGAGAGCACTGGTACCGCAGTTGTTCAGACTGTTGCTGATACAGCGGATGAGACGGAAGGTACTGTGGAAGTAACAGAAGATGCTGCAGTAATTAATTTTGCGGTGGAGAGCTTTTCGACGTTTACAATTACATATGATACTGCAGAAGATGCTGTGGCGAATGATGAAATTGTGGTTTCTGATGAAACCGAAATTTATGTTGCGGACGATAGAGCGGCCGGGTCAGTTACCCTTTCATTTGATCGTAATCAGGGTTGGGGAGCTGCACCTAATAGTATAACAGGAGCACCTGGTACTGTAGTTCAGCTGCCTAACTATACTGGAACTCGATCGGGCTATGAATTTATAGGTTGGGCAGAAACCAGCAACACATTTCCAGGTGGAACAGAGTATCGTGCGGTATATAAAGCTGGATCGTACTATGAGTTGCCTGACGATGATACAATCTTGTATGCAGCATGGCAGTCAGCACGGAATGCCGATACAACAGCGTATTTTTTTATCCGTACGGATGGGACAATTCCTTATGAGCCAGGCTCCTATGCGTCATCTGCATATACATATGGAATTAGAATTAGTAATGTTGTTACTGTTCAAAATTGGGTAATGGACAATGATACTACAAAGGATGTTGTAGGCAATTGCGTGAATAATGATGTAGTTGCAACGTTGAAATCTACACCGACAGATGAGCAGATCACCGCTGCTTGTGCACGATCTGGAATTACATATGATCCTGATGAATATTATATTCTCTGGTATGTTCAGAAATATCAGGCAGGTGCCACGTATATTTCTGGTTATGGAACACAAACAACCAATGCCAATTGCTGGCATATAGATGGCGTCCTGCTGAGAAAAGATCTGGTGTCTATTTCATATAATGCGAATGTTCCTGCTGGCGTTAGTGCACAGGTTTCTGTTCCATTAGGCTATCAGGTTCCTAGTGGAACAGAGGTTCAGATTGGCGAAAATTCTAGTACGGATTCGAACGATTTTTCAAATTCGACGCCGAGTCTCGCCGGATATACTTTTATGGGATGGTGTACCAACCCAGACGGAACAGGTACTATATATCAACCAGAAGATATATTTGTACTGGAACAGGATACCACTATGTATGCAATCTGGTCAAAAAGTGGAAATCTTATGACACTAACAAAGGTCGATGGTATGGATAATCCACTTAGTGGAGCATCTTTTACGATTACAGGAGGAGCAAATCCGATTAGTTTCACTACGACTGACAGTGGAATTTACACTAACAGGAATATTGAAACAGATACTGTCTATACTGTAACTGAGACAGCGGCACCGGCTGGATATGATACTTTAGCAGGATCATTTAATTTTGTGATTACGTCAGATGGAGAAAATCTGGACGCTTATATTTGTAATGCTAATAAAGAGCCGGTAGAGGCTCCCGATGGCGTTACATTGAATTATATGAACGGTACAGTTAATATTACGGTAACCAACATTGGATATTTCTATATCTTCCATACAGCCGATGTTAAAGAAGGGATAAGCGTAGAAGAAATTCCGATTATTTCAGATTCTGATAATCCGAACTGGAATGAAGATGGAACTTACAATATTGTAAATGAAACAACAAAAGATTTCCTTTATGGCGGTTACTATAAAGACTATGCTGGCAAAGGTGCTTACAGTGATGAAAATCGTGATGATTTGAGTGAATCCGAGACATATAAGGGTGATCAGTCTTCATGGGATGGCAATGAGGCTTATACAGAAAATGGTACAGCCATGACGCCTGTAGCTGGAACGACTTATTATCTGAAAGAAGTTCCGAACACATATCTTCACCCTGCAACGTATATAGTATATGATAAGATTGATAATAATCAGATCGTACAGTTGTATCTCATTACGGCTACGGATGATCAGAACTACAGTAGTGCTGGCTTTGATGTAACTCTGAATGGCATTACAGTTGGGGACAATGAAAATTCAAATTCTGAAGTTGTTGCAGCCTCATTATTTGATCAGGTGACAGTTAAGAAGGACGGACAAGATTATCAGACCTTGGACGCTGAAACCGTATTTAGTGATCTCGAGTCAGGCTACCTGGCTATTTCAGCAAATAAGCTGGAGTATATTGTTCCAAATGCTAATTATGTAGAAAAACCGTATTGGGTGACACTTGATGGTGTCAAAGTAACGGGCAATCAGAATCTGAAAGTATATCTGAGAAATACCACATACAAAGAAGGCTGGAAACTTCCTGGTATTACAAAGACCGCTCAGACAGCTGTACCTACAGTTACTTATGTCGGTATAAAAGAATGATGGAAAAGAGGTGAATTTTGATGTCTAAGAAAACATATTCCGCACCGGCTCTCATGATTGCTTCAGGTGGGATTGATATCACTCAGTCTCAGGAAGGAGTAATCGGCGGCGGCAATGTTTACGACGATATAATGGGGCAGTTAGGTGAATCGTTGGATTCGGATGCTTTGTCTTGGCTGACTGATCGACTTGGCACTGATACCCGTACTTGGGGGGAAACAGTGGTTGGCTTTGATCCTAGTAACCAGGAAACGTGGGAACTTGTATTAGAGTTCGTTATGAAAGAGTATTACGGAGAATATTAATTAATATGAGGAGGATGTTATTCATCCTCCTCGATTTTTTCACTGGATATAATAAGAAAATTATGTTAGAAGAAAGTTTTTATCAACTTACACTAAGCAATATAAATTTTACAGTAAAGTTTCAACATCCATTGACCTTGCTCCAATATTTTTCTGATTTCTGCAGATTAGGAGAAGATATGAATGCCCGGGAAATGATTTCTGTTTCATCGGAGGAGATTAACAACCGGAAAGAGGACTTTGGCAGTGAATCATTTACGGAATTTAATCTCTTACTTGAACATTTTTGTAATCGTTTTTTACTTTATGAACGTTGTTTGTTTCACAGCGTTGCAATTTGTGTAGATGACCAGGCATTCCTCATTACTGCACCTAGCGGTACGGGCAAGAGCACCCAGTATTGTAACTTGAAAACACTGTTTGGAGAGAAAATTCGACTGATCTGCGGTGACAAGCCGATCTTGGAATTTCAGGATTCCGGTGATATTATTGTCCATCCATCCCCTTGGCGGGGCAAAGAGCGATGGAAGGGCAGTGGCCCGGCAAAACTTGCGGGGGTTGTTTATTTGGAACAGGGATTGTATAATGAGATCAGTCCTATGTTTGTTCCGGATGCTGTGGTGCCTTTGTACACCCAGTTTTTGTATCAGCCGGAGACAGAGACACAGTTAAGACAGGTTGCTTCCATGCTGGACAGCATACTGCGGCAGGTTCCTGTCTGGAAGCTGATCAATACCGGGGATCTGGAGTCAACCCGTCTGACATACGATACAATCTGTGCGTGGAAAGGATAAGTAGATGAAAAATCAGATCAGATCCGGCGTTGTGCTGACGGAAGTATGCGGAGAATATTTGTTGCTTGCCACCCTGGATGCCAGTCGGCACTGCCCTTATGTGTATCAGGTTAATGAGACTGCGGCTTTTTTTTGGCGGTTGCTGGAGCAGCAGTTCACAGAAGAACAGATCGCTGAAAAAGTTGCGGAGGAATACGAGGTGCCGGTAGAGACGGCGCAAAGGGATGTCCGACAATTTATAGATACTTTGTTGTTGCAGGGATATCTTCTTCCCGAGGAGACAAGGACATGAGACTGGAACAGACATTTTTTATCCGACTACTTGAAGATTATATTCATCAGCGGCCGTCTGAAATTCCACAGGAAGAAATCAATTGGCTCCAGATGGCGGAAGATGCAAAAGACCAATCTCTGGGTGGAATTGTATATGTACAATGCAGAGATTTCCTTCCGGTAGATTCTGATGCGCGGCAATTACTGCATCAGGATTTTCAGTCGGCAGTTTACACTTCTGTGAATGGAAGAGCCGCGTTGCGGATGATTGCAGATGAGTTTGAAAAATCTGGTATTCCATATCTTCCATTTAAAGGGGAGCCTATAAGGAAATATTACCCAAATCCGGAACTTCGTACGATGGGAGATATTGATGTGCTGATTCAGACGAAGGATCGTAAGCCGACAGATGAGATTATGCATAGGTTAGGTTACAGAAAGTTTGTAGACAATCATGCAGTCTGGACCTATCTGAAACCTAATCTTATGTTTGAGATTCATGATGTGATGTTTTATGAGCATCTTAGTAATTCGATCGATTACAGGGAGTATTTCAGTCACGTCTGGGAGACTGCAATTCTGGCAGAGGGAGAAAATGGTTATGTTCCGGAGCCTAACCGGCATTTTATATATCTGATATGCCATATGGCGAAACATATTATCAATAAAGGGATTGGCTTTCGTGCTTTTTTGGATCTCGTATTTATGTCTCAAAAGGAGCAGCAGCTGAATTGGGATTGGATCGCAGCGGAATTGGAGAGGCTGGAATTATTGGATTTTGCGAAGACATGTTTTGCATTGTGTGAACGCTGGTTTCATGTGACGATGCCTTTTTCCACTGCCGGTCTGGAAGAAGCATTTTTCGAAAACACTACAGCGAAAATGTTTCGGGATGGAACCTTTGGACTGCAAAATGAGCAGAACGAAGCTGCTTATTTTGCAAAAGAAATCAGGAGATATGATCAGTCTTATTGGCGGACTGCCATATCGCTTACCTGGAAAAGGCTCTTTCCACCATATGAAGATATGCAGTTGATTCCCTGGTATCGTTTTGTCGATGGCAGGCCATGGCTGATGCCGGTTGCCTGGGTTTACAGATGGATCTATACGGCAACTCATAAATTTAAGGATTCCAGAGAATTATTTATGAAGCCATTTATCAAAAGAAAGCTTATTGAAAAGAGAGAAAAGTTTATCGATGACTGGAAGCTGTAAAGCTTATTTTGTTTATTCCGGAAGACTTTTCTGAAAGGAGTAGTAAGACATGCATAAAAAAGCGATAGCATTATTGATGGCAATGAGTATGCTATTTATTGTAACAGGCTGTGACCCACAGGATAGTAACAGTTCTGACGATGTGGAAAATACAAGCAGTACAGTAACGGAGTCCTCCGTTACAGATTCTTCTGAGCAGTCGATCGGTGAGGATACGGCTGGTACAGATTCCTCAGATACTTCTGCAGTACCGGATTCCTCTTCAGATTCAGCGACAGATGCCAATACAGCTGATAATGAAACAAAAGACACAGATTCTTCGCAGCAGGAAACAGAACAGTCCGGCACGCCAATGCAGGTTCAGGATAATCTGGACGTTAATCTGAGCGAAGGCGAAGAAGGAGCATGGTGATTAATACAAAAGAAAATATGGGAGATACATTTCACAAGGAATCAGCGGATCCCTTCTGGTTGTTGGATTCCCGAATGATGGAAGGAGATTTTATCTGTGGCTGCAGAAAATGATCATCAGACAGAGCAGGAAAAAAAGCAAGACTCCGCGTTTCAGTCGCTGGATACATTGGTTCAGCGTTGGAAAGCGGGTACATTCGGTGAGATTCTCGACGACTGGAAGTGGATCTTTTCTTATAGTAAAAAATATAAAGGAGCCATTCTTTTTTATACTTTACTGGGAATTGCAAGTACGTCTTTTGGCCTCGCCGGGAGTGTTGCCAGTAAGTATTTGATCGATATTGTGACAGGCTATCAGATGGATAAACTTCCGGTACTTCTTATCATAATGATAGGAAGTTCACTGTTCAGTCTGTTGTTCAGCAGTGTTATCAGCCGTATCTCCGCACGACTCAGAATTTTTATTAATAATGATATTCAGGCGGATATTTTTGATAAGATTATTGATGCGAATTGGCTGTCCGTGAGTAAATATGCGAATGGCGATATTTTAAGCCGTTTTAACGGTGATGTTGGAACGGTGAGCAGTAATGCGATCAGTTGGCTTCCCACCATTGTGATTGCCTGCTATAATTTTGTTGCTACTTTCCTGGTAATCTGGCATTACAGCCATATTATGGCATTGATTGCTTTTGCCAGTGCGCCTTTTATGCTGGCAATGTCTAAGTTCCTAATAAAGAAACAAAGAGATTATCGAAAAAAAGTCCGGGAAATGAACAGTAAAATGGTAACTTTCGAGGTAGAGACCTTTTACAACTTTGATACGATCAAATCCTTTGGCATTTCTAATCGCTATGGACAGAAGATGCGTGGTTGGCAGAGCAAATTTAAGGATATTTCGTTGCAGTATAATTTATTTACAATTAAAACAAACGTTTTTATGTCTGTGATGGGACTGATCGTGCAGATGACAGCATTTTTGTATTGTCTCTGGCTTTTATGGAGCGGCGCGATCACTTATGGAACAATGACTCTGTTCCTGACCCAGCGTGCAAATCTTTCATCTGCGTTCAATAATGTGATCAGCATTATTCCGTCTTTCCTAAACAGTTCTGTTTCTGCGCAGAGAATCAGAGAACTGGTGGAACTGCCCAAGGAAGTACATATACCGGAAAGCAGTAAGATTGATTCTTATCAAGAGGACGGATATACGGTTGAAATGGATGAGGTTGATTTTGCATATCTGGAGAATGATAAAGTGATTCAGCATTCAGGTTTTGTTGCACATCCGGGAGAAATCGTAGCGCTGGTCGGCCCCTCCGGAGAAGGAAAGACGACGATGATCCGATTGATCCTAGGCCTGATCCGGCCGCAGAGCGGGAAAGTGAAAATCGTTGCAAAAAATGGCGAAAATATCGAAGCAAATGCAGACACAAGACATCTTTTTGCTTACGTCCCGCAGGGCAACACGATCCTTTCCGGAACGATTGCTGAAAATATGCGTATGGTAAAAGAAGATGCCACAGATGAGGAGATTATCGAAGCATTGAAAGTAGGCTGTGCGTGGGATTTTGTTCAGAAGCTTCCGGATGGTATCAATTCTGTTGTGCGGGAACGCGGCAGAGGTCTTTCGGAAGGCCAGGCGCAGCGTATCGCTATCTCCAGAGCTATCTTGCGTGATTCTCCGATTTTGTTATTGGATGAAGCCACCTCCGCGCTGGATGTTGCAACAGAGCGGAAAGTGTTGAAGAATATTATTCAGCAGAAACCGAATAAGACTTGTATCGTTACCACTCACCGGCCCAGTGTTTTGAATTTGTGCCAGAGGGTATATCGGGTGATTGATACGAGAGTGACGGAATTGGATGAGAAGGAGTCCAGCCGGATGGCGATGGATTTTTGATGCTTGAAAAAATCGGTGACTGAACGATGGATCGGCCTGTATCTGGAAATATCGCATTGGCGATACGGGGGTATGAATCTACTCTGCATTTGTGCTTTCATAGCAGCCGATGCGTTTGCTACGATCTGGATCGAGTAAGTAATTTTTTCGACACAAAGAAGATTTCTGTTATCAGGTAAAAGTTTGTTGCCTGGCTCTCCTGTAATCTGTTATAGTATATACAGTTAAATACTATAAATTTCAGAGTTATATTATATTACCATGTAAAGGTACCTCTGTTCTGAAGGAACAGATCCGGGTATCCGTAACAAAGATATCGTATTTAAATGACTGCCGTCTATGGGTTTATTCGCTTAATGCTGGAGTTAAGCTATACTTCCTGCATAGATCTGTAATTCGCCAAACCTATCGGGGATGATATGTAACTTCTGATGGAGAGAGTTTTGCCTTACGTTATTATATCTTTAACAGACCGGATTTTGTGACTGTTAACTTAGTAGTCGTTCTTGGCTACGCCATTATTATTCTAGGAGGAAAGATGGACAAAATTATCCCCACATTCAAAAAGACATTATTTGATGCCTCTCTGGGTGATGTTTTAGTAGATATGACAGAGATGGGAATAGATTCTCTATTGGATGAAGGTGTATTACAATCTATTCCTATTGTAAAATTATTTATAGGGATTGAGAAAACAGCGCAAAATGTTCATGATAGAAATTTGCTTAGACAAACCATTAAATTTATAAACACATTTAATGCGAAAACGATATCCCC
>ERZ1090868.1372-NODE-1374-length-12897-cov-5.350101_pt1 | contig 12897 bp, 6 predicted proteins | sample MGYA00478475_ERZ1090868 | MGnify/ENA primary metagenome ERZ1090868 (study PRJEB33644, sample SAMEA5815747) | chicken gut metagenome | biome: Chicken; feature: Gastrointestinal Tract; material: Caecum | place: Ireland | collected 2019-01-01 | study: A study of the...
TGACGTCGAGTCTCGTGGGCTCGGAGATGTGTATAAGAGACAGGGCCGCATCTGCGAGCTGTTTCCGATAGCTGTTCGCGCTGCCGCTGCCGTACATATAGAAACGGAAATCCTGCGTTCCCGCGGCGAGGGGCAGAAAGCCGCCCTGGTCTGCCATTTCCGCGTCATCCGAATTGGTCAGAATGGAAATATTCACGGAATATTCTGAAAAGTCCGTCAGTTCGCCGTTCAGCCCCGTGAGATCGACCTGCGTATAATTCCTCCCTCCGCCGTAAACGGCGATGCCGCCGTGCACGACCTGCTTGCCCTCCTGCGAAACGAGTATGTCGCCGTAAGCGTCCGGGTCGTAATTCATGGCAAATTCGAGCATGCCGCCGATATCGAGCTTGAACTGCGGCAGCTGCGAATTGATGAGGGTGCTGCTGTCTATCAGGGAAATATCCTTCCAGTCGTACATGCGCACATCTCCTTCCAGCCGCAGGACGGAAGCAAAGGAAGTGCCGCCGGTACCCGCCCAGCCCTCAAAGTTGACGCCGCTTTCCGAAGAATTTTCCGCGAGAACGACGCCCGAAAAATTCGTTTCCAGCCCGACGGAAAAGAGCCCGCTCGTTTCGAGGACGCTGTCTTTCAGGGTAACATCGGTCATGACGTACATACGGTAAAAATATTCGTCGCCGAGATAGGCGTTCCCGTCGGAAACGGAGGGAACGGCATACGGTTTCCCGGATGCGTCCGTCAGGGCAGGCTCCGTGCCGTTCTGCGCGCCGGCGCGCAGAACCCGGTTTGCGCCGATCTTCAGAAGAAATTCCCTTCCCTGCGAGAGGATGCAGCCCTCGATGCGCACGTTTATCCGCTCGCCGTCGCATCCCTTGTTCTGCGAAAGGCTCTCGATAAAATAATTCTCTCCGTCCCTGTTGCCGCCGTAAGCGCGCACGACCGTCCTGCCGTTTCGCACGCGGCAGTTCAGGATATCGCAGTCCGCGTTCACTTCGAGCACCGTGCCGATATTATTGAGATTTTCCAGCTTATATTGCCCGTCTTCTTCCAGCGAAGAATCGCTGCAGCCGAGGAGCACGACGTTGTAGAGCGTGACCCCGTCCGTTCTGACGAGATAGGAAATATTGTCCTGCGCGGCGACGTCCGCCACCTCGCCGAAGCTGACGAAATCGAGCGGGCCGCGGTACAGCAGCGGCGTGCCCGAACCGTCCTGCGCGTTCGTGAAATATTCGGCGTTGAGCGAATACCCGTTGCCGTATACGTCGTTCTTGAATTCGATCACATAATACACGAACGCTTCGTCTTCCCTGCCCGTATTTTTATAAAATCCGGTGTTGTAGGTGGATCTCATTTTTCCGAGGCGCGCACGCAGGGCGGAAACGTCCCCTTTTATATCCTCGCCGAGCATGACGTCCGCCCCCAGAACGACGGGCAGAGCGGCGTCCGCGGCGGCAAAGACTTCCTTGCTCGTGTCGCACAGAATGCCGTCCGCCACTACGTTCAGCGTAAGAGAAACGGAAACATTCCTGCCGAAGGATTCGTTTCCCGACCAGGATACGGATACAGTGACCGTGCCCGTCCCTTCGGCACGCAGCGAAACGCCCGCATCCGTCACCGCAAGCGACGCGACGGACGGGTCTGAAACCGAAAATTCGAGATCGGAAAGCGCGGATATTTCTTCCGTATTCCGGTATGCACGCACGTCGAGTTCATATGTATAGGCGGCCGCCGTCCCGTCCTCCGCGTAAGTTTTTCCCGGAACGGTGAGCATCCCCGCAAGGCCGACGTCCGTGCGGTTCGCGATCTGCACGGAAGTGACCTCATGCACCGCCTCTATCTCTGTCTCGACGGGAAAGACGTCCAGCGCGTGACCGTCCCTGTACGGGGTAACGACGAGCGTGAACGTACCCGTGCTCTTTGCCGTCACGACGCAGGAAGAGGCGGAAGGTTCGAGCACGACCTCCGCCGCGCCGATCGAACCGTCTATTACAGTCCATGTAAAACTGACCCCTTCGGCGGCGACGGACGCCACCGCGTAAAAGGTAACGGGGCTGTTTTCCAGCATGACGGTGTCGCCGCCCTGTACAGGCAGGGTCGAACGCACGTCGAAGGCGAATTCCTCAAAGGAAAAAGTGACCTCCGCGCTGCCCTCTCCCGCGTGCACGGCGACGGTAAATTCATCCTGCCTGTTCTCCGAAAAGGCGACTTCGACGAGGTAACACCCGTCCCCCGCGCCCTCGACCGGCGCGACGCGGCTTTCTGCTATGTTTTCGTTCTCACCGATCACGGGCTCCTCGTCCGCCTGCACATAAAACACGGCGGAGGAACTCTGCTCTTCCACGGAAAGCGTGACGGACGCCTCGCCGTTCACGGTGATCCCCGAAACGGTCGAAGGGCTGACCGCATTCAGCCGTACGCGGCGGACGATATCGCCGAAAGCTCCGTCTTTCACGGTAAAGCAGAGCACCGTCTCCCCGCTGAACGGCAGAAGAACGGTATCCCCGTCTATGACGGCGAACCCCTTCTCCACTTCGATTTCCGGCTCGGAAAACCCGCTCGGGGAGAGCGCGGCACTGTAACGGTACATCCCCGTGGAAAGCGTCGCTTCGTACCCGTCCTCCGTCTGCGTCAGTACATCTTCCTCCCCTCCCCGCTCAAAGAGCGAGATGCTCATGTCGTACGGCTTGGAGGAGGAAACGATGACGGTCATGCTGTCCGTATATGCGCCGTCGTTGCTGACCGCGACGATGCGGGCAGACCCGGCGCTCCGGGCGAGGACGGTACCGTCCTGCTCCACGGTAATGTCGGCAAAATCGGAGCCTTCCACCTCTTCCACGCGGAAAGAATAGCCCTTATCCGACGCGTTTTCGGGCTGAACTTCGGCGACCGCACGGAAATCGTTATCGTATTCCGCGAGGTCGATATGCAGTCCGCCTTCGGGAGCGTTCATGATCTCGATCCCGCTCGCGGAAACGGAAATACCGAGGCTCGCCACGTTCCCGGACGAAAAGACCGCAAAGACAAAAAGCAGCGGAAGGACGAGCATAAGCGCAATGATGTTCTTTCTCATAACCAACCTCCGCTGAATCGGTAATAACGCGACTTTAATTTATGTATGAGGAAAAAATATCCCGCCGCCGCGGATACGAGCGCCACGGCCCCCGCAATGACAAAGGTGAGATACGCATACTGCTCCGCAAGCCCGCGCAGCGCAAAAAACATACGCGCCAGGACGACAGCGCCCCCGACGAGGAAGGAAACCGCAAGCCCCGCGGCGACCATGATGCTGACCGTGTTGCCGGATTCTTTGATCTCGCCGTCCGGTTCGGAAGAAAATTTCGCATAGGAAAAGTCTATGCGGGTCGCTATGCAGATCTGCGCAAACCCGAACAGCAGTCCGGCGGCAAAGAGAAAGAGCGCGTTCGGAACGTTCAGATACCCCGTCGCACACAGCAGCCCCGCACACAGGAGCTGCGACAGTGCCGTAACAACGAGGCACAAAAGCACCTTTGAAAGAATAACCGTTTTCGGCTCTACCGGCATCGCCTTGACGGAATAGAACATTTCCCCGTCGCGGCTGATATTGGTGGTACAGAACACGTTGGCGAGGGAGCCGAAAAGAAGGGTCAGGAATACGGCGAGTTCGAGGTCGCAGCGCACGGCGATGAGCCGCACCGCGAGCGAGGAGCCGACAGACATACAGAAGTATACCATGAGCGGCACGACGAGAGCGACCGCAAAGTACGAAAACATATAGTTCGGCGTGCGGAAGATCATCAGAAATTCTTTTTTCATGAGCGCGAGCAAAGGCGAATGCTGCTTCCGCAGCTTTCTCCTGCGCCCCGCAGCGTTCGTCCCGCCCGAAATGCGCGACTGCATGGCACGGGCCAGGATAAACCGTATAAAGAACAGCGAAAGCGCGGCACACACGAGGAGCGCCGCCAGGACGGCAAGCGACCCGGCAAGCATGTTCCTGCCCGAAAGGATTCCCGCGATGAAATTGGCGGGGAACAGCACGGAAACGGCAGACGAGATCGCCGACATGACCCCTTCATTGAAAAAGTAACGCAGATCGTCGCCGAGAAGAAGCTCTTTGACGCCCCGCAAGAGAACGGCATACACAAAGAGAAGCAACATCGTAACGACGGTTATCACGATAAAGCTCAATACAAAGCGGTTTTTCAGCGCCGTTTTCACCGCATGGAACGGCAAAGCCAGCACGGATGCGACGCCCGCCGAAAGCAAGGGCAAAAGCAGGCAGGCAAGCGCCGTAAAGGCATAAAAAGCTCCGCCCTGCGGAAGCCGCACGGCAGCGGTGAGATTGACGGACAGCACGCACACGGCCGCAAAAGCCAGCTGTCCCAGATATATGGTGATGAGTTTGGAAACGAACAGAGTCTTTGACCCCACGGGCAGCGCGGCCATGATGCGTATGTCGTCGGCGGAAAAGAGCGCACGGTTTATCTGCGACACGGCGCCGACGATCATGGCGATCAGCACCGCGGCATAGACGATGGAGAGCACTTCATACAGCCGTTCCGAAGGGTCTTGCACGCCGTTTGTTTCCACTTTGAGATAAATATCAAGAAATTCGCCGAAGAATATCACGAACACGGCAATGAGCGCAAGCGTCAGCAGCACGCGGAAAACGAACCCGACGGCGTTGAAGTTGCCCTTTTTGAAAGCCGCGGCGCGTTCCTGCCTGTCCTTCCGCAAAAGCGCGCGGAGAAGCGAAAAATCAAGCCTGTCTTTCATTTTGCAAGAAATACTCCTCGAAATCGAACTGCGGGTCGCGCGCGATGATCTCTTTTACGTTGATGTCGGAAACCTGTTTCCCCTTGCGGATGAGAACGACGCGGTCGCAGATCTTTGCGACGGTGCCGAGCGCGTGCGAAGAAAAGAGGATCCCGTTCCCCTGCCTTGCGTAAGAGAGCATAAAGTCCTGCACGGCGCGCATGGTGCGCGGGTCAAGGCCCGTCATCGGTTCGTCGAGGATCCAGAGGCGGGGCCTGTGAATGAGCGAACCCATCATGCAGATCTTCTGCCGCATCCCGTGCGAATAGGAAGCGATGAGGTTGTGTATGCTGTCACCCAGCGCAAACACCTCTTCCAGCGCGGCAAGCCGCGCGGCACGCTCGCCTCGCGGCACTTTGTATACGTCCGCCATAAATTCGATGTATTGGATGCCCGTCATTTTGACGAACACGGCGTGATCGTCTGTGACAAAACCCATGTTCGATTTCGCGCCGACGGGGTCTTTGACGATATTCTTTCCGCATAAGGAGATCGTGCCCTTTTCAAAGGGCAGCATCCCTTCCAGGCAGCGCAGGGTGGTAGACTTGCCCGCGCCGTTATGCCCGAGCAAGCCTACGATCTCTCCCGAGCGGACGGAGAACGAAACGTTTTCCACCGCCCAGTCTGCCTTTTTAGCGTACTTTTTGTATAAGCCGTCTACGCGGACGATCTCGTCCGTCTGCGGCGTCTGCCCTTGCTGCGCCATGATCAGTCCTCTTTTGTCTTGTGTTCTGCAAGCGGGGTCATACCTGCGGAGCAGCCGTCCAGCTTGCACCGTCGTAGGTGTACGTCGTGCCCGCGGTAATATCTTGTGCACCGCTTACGCTTTCGAGTTTAGCCGTCAATGTCACGCCAAAATAGCCGGTATTACCGTCAGAAGAATTGTCTTCCTGAATTTTATTCGACAAAACGGCGCCGCTCGCGACAGACAGTTCGCCTCCCGCTTTTCCATAAACCCCCGCGGCAAAAACCGCTCCGTCTTGTACTTCCACTTCCCCGGCAACATTCAATTTAGCCGCAGAATTTACGGAATACACAGGCGCAGGCGTAACGCGATGCGATCCGGCAAATTCGTTGTGCGGATAGCCTCTGCCGAGCGCACCGTCAGTCCAACCGCTCACCCCGTCAAACACGGCGCATCCTTCGCCATAGGAGTACAGAGAACCCTGCACCACAAGTTTGGCACCCGCGCCGACGCTGACTTCTGCGCCGGGCAAAAGTTTTAACTGCACGTCGGAGGAGATCGTCGTCGTTTCTTCGGCAATATTGATCTTAAAATGCCCGGGAATGGGTACCTGTAACCCTTCGGTCGAAATAGAATATAAAAAACCTAACGATACTTCCAGATTGTTGAACGCCACCGTGCCGTGCAGATCAAAATGTACATCGCCCGTAGTTTCGTCGACATACTTTTCAAAATAGCCGCTCGTGAGCTGAATGAACGAATTATCATTTACCGACGCAAAAGACGCTTCTGCAAAGAAATCAGATTCCCATATAATTTTAGCTGTGATGCAAGCTCTCGCCTGATAATCGGAGCCGGCTTCAAACCGCGTTTTTACGATCAAGCTGTTCAGCGTATACTGGTTCAAGGGGAAAACATTATTTTTGATGTTGAGCGAGATCGTACCGCCCTTCCAGCCATACATATTGAAAGTTTCATATACCTTTGAACCGCTTTTCGCGACAATGCTGCCCTTTCCGAATATATAGCCGATAGCTTCCAGCGTGGCGCCGTTTTCAATTTGTATCGTCGCACCTTCCTGCACATCCATCGTTCCGTATTGATAAACGGTGGAAGTTTTTGCACCCGAAGATGCACGTTTGGCGTTCACCATCAGCGTGCCGAAAACGTTTATCTGGATGTCGCCCGACACCGTAAGGGTAACATACGCATTCGCTTCTTTCGCGTTCGTTCCGCGGATGATCTCTTTCGGACTGGTCGAATAATTCGCGTCGAACGGCACCAGCAGCGTGACGCCTTCCTTGACCGTATAATGCCCGCCCTCCGCGGAGTAGACTCCGTTCAGCAGAGAGAGCGTATCGGCGGAGGCAAACGCCGTGTTCGCCGTAACGATGACGGTATTCCCGCTCACCGCTTTGGCGAGCGCGTCCTCAATCGTATACAGCGTATCGCCGAGCTTGACGGATTTCAGCTTGAACGGCGCGAAATATTCGCCGTCGCCCGCGTTCTTGAATGCGAAAGCATAATAGTCATCTTCCGTCTTTGTCAGCGTATACCGCACGGCATAGGTGCCGCCCGTCGCATAGTCGATGTTCTCAAAGGCGGCGGAGCAAAGCGTGCTCAGATCGACGAGCGTGAAGCTCTCGTCCTTCTCGTCCTTCGCGGAGAGCGCTGCGGCAAAGTCGGTAAAGGAAGAGATCCCGAAGTCCGCTTCAAGTTTTGTGCCGTCCGCAAAGATCGTGATGTTCTCCCTCCGCGCCGTAAAGGTGATCTGCAAAGAATACGGCTCATAATTTTTCGTATCCCCGCAATAGGTCGCCGCGGCTGTGTTTTCGCCCGCCTTGTAGCCGAGAGAATCCTCCGTCCAGGCAAACCCTTCGGCGAGCGTAACGTCGGCGAGCGTCTTGTTCATGCCCGCGACGATATCCTCTTCCGCCACCTTCTGCGCGGGGATCTGCCCTTCGGTATACGTCGCCTTGCCGACGGTGATCTTTACGGTATGCTCCGCTCCCTTATAGTTCTCCGTTTCAACGACGCAGACGGTAAAGGAGTATTCGCCCGCATCCTTCACGATATTCGTGTTGCCCTCTTTGAGCACGATCTCGCCGAAGTCCGCTTTGAGGTGCGAAGCGAACTCCACCGTCTGTTCCTGCCCGGTATAGGTATACGTTCCGAAAGGCGTCGTTTCGGCGATTTTATTTTCCGCCTGCGAGATCGTCGCCTGATAAGAGCCCTCGTACGCCGTATAATTGGGCGCGGACAGGCGGAAATATACCGTGTAAACGCCCGCATCCGTCGCCTTCGGCAGCGCCTCCGCGTACGAACCTTCCGCGCCGAGCTTATATTCGATCTTCAGCCCCTCGGGCGGGTTGTTCACCGTAATGCCTTTGCCCAGTTCGATCGCATTCCCGGTATATACCGCGGTGAAATTTTCCACGGTTCCCACGTCGAAGGGGATCTCTTCCAGTTTGACGGCAACGGCAAAGCGGAATACAAAATTCGCCGTCACGTCCTCTTCGCCGCGCAGCACCTTTGCGGGAACGCTCCACGCAAACCGCGTGCCTTCCAGAGAGGTGCCTTCCAGCTTGTATTCTCCCGCGTCCGTCGTGTTCAGCGCCAGCGTGCCGCTGAACGTGCAGCCTTCGGGCAGCGCGGGGTTGAAGTCGTTTTTCGACCACGCCGTGCCGCTCTTCTGCGAAGCCTCCGCTTCCAGCAAGACCTCACGCGCTGTAACAATGAACGAGCCGTCAACGATTTTCAGCTCATAGTTGTCGGCGGAAAGCCCCTTCACCGTAACGCCGTAACTGCCGACGGGCAGAACGCCGCTTACCTCTTCCCCTTCTTTCGTGAACACATACGAAGGCTCGCCCGTGACGACGCCCGCAATGTCGCCGTTCACGAGGCCGCTTTCGTCCACGACGTAGGAAGGCGCCGCACTTTCTGCATAAACGTACTGCGTTTTATCCGTCCCGACCGTTACGGTAAGCGTCGCCTTACTGACCTCAAACTGTGCCGAAGCCTGCGTGACGCTGTAATTTTCAGAGGCGTACCCCTGCGTTTCGGCGGTATAAACGCCCGCGGCGAGAGAGCCGCTCACGATCTCCCCGTCCTTTTTGAACACGACGGAACCGCCCGAAAGGACATCCATGTCTTCGCCGTATGCGAAACCGTCGGAAGACACGGTATACTCGGGCTCTTCGCCGTAGAATATGTCTTCGGCGGTGAGTTTGAGCGTGATCGCCTTCGGGGTCACTTTGAGCTTTGCGGAAGTAACTTTCAGTTCATAATCGCTCTGCCCCGGCAGCTGCGCGGAAACGGTATATTCTCCCGCGACGAGCCTATCGCCGTCGGCGGGCGCGTCCGCCGCGTCGGTAAATACGGCGGTGAATCTGCCCTCATATTTTGCCGCATCCTCCCCGACGAAACCGTCGGCATCGAAGGATATCTGCGGCAGCGTGCCGTAGGCAACTTCGCCGCTCTCCGGTTTTACGGTAACGGAAAGCGCCGCTTTCGCCACGGCAACAGTCTGTTCAAAGGTCTTTTCCCCTTCGGCATACGTCGCGTTTCCCGACTTATATTCCGCACGAACGGTAACTTTTACGTCCTGTTCTCCCGCAGCCTTATAGGCAAACTCCGGGCCGGCCGTATCGTCGCCCCACACATATGTATAGGAAAAGCCCTCTGCATCGGGAACGGTGACGGCAGCCTTCCCTCCGTAAACGGCATCCGCCGTATCCAGCGAAACGCCGCTCCAGTCGATCCCGAAAGCCGCATACGCCGAAACAGCCGCGGCGGGCATGCCGTCCGGATATTTTTCGGTAAGAAGCACGGCTTCCCCGTCCTCCTTCACATACCAGCCCGCAAATACCAGACCTTCCGGCGTTTCGGGCGCGCCGAGTTCCAGAGAACCGCCGTATTCGATCTCCTGCGTCTTTTCCTCGCCGAGAACTTCCGTCGTCAGCGTATAGGAATTGACCGTATACAGCGCCTTGACTTCCGTCCTGACCGTTATGTTCGTGAAGTCCTTATCCCAACCCGTAAAGGTATACCCCTCGTGCACGGGCGGTTCGGGAGCAACGGCGCTTTCACCCTCCTTCACGCTCTGCGGCTCGCCGATAGGCTGACCCGTAAGCCCGTCGATAAAGGTGACGGTATAATAATAGGCAGGCTTTTCGACAGGCTCGAACACCGCATAAAAGGTCATCGCTTCCGTGACCTCTGTCACGGAAGCGAGATCTGCGATCTCGCCGCCTTCCGAAAGGCTCCAGCCTTTGAAAGTATAGGTGTATGTATCGTCCTCCGCCTTTTCGGGGTCTTTATCGGGACGGGGAAGCGGAGCGCCCTCTTCCGCCGTATCCGTGTAAAAGACTTCCGCGCCGTTGATATACGTCACGGTGTATACCGGTTTCTGTGCGGTACAGCCGACAAACAGCAATGCAAAACACAGGGCCGATAAAGCAGCCAACAGCCATCTCTTTCTCATGTCTGACCTCCCGGGCAAACGCCCGTTTTTTATATGCCCCGAAAAAGGGTATACTTTAAGGTTACTAAATGATACCATATACTTACGGAAAAAGCAAGCCGCACCCTGTGAAATTATGTGTATGTTCCCCGTTGCACAAAACAGACAGCGGCCGTGTAAAGATACAACACATTCCGCCCTTTATTTTCAATATAACATAAAATCCGACAAAAATATATGCAAATATTCCGCAGCATAAAAAAGACGGTCATATCGGATGACCGCCTTTTCCCCTTCTTTCCGCAAAACAAAAGAGCGGCATAACATCTGCCGCTCTTCCCGATCACTTCTTTTCTTCGGTGCTTACGACTTCCTTTCCGTCGTAATATCCGCAGTTCTTGCAAACCTTATGGGGCTGCTTGAGTTCATGGCAATGCGGGCACTCCACCAGCGTGGGAGCCGTCGCCTTGAAGTTCGCATATCTTGTATTTGTTCTCTGCTTCGACTGTTTGGACTTGGGTACCGCCATTTTATTTACACCTCTCTTCCGATTATTCCGCTTTTCCGGTTATTGACTGAATGATTATACCCTATTTATCGACCTTTGTCAACACTTTTTCCCTTGCAAAAGCGGCAAAGAAAAAACTTTGAACAAAAGTCAGCCTTCCACAAGCTCTTTCGTCTCGCGCGCGATGACCAGCTCTTCGTTGGTGGGAATGACCAGCACCTTGACCCTTGACCCGTCCGCAGTGATGTCGTGGATGCTCCCGTCGTTCTTCTGCTCGTTGCGAGCTTCGTCGATGCGGATGCCGAGATAGTCCATCCCGTCGCAGATCATTTTGCGCACCTGCCAGGTGTTTTCGCCGATGCCCGCCGTGAACACGAGGCAATCCAGCCCGTTCATCGCGGCGACATAGGCGCCGATATACTTCTTGACGCCGTAGGCGAAGACGTCGAGAGCGAGCGCGGCGCGCTCGTTCCCTTCCGCCGCCGCTTTCGTGAGGTCGCGGAAGTCGCTGGAAACGCCGGAGATACCGGCAACGCCGCTCTTCTTATTGAGATAGGTGACGCAGTCCGCAACGGAATACCCCTTCTTTTCGGCGAGGTACTCGAGCACGGCGGGGTCGATATCCCCCGAGCGCGTCCCCATAGGCACGCCCGCGAGCGGCGTGAAGCCCATGCTGGTATCCGCGCACTTGCCGCCCAGCACCGCGCTGATCGAGGAACCGCCGCCGAGGTGGCAGGTCACGATCTTTGTCTGTTCCGCGGGAACGCCGAGATACCTGATCGCCTCCTGCGAAACATACTTATGGCTGGTGCCGTGGAAGCCGTAGCGGCGGATCTTGTACTTTTTGTAATCGTCGTAGTCGATGGCATACAGATAGGCGTGCGGCGGCATGGTCGCATGGAATGCCGTATCGAACACGAGCGCCATCGGCGTATCCGGCATGACCTCGCGGCAAGCCTCCATGCCGAGGATATTCGCCGGCATATGCAGAGGGCCGAGCTCCGCGTTTTTCTTGCAGATCTTCAGCACTTCATCGTTTAAGAGCACCGAGCGGTCGAAGTCCCCGCCGCTGTGCAGCACGCGGTGCCCCACCGCGTCGATCTCGGACATGGATCTGATGACGCCGTATTCGGGATGCACCAGCGCGTCGAGCACGAGCTGCATCGCGACCTTATGGTTGGGCATATCCTTTTCGATGACCGTCTCTTTCCCGTTCGCCTTCTGCGTGAGCACCGACCCGGGGATACCGATACGCTCGGCGCCGCCCTTTACGATAACGGACTCCGTGTCCATATCGAAAAGCTGATATTTCAGGGACGAGCTCCCCGCATTCACGACAAGTATTTTCATTGTATTCTCTCTCCTTCGTTCAGTTTCCCGCCGCCTGCAGCGCGGTGATCGCGATCACGGCGACGATGTCTTCCGCCTTGCACCCGCGGGAAAGGTCGTTGATAGGCTTCGCAAAGCCCTGGCAGAGCGGCCCCACCGCCTGGAACCCGCCCAAACGCTCGGTCAGCTTATAGCCGATGTTGCCCGCGTCGAGGTCGGGGAACACGAGCACGTTCGCCTTCCCCGCCACCGCGGAGCCGGGCGCCTTTGACTTTGCCACCGACGGCACGATCGCCGCATCCAGCTGCAATTCACCGTCCAAAGCGAGGTCGGGGGCCTTTTCCTTCGCGAGCGCGACCGCCGCCTGCACTTTGGATACGTCGTCATGCTTGGCGCTTCCCTTCGTCGAGAAGGAGAGCATCGCCACGCGCGGCTCTATCTCCGCGATGTCCTTTGCCGTCTTTGCGGACATGATCGCGATCTCCGCGAGCTGTTCGCTGTTCGGGTTTTCGTTCAGGCCGCAGTCCGCATAGACGAACACCCCGTCCTTGCAGAATTTGTTTCCGTCCTTCGGTGCGATCATCAGAAAGCAGCTCGAAACCAGCGGCACGCCGGGCGCCGCTTTGACGATCTGCAGCCCGGGGCGCAGCGTGTTCGCCGTCGAATGGCAGGCGCCGGAAACCAGCCCGTCCACATCTCCCGCCTTCAGCATGAGCACGCCGAAATAGGTATTGTCGTAAGAGAGCTTGTCCGCCTCTTCTTCCGTCATGCCCTTCGCCTTGCGCAGCGCATACAGAAGGGCTGCATATTCCGCCCGCTTTTCGCTCTTGGCGGGGGAAACGATCTCCACCCCGGTAAGGTCGACGCCGGGGTTGTCCTTTTTGATCTGCTCCTCGTCGCCGAGCAGCACGATCTTCGCGATGCCCTCTTTCGTCGCCATCGAGGCAGCCTTTACCGCGCGGGCGTCCTCGCCCTCGCAGAGCACGATGCGCTTCTTCTGCGCCGCAGCGCGCTTTTTAACATCGGTGAGGAACGGGTTCTCCTCTTCGTTGTTCATCTCTTCGATCTGCTCTTTCAGCTCGGAAAACTTATCTTTGATCTTGTCAATAAAGCCTGCCATAC
>ERZ1090868.1373-NODE-1375-length-12896-cov-7.361031_pt1 | contig 12896 bp, 4 predicted proteins | sample MGYA00478475_ERZ1090868 | MGnify/ENA primary metagenome ERZ1090868 (study PRJEB33644, sample SAMEA5815747) | chicken gut metagenome | biome: Chicken; feature: Gastrointestinal Tract; material: Caecum | place: Ireland | collected 2019-01-01 | study: A study of the...
AGGTTGATACTGTCGATGCAGTCTCTAGCGCAACATATTCCTCCAATGCCATTAAAAAAGCAGTTCTGAATGCGCTAGAGGATGCCTCTGAGCCTGAAGCTATTACCATGACAGAACTCTCGATTGCAGGTAAAACTTATTACTATGCAATTTCTGATGCAGAGGCACCCGCTTTCCAGGTGGATGGCCAGGCGGTCCAGGCTACCCGGATTGACGGCACCAATGTTTACTACTATGCGTCGGAGGAATTGACCGGTCCGCTGTATGGCACGGCAGCGCTGTCGTATGCAGAGTTCTACGAGGGTGACATTGCGGATACAAGTGCCTACGATGCAGTCAGCTCGGCAACGACGAGTAAGAACAATAGGTTTACGAACGCTGACAGCACCGAACCGGTCGAAGGTAAAGGCTATCAGATCAATGGTGTCAAGAATGTACCCATTCAGGTAGATGCAGCACAATATGCCAAGGCAGAGATTCTGGAGGCGGCAAGTGCGCTGTCCGGTCAGTCGGAAGGTTATGTGAATGCAGCCGAGATCACTCTGAATGAGGCGCAGACAACCGCGCCTGCTTGGTATAAGACGCTGAACGCGAACGGCAGCTATAGTGCAATGGTTGTGAGTGACGCGGCTAAGACTACTGTAGCAAATGCAACGGCTTCTCTGAATACCAGCTCGAACTGGGGTGACTATCTGATCAAGGTGAATGACCCGAATGGTTACCTGAGAGATGGCCGTGAAGGTACTTGGCCGGTTGACGAAGATATCATGGGCATCGTGGTCGAAGCCGAGAAGAATGGTCATACCGTGGAAGTTGGTCTGCGTCATCTGGAAAACATCTGGGTAAAGACCTATGAATTCGCGTTTGATGCGGAAGGCACAACGGCGGATCTGGAAGGCGCAACCATCGAGAAGATCACCTACATCGTACCGGAAGGTGTATATGAATACACTTTTGACGGTATCTACGTTCTGCCGCAGTACCCTGAAGAAGTCAGCCTGAGTGCAGCTTTTGATGAGACACAGAAATATGTGACCATCACCGACCTGCCGGAAGATTTGAAGGATGTCAAGGTCAATATTTATGAAAATAAGGGTCATGGACAGAAGACTATGTTGGCAACCAATAAGCAGCCTGACCTTGAGGGCAAGGTTAGCCTGGATGATGGTGCGAGTGTGGCTTCGGATGTGACCTACACGGTTCAGATTTCCAGCAGTAACTATGCCGATCTGTCTACCACGGTAAAGGTTGACAGTGAGACCCCAGAACCTGAGCCGGGTGAAGAACAGACCGAGACCGGCGAGGCAACAGTCCAGGGGTTTGGTTATCAGGCTAAGGTATCCGTTACCTATAATACAGAAACCGGAGTGATCACCCGAGTCGAGGATAACGGTACAGAACCGGGAGGTAATCAAAGTTTTTGGGACAAGGCAAAGGCGATGTTTGCCAAACTGATCGGTAAGACAAAAAATGAGGTTGATACTGTCGATGCAGTCTCTAGCGCAACATATTCCTCCAATGCCATTAAGGAAGCAGTTAAGAATGCCCTGCCCGATTAGGAGGGAGAGCAGTCACCCTCCGCGCCAGCTTTGCAAGCGGCGGACTACCGGACTCAGCTGATGTATGCAGCCAACGCCCCGGCGGAACTTAGTGTTTCCGCTGGGGAAGGCTGCACCGTCTGGTACACGACAGACGGCAGCGAACCGGAAGTGAACAAGGGAACTGCAAAAAAAGCGGATGGAGACACCATCTCTGTAACTCCCACCGCGAATATCGATCAAACTGTTACAGTCAAGGCAATCGCGGAGCAGAACGGTTTGGTCTCGACCGTCGCCGAAAAAACCATCCAGTTTGTGGTCATCCCGGAAAGTGAAACCGGAACCCAGGTATATGAGGGCAGCGCCAGCTGTCCGGGTATGGTGGGAGCGCCTTATGATGTGAAGGTGCGAGTCACAGTAGTAAATGGTATCATCCAGAAGATCGAGGACAACGGCACAGAGCCGAAGGATATTCGCGATGAAGCATATTGGAACAATGTGTACCGTGGAGATTCGTCCGGAAAGGATATTTCGGAAAAGCTTTCTGGCAAGAACCTGAGCGAACTTCTCGCCGCGAAGACTACGCCGAACAATACATCGTACAATACAGACGCTGTTTCGGGTGCGACAATCTCGTCAGATGCCGTCAAATATGCGACGGTTGCGGCGCTGCGTACGGAGCCGATTTCCACCAGTGAAGAAACGGTGTTGGCACCAACTGTGACACCGTCCTATGACTATACGGTAACCAGCACGAGCAGCTCGGCCCATATTCCGCTTTCGGTTTCGGCGGCTGCGGGAACAACAGTCTATTATACCACCGATGGCACGGAGCCAACGCAAGACAGTCAGCAAGTCAGCACATCCTGGAGTGGCTTGTCGGTTGACATTGACTATGACAGTGAGACATATCCAGAAGGCCAGAAGATTCCGGTCAAGTTCGCGGCGTTTGATGGCCAGGGTACATCCAGCCGCGTCGTGACGGTGTGGGTGGTGTTTGCTCAGCCACAGATGGTCATGCCGTATGAGACCGGTACTTATACCGCAACGGTAGAAGATGTCACTGCATCGGTAGAAATCGTTAACGATTACGGTGATGCACCGATTGTTCAGTCCATTACCCTGGACGCAGCGTCCGAGAAGACTTGGGAAAATGTTCTGCCGGAGCTGTTTGCCGATATCTATCTGGCGCAGACAGTGGATACGGTTTCGGCGGAAGAGTATGAGCCGGACGTACAAAAGGTACTCAATGCGGTAAATGCCGCATTGGAGCAGGCTGAGCGGCCGCCCGTGCCCGAATGCACGGTGTCGCCTGCGGTGGAAAAGTACAGTGGTTCGTACGGACCTTATGCCTTCGACGCGCCGCCGGAGATTACCTTGTCTAGTACGGTCGAAGAGGCACAGATTTATTATGTTCAGTCGGACAGCTCGTACTCATATCCTGAGCCGGACACAACAGAATGGACGCTGTACACAGAAGCATTTCAGCCGACGTTCACGAAAACCAACGGTGGATCGTCTTATATTCACTTTGCCGCAACGACCGACGGTGGACAAACCTGGTCAGAGACCGATCATATTTCCATTGAGTACGAAAAGCGCATGGCAGAGGATGCTTTCCTCGTAGGAGATCAAAAATACAGCTCTTTTAATGAGGCGGCTCGTGCTGTCCAAGAAGGCGGTACAATCGTCATCAATACGGATGAACTTAACCTGCTCGCGGATACGGTTATGCCCAAAGTCAGCTGCACAATCACTTCTCCGGAAGGTCAGTGCTACAACGTGTCAGCAGATCAACCGATTACACTCAATGCAAACCTGACGCTGGAGAATATTGATTGGCAGGTGGAAACCTACCTCAATGGCCATGACTTCACGGCAGGATCGGGTTGCTATGAGGATGATTGGAGATTCAGCGGAACATCGATCTACGCCGGTTGTATGACAGGAGAGGTTGATCGTTCACCTAAGATCACCCTGCAATCGGGCATGTTCAATATCTACGCCAGCGGCGCGGAAGACACAACGCTAACCGGAAATGTTGCAGTCAACGTAGCGGGCACGGCAGATGTGTGGATCAGCGGCGCAGCACAGGGGGCAACTCTGGAAGGCGATTTTGAGACAACGGTCACAGGGGATGCTTGTTTTTTGCGGCAGTTTTATGGCCGGATGAGCGGCGGTGAGGTGACGGGAGCATTGCAGCTTACGATTGTCGGAAACCCGCAGCTCATGGCGTATGGTACGGTTTATGCCTGTGAACAGTATTGGTATAGTGACAAACCTCAATGGGGTACATTGGATTTGACACAGGCCGATTCTGCATTCGATGGATCACGGTTTGAAGGGTTTGAAACAACACTGACAAATACAGAGTCTCAGAACGCTGAGTGATCCTCGCACAGAAAGACACTATTGGCTGCACGTACGAATCCTTGCTGCTCGATTGAGTAAGCGTGTAAAACATAAAGGAGGTCGGAACCTGTTTGTTCCGACCTCCTTTTACATTGGTGTCTTTAGACATGCCCCTGGTTCTGCCAGAGGTGGATAAAATCTCGGTAAATAAAAAGCTCCGTGCTACGATAGTGACGGTTTGGCGACCGTCTCACAAAAAGTAACGAGGAGATTTGGATGCGAGGAGAAAAATTGGACTGAATACACGTAGGAAGGCGATCGATGGATGTATTCAGATGAACAATATCGCAAAACTCTCAGAGTTTATGAAAAAACAGAATCGGTGTCAAAAACCATCACCATTTTAGGATATATCTTGCATGCAGGCAAACTCTGTATAATTGGATCCATCGGAAGAGAATTCTGCCAGAGGGAAGGTCTATCTTTTGAGACTATAACAAAGAGGATCATCCCTGATACTCTGCACTAGAGTAAAAACTTCAGATACGTTATCTTTGCTTTGAAAAATGGAAGAAAATGTACAATCAGCATCAAACGAAGTAAAATATAGTACAGCGAGCATCTATGCTTGGCGGCGTAAATATATCCTGAAAAGTGTTGCAGTGTTAATGAATCGATCCAATTATCGCTGTGTCGATTACTTCGCCGATCTCGGGCGTATGCGCTGTGGCTGCAATGACACGCCAACGTGCATTCTCCGGCACAAAAAAGATGTTTTCCGCCAGATATTCGTCAATATCTTCCTCGAATCCGTCGCCTTCTTCGACCAGCTCCTGATATTTCGTTTCAAAGTGGTCGGAGATATATTTTAAGGAAATAAGGACAAGCAAAGTTGGTAGGCATATCGATATTACTGCGCAGCACACACATCGTGTTCAAAATCTGTTTTTCAAAGCCGATATCGCTTGAGCAGGGTTTTGTCGACCATATTTTCTTCTCGTGTCCTCGGGTCCTGAAATGTAAAATTGTATTCAGACAGTATATCGTTTTACTAAGGATATTCGGATTCGACTGTCAGCTCAATGTATCAATGCATCTAGAACCAGTGTATTTACTAATAGTAAAAATATAAAAAGAAAGACCGACCCGAAGGTCGGCCTCTCTTAAGTCTTAGGATACACGTATGAACTTTTACGCAACTCCACCAGCAAGATGGGTGTTTGCCCAATCCTTTTCCAGAGCAGCCCAGTCACGGTTCTCCTGAAGAGCCGTCCAAGTCTCGTACTCAGCGTCCTCAAACAGGTCATAGTCGTGCGAGTTGGTAGCCTCCTGGATTGCCTCGTAGTACCAGGTGCCTTCCGGATTGTCCGGCCACTTGATCATGCTATCCAGCATGTGGTCTGCGTCCGGTTTGCGCTGGAGCACATTATTGACCATAGTAACTGCCTCTGCACGGGTGATTGCAGCATCCGGACGGAACGTGCCGTCTTCGTAGCCGTTAATCCATCCAGCCATTGCCGCATCGTTAATGCTCTCACGTGCCCAGTGATTTGCAATGTCGGTGAACAGATCATCCTCTACTTCATAACCCGAAGCCAGGAAACGTGCTGCAATCGTCGCAAACTCTGCACGGGTAATATTTGCATTCGGGCGGAACGTACCATCCTCGTAGCCCTGAATAATACCCATGTTGACCATGGTCGAAACTGCGGTATTGTACCAATCGTTCGGCAGAACATCAGAGAAGTTGTTAGTCGTCATCCAGAACTGATCGCGTGCGCTGTCGGTCAGCAGGCGGAAGAAGATCGTTGCAACCTCAGCACGGGTGATGTTTGCGTTCGGACGAACGGTGCCGTCCTCGGAGTAACCAACGATGTACGCATAGTGATCTTCCGTGTTCAGCCACGGAGTTTCAGCCAGCGGTACTTCCTCGTCGATAATCTCTTCGGTGTCGTCGTCGCGGTCGTTGTCATCATCGTCGTCGTTGTCGCCAGCATCCGGATGATGTGCTCCGCCACCTTGGTCATCGTCATCTGTGTCTTCTACCCATACAGCATAAACAGTGTCAATAGCAGGAATCTCAACCGTTGTTGCTAAGACCGGTAGGGTTTCATTTTCTTCGTAGATTTTGCCATCGGCAGAGATATCGGTGGTCCAACCCTTAAATGTGTGGGTGCCATAGGTAGGATCGGTATAGCCGCTTTCACTGCCGAGCGAATATGCGGTATTTTGCTGGAGATTGTGCGCGACAAACGTCTCGGAGTTATTGGCAAATACACCGCCGTTGGCATCGTATGTCAAGCTGATCTCCTCACACGTCACAGTATAGCGGAAAGGCAGCTGATTTTCAGGCGAAACAACTGCCGGCATTTCCCAAGAGTCATTCTGATCATTCCAAGAGAGAATGACGGATTTGGAGCCTTGAGACACTGGATCCAATGTATGATTAGCGCCAGTATCAAGGTTATACTGCTTTACATATTCGGCAGGAGAAATGGTAACAACGCAGCGATAGTTGCCATTATTCATGCTTTCCACTACACAAGTATAGCTATTCGAAAGCAGATTGTAGAGGGTAGCTTGGTGATTGCTGTCAGTGTTATCACAAACTATCTCTACCACATTTCCTAGAAGGCTAGACAGTTCACCTTCGCTCGGTTCGCTTGGTGGATTGGTCGTGTCTTCGTATCCCCAAACTGCATGAACCGTAATATCTTCGTCTGCGAAAGTTACTTCTGTTACAATGGCAGGGTATGTCTCACCAGCGGCATAAATTTTATCCGAATCGGTCAGACTCCAGCCAAGGAATACAACCTTCTGCCCATTTACATCGCTGTGGGTGGGAATTTTTTTGCTCAATTCAACGGTTTCACCAGCAGGATAGGAGTGGCCATCCGTCGGTACATTTGTTGCGTTACCGTCTTCCTGTGCGTTTCCGTCATAAGTGAGAGTATATTCCTCCTGATGAACACAAGTTACCTCAAATTCTACTGTGGTGGAAGCATCCTTCTCCCATTTCTTGTCTTCATCATTGTAAATTAGTGTGTAAAGTCTTGTCGGAGGCGTTACGTTCTCAAAGCCGCTATGCGGATTCCCCCAAACTTCCACTGCCTGATCAATGTAGCTGCGAGCCTGATCTCCAGACACCGTCACATAGATTTCCCACTGCTGCGTTTCTTCGTTAAAGGTCGGCAGGCTGACACTATAATCGCCATCCGTTACATTGTAGGGTTGCGTACTATGTGTTGTGCATTCCGGGTTATTTGTACATTCGCAGGAAACCTCAATGTCGACGAGGTTGTAATCGAAATTGTCGTCTGGACCTGCCGGAGCACCAGGGACATCCTGATGCTTCACAGTAAAAGTAACACTTGCCGGATTACCTACTGTCCATTCATTTTCGGATGCATCCCATACCAGCTGGATGGTTCCAGTCTGACTAGCAGGATCTAAGCTGTGATCGCCATAGGTTTCATTATACTCCTGAACATACAGAGCGGGCTGTACAGTGATGTCGCAGGTGTAGCCGCTCTGGGCAGTACCGCTTACAGAACCGATTGTATAACTGCCCGCCAGAAGGCCATAGGTGCCAGCGTTGTGACTTGTGTTATTGTTGATGCAGTCCACTGTGATGATATCATCACCTAAGATCGTGGAAAGGTCAGCATCTCCGGGTGCTGTCGGCGTAGTAGGGGGTTGTTCTTCTTCTGCAGGGGTGGATTCTTCCGCGCTGCCTACACCGTCGCCAAGATCGGTATCATCGCCTGCTGCAACGCTGGCCGAATTGGTAAGGTTACCGCCGGAAATGTTGTCAGCATCGAAAGTCTTGGTCACATAAAGTGCCGCAATGCCACCAGCAGGAATCGTTCCCGATATGGTGTTGCCGATCTGGGTAGCGCCGCAGTTGCTGCCCACAAGTGTCGCGCCCTCATCGGTAACAACGAAGTTTGCGCCTTTATCACCGGTAACAGTCAGCTTGTACAGTAGGGTTACGCTGCCGCCCTCGGGAATAACAACTGGCTCGGAATAATCTACAGTGACATCGTCAAGATCAAGTGTTACATCGGTGGGAGCCGAGGTCAGACGCTTCTTAGTAAAGCTGTCGATAGACGGATTCTCGGGTTCTGGGGGAGTTGTCGGGCCAAATACCGGATAACCATAATTGTCTGCCGTTGCCGTTGCGTCGAGAGTCCAAATGTTCTCGAAGTCCCAACCAGCATAGGTAGACTGGGTCTTCATTCCACTTCCATTCAGGTGTTTTGTACCAACGCCGCGTAGAACTACGCTTGAGCCTTCATAATAGTGTATGTTTTGGGTATTTCCGGAATCTTTGTGCATATTGCGGCTTGCATGGTCCGGCTCAAAATAGATATTCTGGTATCCCCAATCATAAGAAAAGTAAGAATAGAAGCTAATTCCGTTTTCTGCCGTGTAGCAGTTCTCAACATCACCCCAGTTAACACCAATCAATTCACCAAAAGCATCGATGGCCTGTAATTGCGTGTTTACAACGTAACAATTGCTTACTTTTCCAAGGCCCTGGCTAGATTCGTTAGAGCCAACTAATCCTCCAACGTACATATACGGTGTAGTTAAGTTGTAATAACCTTGTGATTGCATCATCAGGCTATTACATACCATAGCCAATGCTGTAGAATAGGTTGCGTTACTTTTCTGATATTTCGTTCCAATCCAGTGGTCATCGGAACAATCTCGAACAAAACTTTGACTGATTGTACCGTTATTACGACCGGTGACACCACCTACATTCAGGTTGCCTAATACGGAACTCCGAATAACCGAACTATCAGTTATAACACCGTCTGGCAGATTCCAGCCGATAATACCACCTATTTGAGATCCACCAATATAATTATAGTTCTGGCTGGGGTTAGACTTCTCATATCCACCCACTTTGCTGTCTACCAAATGACAGTTTTCAATAGTACCACTGTTGAGGCCAGCAAAACCGCCCACCCAGTAACGACCATAAACGTTAGCATCACTTAGTGTGAGGTTTCGAATTGTTCCGCCAGCTCCTACGCTGGCAAACAAACCAACTCCGGCATAAGTTTCAAACTGTGTGGTAGTATCCAATCCGCTAATTGTATGCCCGTTACCGTCGAATGTTCCAGTGAAAGGTGTGCCATCAAATTTATCATATGATCCGGATCGACCTAGCCCGAGAGGTGTCCAATTCTCGGTTAAAGTAATATTCTGGGTCAGATAATACTTGCCGTCCATATCATTTGCAATATTTTTGAGATCTGCTGCACTGGAAATTGCAGTATAGCCACTCCAATCAGGCCCTGTTGCAAACGCGGTTACAGGTAATAGATTTATAAGCATAATTACTGCAATAAATATGCTACTAATGCGCATTCGTAATTTGCTCTTCATAAATTTCCTCCTTACATACTAGTATCTATGATTTATCCCGCTTTGAGACTGAGGACACAATTTACAGACTATAGAGTGCGTCTGGGTAATCACGCCATCGGCATGTTTGCGAAATGACATGTCTGATCTGGTGCATTATGTTCAGCTGTAGGATAGAAGATACCATAAAAGTAGACTGACTGACAAAAGTTTAGCCGTCACGCTGTAGGTCGTGGGTTATTCAGTCACAGCAAAGATAATAGGAAGATTGGTTGCGAGTTCCCATTCGTTCGTTTCAGCATTCCACGTTAGAATGATCTCTGCTGTCTGATTGTCAGTATGCAAGGTGTGCGCTGCGCCAACATCATCATTATATTGCGCTACGTATTCCTCAGAGTCAATTGTCAGTGTGTAGATATAACCAGTATCCCCATCGCTAGTTACCGTACCTGGTCTATAACTACTCTGAATTAGTCCGTAGGTTTTGTTAACGTGAGATACACCGGAAGCCTCGCAGTCTACCTTGACTACACTGTCACCCAGGAGCGTCGGCAGGTCATCCTCATCAGGAGCGGTGGGTTTGACAGAGGATTCTCCCTCTGCTGGGGTAGACACTTCGGCATTGTCGACACCGTCGCCAAGCTCGGTATTCTCACCTGCTGCAACACTGGCCGAATTGGTAAGGTTACCGCCGGAAATGTCGTCAGCATCGAAAGTCTTGGTCACATAGAGTGCAGCAATGCCACCAGCAGGAATCGTTCCCAATATGGTGTTACCATTCTGTGTAGCGTTGCAGTTGCTACCCACAAGTGTCGCGCCCTCATCGGTAACAACAAAGTTTGCATCCGCGTCACCGGTAACAGTCAGCTTGTACAACAGGGTCACACTGCCACCGTTGGGAATCACGACAGTTGCATCCGTATTGATACTGTTTTTATCAAATCCTTCTACCCAAGTAATATCATCTTCATCAGGAATGGAAGTCAAACGTTCCTTAGTGAAGCCTCTGATAGCGAGATCTGTCGGCGGAGGTGTGGTCGTGCACTTTACTGTGAAGATAACAGGGATGCTGTCTTCCGGCACAGTCCAGCGCTCGTTATCGGTATCCCACTTTAGGGTGATGGTTTTTGAGGTCTGGGCAGCGGGCTCCAAGGTGTGATCGCCATGCGCTCCGTTATACGCCTGAACATATGGATCGGGTTGTACGGTAATGTCACAGGTGTATCCGCTGGTTTTGTCCCCCTCCACATCGCCGATTGTATAACTGTCAGGGAACAGACCATACATGGCATCTTCATGCACAACGTTATTATTTATACAGTCCACTTTGACCGCGCCGTCATCCAGTAATTTTTCCACCGTGTTACTATTCGGCGCTGTAGGTATACTGGGGGCTTCCTGGTGATAGATCATGTAGATATAGTGCGTTCCAGTTCCGTTAACACTTGTTGTATCAAAACTCCAATCATAATATGTGGCGAATGGTGGATTTTTAACATCTTGAAGATCAAACGTATATTTTGCCCATCCAGCCCACTCGTATCCTTCTCTTACTTGTAGCTTGATTACATCAGGATGGAATCCTTTTACCTGAATCTGATGATTTGCGTTGGACGCGTGATCCGTGTTGTACGTGCATGGCAGTGTTCCAATCCACGCATTATCGTAATCGATATCATATCCAAGATACATAGAAGCATCTAAATATACCGGAATGACTTTGAATTCTATCTCTGCGCTACAGGCCGCTGCAAATACCGTTGATGGAAAAAGTCCTATAACAAGCAATACGCAGATGAAAGAGGCTATCAATCTGCTAATGCTCCCTTTTAGAGTTGTTAACTTTTTCTTCATACTTTCCTCCTCCTTCTTGTGATATTGAACTAGAAGCAAGTATAGTAATTTGCTTCTAGTTTTTACTAAAATAGACTTTTGGGGGCGCATGAGCCAAATAGGCTAATACGTTTGTGCTTGTTTTTTTGACATTTCCTATAAACACCTCCTAGCATTGAAGCGTTGGATAAAGCCGTAGTTTTCACATTTATCACCCAACAGGAAGCGAATGGTATGAGAAAATTTCTCATATCATTGTTGAGCACTTTATTCCAGTACGTGCATCAATAATGACCTGTCAGATATAATCTTTTGCACCAACACCAATCCTTTTTCTTACTACCATAGGTTACAAGATTGAGGATTAATGGAAGGTTGTACTGTGTATACTAACTGTTTAATCAGCTGGCTTTATCCGCTTGCTGTACAAAACTTTTTTAGCATTTTTTCATCTAACCCCTCCCGCGTATCACAAAATCAACATTTTGTTGATATACTGCTGTCCAAAACAAATAAAAAATCAGGATATACCCCAAATATATCCTGCTAATTTTGCAATTATTTGTTTTTGGGTGCAAAAAGGTAAGGTCACAAAAAAGTTCGTGTTTGTGACCTTGTTCGTCGTGCTTTCCAACTTCATTTTCTTGCAAATATCGGAGAAACGTGATATAATTTCCTCAATAGTATGTGACAAAACATCAGAGTAATCGCTGATGTTTGTGGCAAAATGTTGATTTTGTCTTATGAAATCAGCCGCAGATGCGCCAGCTGTCTTGCATGTTCTGTACCTGATGTGACGAGGTAAATGCGAGTGGTTTCGATGCTGGAATGCCCCAGCACGTCAGCAAGTTTTGCAATATCCTTGCAGGCTCGATAGAATATCGTCGCAAACAGATGCCGCAGGTTATGCGGAAATACCTTGCTCGCTTCCACGCCCGCAAATTTACATAAATTTTTCATTTCGCTCCAAATCTGCCGTCTGGACAGACTTTTCCCGTTTCTCGTGAGAAAAATCTCACCGGAGACGGTTTTTTGTTTTTTGGCGTACTTCAGCAGCTTGCGGCACAGCTTGTTCGGCAGCAAAATCACACGAATCTTACCCTTGAGCGCAATTTCCGCGCGTCTGGCTCTGGCAGCTTCAACCGTCAGATATTTGACTTCGGACACCCGGATTCCAGTTGCGGTGATGGCTTCCAGCAGCAGCGAAAGACGCTGTTGTCCTTTGCGCTCGGCGGTCTGTACAAGTCGCTCATATTCCGGCCGTGTCAACTCTCGATCCGGACGACGGAACAACTTGCGTTGAATGCGCAACGTGTGCACACGGCAGTCAGATCGACCGATAAAGTCCAGAAAACGATTCAGCGCCACGATCATAGAGTTGACCGTTTCCGGTGCATATCCATCCGTGAGCAGATGTGCTCTCCACGCGGAAACCTGAACTTTTTCCAGAGTTTTATCCACCAACCAGCAAAAAAACTTACGCACATCGCGCATATATTTCTCAATCGTACCCTCGCTGCGCTCGTCCTCTCTGAGCAGTGCCTCAAAGGCTGGTAATTGATTGATTGCATCACGCATGACTGTTCCTCCAGTTCTCATAAGAATGAACTTATTATATATTCATTTTACCGGAAAGATCGAAGCCATGCAGCGTTTTTGTGTGTTGTTTCATAAATGAATCTACTAAAACTCTACATACATATTATAATCATAAAGCCGAAGGAGAAATCCTTCGGCTTTTACTATTCTATAAGGAGCTAATCCAAATGAAACCCCATTATATCACCCGTGGTG
>ERZ1090868.1377-NODE-1379-length-12880-cov-34.365692_pt1 | contig 12880 bp, 12 predicted proteins | sample MGYA00478475_ERZ1090868 | MGnify/ENA primary metagenome ERZ1090868 (study PRJEB33644, sample SAMEA5815747) | chicken gut metagenome | biome: Chicken; feature: Gastrointestinal Tract; material: Caecum | place: Ireland | collected 2019-01-01 | study: A study of...
TGTTCGACCGGGTGGGCAAGCGCATCCCGCCTTTGAAGATCGTCCAGACCAACCCCATCCCCATGGCGCGGGGCCTGGGCTCCTCGTCGGCCTGCATCATCGCCGGCCTGCTGGGGGCCAACCGGATGCTGGGGGACGTGCTCAACACTCAGGAGCTGCTGACCCTGGCCACCGCCATCGAGGGCCACCCCGACAACGTGGCCCCGGCCCTGCTGGGCGGGCTGACCACCAGCGTCTTTGAGGGTGGGGAAGTGTATTCGGTCAAGCGGGAAGTGGACCCCAGCCTCTGCTTTGCGGCGGTGGTGCCCGACTACAAACTGCTGACCGAGGCGGCCCGCGCCGCCCTGCCGGGGCAGATCCCCCACAAGGACGCGGTCTACAACCTGTCCCGGGCGGCGCTGCTGCCGGCGGCCTTCTGCGACGGGCGGCATGACCTGCTGCCCATCGCCACCGAGGATAAGCTGCACCAGCCCTACCGCATCCCCCTGATGCCCGGCTCGAAGGAAGTGTTCGCCCTGGCAAAGGAGTGCGGGGCACTGGCGGTCTATGTGTCGGGCGCGGGCAGCACCGTGATGGCGGTGGCCGAGCGCAGCGGGGCAGAGGAATTTTATCAGAGGCTGGAACAGGGCCTGGTGGCCCTCGAAGGCCTGGACGGATGTGAAGCATTTACACTGCTGCGCCTGGACGCGGACAACGCCGGCGCGACGGTTGAATGACAGAGGAACAGGGACGTTTTGCACCTTCACCCTCTGGTTATAGAGGATAGCGAAAGAGGAGAGTGACAAGTATATGGCGTTGATCGTACAAAAGTTCGGCGGCTCATCGGTCCGGGACCGCGAGCGTATTTTCAACGTGGCGCGCATCGTAGCGCAGACCCACAACGCGGGCAACGACGTGGTGGTCGTGGTATCCGCCCAGGGCGACACCACCGACGACCTGATCGCAAAGGCGGCGGAGATCACCCACAACCCATCCGCCCGGGAAATGGATATGCTGATGGCCTCCGGCGAGCAGATCAGCATCGCGCTGCTGGCCATGGCACTGAACGAGATCGGCTGCCACGCCACCAGCCTGACCGGCTGGCAGGCGGGCTTCCACACCGACCGGGCTTACACCAAGGCCCGCATCAAGCGGATGGACGTGGAGCGCATCGCATCCGAGCTGGAGCGCAACCGCATCGTAGTGGTGGCGGGCTTCCAGGGCATCAACAAGCTGGACGACATCACCACCCTGGGCCGCGGCGGCTCGGACACCAGCGCGGTGGCCATCGCGGCCGCCCTGCACGCCGACCGGTGCCAGATCTACACCGATGTGGAAGGCGTCTACACCGCCGACCCCCGCAAGGTGCGCAATGCCCGCAAGCTGCCCGAGATCACCTTTGACGAGATGCTCGAGCTGGCGAGCCTGGGCGCCCAGGTGCTGAACAACCGCAGCGTGGAGCTGGCCAAGAAATACAATGTGGAGCTGGAGGTGCTCTCCAGCCTGAACCCGGTGCCCGGCACTGTGGTCAAGGAGGTTGCAAAAGATATGGAAGGTATGCTGATCAAGGGTGTTGCAAAGGACACCGACGTGGCCGTCATTTCGATCCTGAACGTCCCCGACGAGCCGGGCATGAGCTTTAAGATCTTCGGGATGCTGGCCCAGAAGAAGGTCAACGTGGACATCATCCTGCAGTCCACCGGCCGCGACGGCAAGAAGGACGTGATCTTCACCTGCTCCCAGGGCGACGCGCCCATCGCGCTGCGCGCCCTGCGGGAGAGCGAGAAGTTCAGCCAGGTGACCTGCTCCAACGACTACGCCAAGGTGTCCATCGTGGGCGCCGGTATGCAGAGCCACAGCGGCGTGGCCGCCAGCATGTTCGAGGCGCTGGCCAACAACAACATCAACATCCATATGATCTCCACCAGCGAGATCAAGATCTCCTGCATCATCGACCGCGAGGAGGCCGACCGCGCCGTCAGCGCCATCCACGACAGCCTGTTCCACTGAGAACTGCCTGCAAAACTTTGATTGGACACGTCCAGCCCAAAGCGGCTGGGCGTGTTTTTTTGCCCTGCGGGGCCCGGAAGCGGCAAAATTGCATGAAATATGTCTTATCTGTGATAGAAAAGTTAATTTTAGCACTCTAGTATTGACAGTGCTAGAAATTGGTGCTATAGTATAGCCGTGCTCAGGAGGAAGGGGCACGGGGAGCAAAACCCCCGGGCCCCTCCACACCGCAGAGCATCTGTTGGCCCGTTCAGGGCCATGATTGGAGGTTTGACTTATGTTACTGCCTGCTGTTTTTCATGAGAATCTGTTCGATGATTGGTTTGACCCGTTCTTCGATGATATGGATCGCGAACTGAACCGCGAATCCCGCCAGGTTTTTGGTAAGCGCGGTGCGAACATGATGAAGACCGACGTCAAGGATACCGGCAGCGCCTACGAGGTCGCCGTCGATCTGCCCGGCTGCAAGAAAGAGGACGTCAAGATGGAGCTGGACAACGGCTATCTGACCATCCAGGCTGTCCGCAGCCACAATCAGGACCAGACCGACAAGAACGGCCGCTATGTGCGCCGGGAGAGCTTCTCCGGTACCTGTGCCCGCAGCTTCTACGTCGGCGAGGACGTCAAGAAAGAGGACGTCCACGCAAAGTTTGAGGATGGCGTGCTGAAGATCACGCTGCCTCATGCTGAGCAGAAGAAGGAGCTGCCCGCCGCCAACTCGAACTTGATCGAGATCGAGTAACGGCTGGTGCGCGCTGAAACAGCGCACTGAGATGCCCCCGGGGGACCGCAAGGCCCTCCGGGGGCATTTTGCGCTTTCTGCTGGCAGATACGCTTGAGAGATGCCAGAGTATCATGCCTGCATAGAAAAACGAACTGATACACAAAAGAAATTTTACGGCAAACTTGGAATTGTGAACTTTTGATTAACATTAGCACTCTATGATTGACAGTGCTAAAAATTGGTGCTATACTATAGCCGTGCTCAGGAGGAAGGGCACAGGGGGAACAAGGCCCCCGGGAAAGCGCCTTCCCCGCTGGGCGGGCAAAGTTGTTTTACCAGCCTTCGGGGCTGTTGATTGGAGGTTTGACTTATGTTACTGCCTGCTGTTTTCCATGAAAATCTGTTTGATGATTGGTTTGATCCGTTCTTCGAGAACATGGACCGCGAACTGAACCGCGAGGCCCGCAACACCATGGGCCACCGCGCCGCCAACATGATGAAGACCGACGTCAAGGAAGTTGAGGGCGGTTACGAGATGGATGTGGACCTGCCCGGCTGCAAGAAAGAGGATGTAAAGATGCAGCTGGAGGACGGCTATCTGACCATTCAGGCCGTCCGCAGCCACACCAACAACGAGTCGGGCCAGAACGGCCGGTACGTCCGCCGCGAGACCTTCTCGGGCACCTGCGCCCGCAGCTTCTATGTGGGCGACCAGATCAAGAAGGAGGACATCCACGCCAAGTTTGAGGACGGCGTGCTGAAGATCACCCTGCCCCGTGCCGAGGCCAAGAAGGAGCTGCCCAAGGCCAACCCCAACCTGATCGATATTGAGTGATCCCCGCGAGGGTGCACCAAAGAACAAACAAAGCCCCCGGAAGGCGCAAAACCCTTCCGGGGGCTTTTTATGGGTAAAATTACAGCTTTTTGCCGGTCAGCAGCTCATAGGCTTCCAGGTACTTGTCGATGGTCTTGTCGATGACGTCCTGGGGCAGCAGGTAGTCGCTGTCGGGGTTGGCCTTCAACCAGTCGCGGACAAACTGCTTGTCGAACGAGGGCTGGCCGTGGCCCGGCTCGTAGCCCTCCAGGGGCCAGAAGCGGGAGGAATCAGGGGTCAGCATCTCGTCGCCCAGCACCACGTTGCCGGCCTCGTCCAGGCCGAACTCGAACTTGGTGTCGGCAATGATGATGCCGCGGCTCAGGGCGTAGTCGGCGCACTTCTTGTACAGGGCGATGGTGTAGTCGCGCAGCTTGCGGGCGTATTCCTCGCCCTTGCCGGGGAAGTGCTTTTCCAGCACCTCGATGCTCTGCTCATACGAGATGTTCTCGTCGTGGTCGCCCAGGTCGGCCTTGGTGCTGGGGGTGTAGATGGGCTCGGGGAGCTTGTCCGACTCGCGCAGGCCCTCGGGCAGGGTGATGCCGCAGACCTTGCCGGTCTTCTGGTAGCTGGCCCAGCCGCTGCCGGTGATGTAGCCGCGGACGATGCACTCGATGGGCAGCATGGTCAGCTTGCGGCAGAGCATGCTGTTGCCCTCGAACTGGGGCTGGCGGAAGAATTCGGGCATATCGGCGGTGTCCACCGAGATCATGTGGTTGGGCAGCAGGTCCTTCGTATAGTCGAACCAGAACTTGCTCATCTGGGTCAGGACGGCGCCCTTCTTGGTGATCTTGTTTTTGAGGATCACGTCGAACGCCGAGATGCGGTCGGTGGCCACCATGACCAGGGCGTCGCCCACGTCATAGATCTCGCGCACTTTGCCCTCTTTGAAAGGCTTATATTCAGTCATCGAAACACACTCCTTCTTTTTCGGAAAGCGGCTGCTGCCGCCGGATGCTCTTACCGCTTTATTGTACCACATCCGCGCCGGTTTGACTACCGCCAGAACGGGGGAGTTGCCCCCCGGCCGTGGAGGAATTCTGGTCAAAACCGCAAAAAAGCCGCCCTTTCGGGCGGCCGCTTTGTGAGATAAGTATGACTTTTACGCCGCGCGGAACCCCTTGCCGATGATCTCGCTGGAGTTGACGATGGTGATGAAAGCGTGGTTGTCGTTCAGCCGCAGGAAGTTGCGCAGCTGGGTGGCCTCCCGGCGGGTGAGCACCGTCATGACCACCGTCAGCTCCTTGCCGGTGTAGGCGCCCTGGGCCTCCTCGATGGTGGCCGAGCGGTGCAGCGTGTCCAGGATGAAGTCGGTGACGTCCTCGGGATTGGCCGTGACCACCGTGCACACCTTGCGCTGGTTGATGCTCTCGATGACGCCGTCCACCACGAACGACTTGCCGATCAGGCCCAAAAAGCTGTACAGGCCGCTGGAAACGCCAAAGATGAGGGCGGCGCCGCAGACGATCAAAACGTCGCTGGCCATCAGGGCGGAGCCGATGTTCAGCGAAGAATGCCTGGTCAGGATCATGGCAACAATATCAGTGCCGCCGGTGGACGCGCCGATGTTGAACACGATGGCGCTGCCGATGGCCGGCAGCAGCACCGCGAAGATCAGCTCCAGCAGGGTGTCGTCGGTGAAGGGGGCGGGCATGGGCCAGATGGCCTCGCAGATCGAGACGTAGAAGGACAGCGCGATGGAGGAGAACACCGTCCACCCCATGCAGCTGATGCCCAGAAAGAGGAAGCCCAGCACCACCAGCACCAGGTTGAGCACCCACATGAAAAAGCCCACGTTGAACTGGGGGAACATGGCTGCCAGCAGCACCGACAGGCCCGACGTGCCGCCGAAGGCGAAGTGGTTGGGCGTCTTGAACCAGACGATGCCCAGAGCCGTCAGGATCAGCCCCACGTTCAGCAGCAGGAAAAAGGTAAGGTTTGCGATCAGTTTTTCCTTTTTGAAAGCGTCTTTTACTAAGTCCAGCATAATTCCTATCCTCGTTGGTTGGCTGCCCCCGCGGGGGCGCGAAAATTTTCACCATGCAGAATATACGATACTTCCCGCTTTCTGTCAAGCATTTTGCACGAATAGCCGGCAGAAAAATTGCGGTTGATGAATAAAACGAAAAAACTGCGCCGCACCGCCTTGCAGGAATGAGAAAAATGTTGTATGATAAGACATTATAGGAAGGATGTAAGTTCCTGCATGAGGGAGAGAATCAGACTATGGCTGACAAAAACTTTTTGACCGAGATCATCGACGCCGACCTGGCCGCGGGCAAGGTCAGCGAGATCCATACCCGTTTCCCGCCGGAGCCCAACGGCTACCTGCACATCGGCAGCGCCAAGGCCATTTATATCAACTGGTCCATCGCCAAGGCTTACGGCGGCAAGTTCAACCTCCGCCTGGACGACACCAACCCCGCCCGGGAGGACGTGGAGTATGTCAACAGCATTTTGGAGGACCTGCACTGGCTGGGCGCCGACCCCAACGGCGGCGTCTTTTATGGCAGCGACTACTTCGAGCAGTGCTATGAATACGCCGAAAAGCTGATCCGCGAGGGCAAGGCCTATGTGGACGATCTGAGCCGGGAGGAGATGCGCGAGTACCGCGGCAGCGACGCCGGCAAGCCCAGCCGCCCCTCCCCCTGGCGGGACCGCACCCCCGAGGAAAACCTGGACCTGTTCCGCCGGATGCGCGCGGGCGAGTTCAAGGAGGGGGAAAAGACCCTGCGGGCCAAGATCGACCTGGCCAGCCCCAACATGAATATGCGGGACCCCGCCATCTACCGCATCAAGTATGAGCACCACCACCGACAGGGGGACAAGTGGTGCATCTATCCCATGTACGACTTTGCCCACCCCATCCAGGACGCCATCGAGGGCATCACCCACAGCATGTGCAGCCTGGAGTTTGAGAACCACCGCCCCCTGTACGAGTGGGTCATCACCAACATTTTCGGCACCGAGTTCCCCAAGCAGCGGGAGTTTGCGCGCCTGAACATGACCAACACTGTCATGAGCAAGCGCTACCTCCGCGAGCTGGTGGAGACCGGCATGGTGGACGGCTGGGACGATCCCCGGATGCCCACCCTCTGCGGCCTGCGCCGCCGCGGCTACACCCCTACCTCCATCTTCACCTTCGTGCGGGAGGCGGGCATCTCCAAGGCGGACAACATGATTGATATGCGCCAGCTGGAAGCCTGCGTCCGCAGCGAGCTGGACCTGACCGCCCAGCGCCGCGTGGCGGTGCTGCGCCCGGTCAAGCTGATCGTGGACAACTACCCCGCCGGCAGGACGGAGGACTTCTGCCTGGCCAACAACCCCAACCGGGAAGCCTGCGACTGCTCCACCCGCAGCTGTATGTTCAGCCGGGAGCTGTGGATCGAGGCGGACGACTTTGCCGAGGTGCCGCCTCCCAAGTTCAAGCGGCTGACCGTCGGGGGCGAAGTGCGCCTGATGGGCGCCTACATCGTCCGGTGCACCGGCGTGGACAAGAACCCTGACGGCAGCATCGCCGCCATCCACTGCACCGCCGACCTCGAGACCGGCTGCGGCAACCCCGCCGACGGCCGCAAGGTGAAGGGCACCATCCACTGGGTCAGCGCGGAACACTGCATCGAGGCCGAGGTCCGTCTGTACGACAAGCTGTTCACCCGGGAGAACATGAACAATCTCCCCGAGGGGACCAGCTACAAGGACTTCCTCAACCCCGAGAGCGTGACCGTCTGCACCGGCTGCAAGCTGGAAGCCTCCCTCGCGGATGCAAAGCCGGGCGACAAGTTCCAGTTCGTCCGCAACGGCTTCTTCACCCCCGACTCCAAGCACCCCGGCGTGTTCAACCGCATCGTTACTCTGCGGGACAGCTTTAAGCCCGCTCAGAAATAAAAAGATCCAACAATCAAAAGGAGGAACTCTGCCCCTATGCCCAAACGTATGCTGCGCAATGTTCTGCTGATGGCCGTGATCACGGTTTTGATGGCCATCGCCCTGGTCTTTTATATCCGCAACACCCAGACCCTGCCCGGCGGCGAGAACCCCGGCAGCGTCCTGCTCCACGACGGTGTCTACACCTCGGTGCAGCAGGGCTACATCAGCGAAGTGACCGTGACCGTCACCGTTTCCGGCGGGAAGGTCTCGGCGGTGGAGGCCGACGCATCGGGCGAGACCCCTTCCTTGGGCGGCGTGGCTGCCGCTGACCTGGCCGCCAGCCTGACCGAGGCGGGTTCCACCGCCAACGTGGACGTGGTGGCCGGCAGCACCTACACCAGCCAGGCGGTCCTGGATGGCATGGACGACTGCCTGGCGCAGGCGGCCGAGGGCTGAAAAAGATGACATGGCGTCCCTGTAGCGGGCCGGTCCACGCTGCGGGGGCGCTTTGTTTTGGGAGAGACTATGTGCAACATCTTTGATTACACCCTTTTGCCCGGCGGCGGGGCGGCCCTGGTCCGGGCCTACGGGGACAGCCCTGTCCTGGCTTTGCCCGAGGCGCTGCCCGGCCCCGGCGGCTGTACTTTGCCGCTGGTCCAGCTGGGGGGCTACTGCTTTGCCGAGACGGTGCGGGACCAGCCCCGGGGCGAGGTGCTCCGCTGCGTGCGGGGCGGGGACGGCGCGCTGCGGCCCGTCCCGCCCGAAAGCGTCCCGGCGGAGGAGCTGCACCCGGCGGCGGGGCGCTTCCTGGAGGAAGTCGCGCTGCCGGCCGCCCTGCGGGAGATCGGCAACTGCGCCTTTTACAACTGCCGCGCCCTGCGCCGGCTCACGGCGGGGAGCGGGCCGCTGGCCGTGGGCAGCGATGTCTTTCTCAACTGTTTTGACCTGGCGGAGGTGGCGCTGTACGCCCGGCCCGACGCGGCCACCGGCCTGCCGGCCATCGTCAACAACATCTCCGGCAATCTGCGGGCAGTCTTTCAGCCGGCGGGGCCGGAAGGGGAGGTCTGCGCCGCCTTCCGCTACCCGGAATACTGGGAGGACATCGAGGAGACCCCCGCCCACATCCTGCTGCACACCTTTTCGGGGCAGGGCTACCACTACCGCCAGTGCTTCCGGGACGGGCTGCTGCTGACGGGCGAATACGACGCCGTATTTGCCCAGGGCCACGGCGGGGACGACCCTGTTTACATGGCCCTGCTCTGCTTCGACCGGCTGCGCTATCCCTGGCAGCTGGAAGCAAAGGCCGCGGAGCTGTACCGGGCTTTCCTCGCCCAGCAGGGCGGGGCGGTGGCGGCGGCCCTGATCCAGGTCCAGGACCGGGACGGGCTGCAGGCCCTGCTGGACCTCAAAGCGCTGGACGGCCCGGCGCTGGCGGCAGCCTCGCGGGCGGCCCAGCGGGCGGGCGACGCCCAGGCCGCGGCCCTTGTGGCCGACGCCGAATACCAGGCCCGCGCCGCGGCCCCCAAACGCCGCCGGCGGTACGACTTTGATTTTTGATGTTCAAGATCCACCCTAACGGGAAAGGAGGCGGTCCCCATGGCGCGCAAAGCGCCCGTTGACTTCAACGCGCCCTTTCAGTCGGCGCGTCCCGAGACCCATGAGGAGTGGCAGGCCCGGATGGGCGGCGAGGTGCTGGCCGTCCTGCGCAGCGGGCTTTATCTGGAGTTCCGCTTTCTGGACCAGGTGCTGGGCGCGCTGCACCCCGTCCCCGACGAGCGGTGCGGGGTGCTGGCCACCGACGGCGTCAGCCTCTATTACCAGCCCAGCGCCCTGCTGCGGCTCTACCGGCAGAACCCCAAGTACCTGAACCGGTTATATCTGCACACGATATTCCACTGTGTATTCCGCCACCTCTGGATGCAGGGCAGCCGGGACCCGGTGCTGTGGCACATCGCCTGCGACATCGCGGTGGAAAACGTCATCGACGGGCTGGGGCGCAAGAGCGTCGCCCGGCCCCTGACCTATGTCCGCCGCCGCGCCTACGAGGCCCTGACGGCCGGCGGCCATGTGGCGGCGGCGGCCCCGGCTTACCGCTGGCTGCTGACCCAGACCCCCGGCGTGCAGAAGCAGCTGGCCCGGGAGTTTTACGCCGACGACCACCGCCTGTGGCCCCGGCCCGGCCAGCCCGATCCGCCCCCGCAGCCCACCCCCCAGGCCCAGGCGGCCTGGCAGAAGATCGGCCGCCGGATGGAGACGGAGCTGGAACTGCACGCCAAAGAGGCCGGCGCCGAGGGCGGGAACCTGGCCGAGGCGGTCAAGGCCGCCAACCGCAGCCGCAGCAGCTACCGGGATTTTCTGCGCCGGTTCTGCGTCCTGCGGGAGGAGCCCCGCCTCGACCCCGACACCTTTGATTTGAATTTTTACACCTACGGCCTGTCGGTCTACGGCAATATGCCCCTGATCGAGCCGGTGGAAACACGGGAGAGCAAAAAGATCGAGGAGATCGCGCTGGTCATCGACACCAGCTATTCTACCTCGGGGGCGCTGGTGCGCAGCTTTTTGTCCGAGACATACGCCCTGCTCAAGCAGCGGGAGAGCTTTTTCCGCCGGATGAACCTGCACATCATCCAGGCCGACAACCAGATCCAGCGGGACCACCTTGTCACCACCGAGGACGAACTGATCGACCTGATGGACCACTTCGAGCTGGCGGGGGGCGGCGGCACCGATTTCCGCCCCGCCTTCGACTACGTCACCCGGCTGTGTGAGGAAAAGAAGTTCCAGAACCTGCGGGGGCTGCTCTACTTCACCGACGGGATGGGGACCTACCCGGCCCGGCGGCCGCCCTACGACGCGGCGTTCCTCTTTTTGGGGGACAAGTTCGACGACGCCGGGGTGCCCCCCTGGGCCATGAAGGTGGTGCTGGACGAGGACGAGTTCACCCCGCCCCCGCAGGCCCCGGCGGACCTGTCCGCCGCCTGGGATGAGGACGAGGATCTGTATCGGGATCTGAACAACTCGTAAGGAGTTTTGCTATGAATATCAAACGCGCAAAAGAAGAGATCGAGCGGACGGTGAAAGCCTATCTGGCCAAGGACGCCCTGGGGGAATACGCCATCCCGGCGGTGCGCCAGCGCCCGATTCTGCTGATGGGCCCGCCGGGCATCGGCAAGACCCAGATCCTGGAGCAGGCCGCCCGGGAGTGCGGGGTGGCACTGGTGGCCTACACCATCACCCACCACACCCGCCAGAGCGCCGTGGGCCTGCCCTTTATCCGGCAGAGGCACTACGGCGGCCGGGACGTCTCGGTCACGGAGTACACCATGAGCGAGATCATCGCCTCCATCTATGAAAAGATGGAGGCCACCGGCCTGCAGGAGGGCATCCTGTTCATCGACGAGATCAACTGCGTCTCCGAGACGCTGGCCCCCACCATGCTGCAGTTTCTGCAGTGCAAGACCTTCGGCAACCAAGCGGTGCCCGCCGGCTGGGTGATCGTGGCGGCAGGCAATCCGCCCGAGTACAACAAGTCGGTCCGGGATTTCGACATTGTCACCCTGGACCGCGTCCGCCGGATGGACATCGAGCCCGACCTGCCCGCCTGGCGGGAATACGCCCGCAAAGTGGGCATCCACGGGGCCATCCTGAGCTATCTGGAACTGCACCCTCAGAACTTCTACCAGATCAACGCCGACGTGGAGGGCACCCAGTTCGTCACCGCCCGCGGCTGGGAGGACCTGTCCAACCTGCTGGACACCTACGAGGCGCTGGGGATGCAGGCCGACGAGGAAGTCATCCGGCAGTACCTCCAGCACAAGCAGATCGCCGAGGACTTTGCCGCCTATCTGGACCTCTATTACAAGTACCGGGACGACTACGGCGTGGAGGAGATCCTGGCCGGCAAGCCCCGCCCGGCGGCCTTTGCCCGGCTGCTGAACGCCCCCTTCGACGAGCGGCTGTCCCTGGTCAGTCTGCTGCTGGCCGGGCTCAAGAGCCGCTTTGCGGAGTCCTGCCGGCAGAACGCCGTGGCGGACGACTGCTACGCCATGCTGCGCCAGCTCAAGCAGGACCTGGCCGCCCTGCCCGACGCCGAGCCCGGCGACCCGGAGACCTTGCTGCAGCAGCAGATCAAGGACTATGAAGCCGAGACGGACCGCCTGCGGGCGGCGGACGCCCTGGACAAGGCGGGCCTGGCCCACCGTCTGGGTGTGGCGGCGGCCCTGCGGGACTGGGCCGGCAAGCTGCGCCGGGCCCATGCCGCGGCCACCCAGGAAGCGCTGGAGCTGCTGCGCGGCTACTTCGAGGCGCTGGCAGACCAGCGGGAAAAGGTCCAGGACGAAGCTGCCGCCGCGCTGGAAGCCGCCTTCGACTTTATGGAGGACGCCTTTGGCGAGAGCCAGGAGATGGTGGTGTTCGTCACCGAGCTGACCGTCTCGCCGGGCGCCCACACCTTTATTGCGGAAAACGGCTGCGAGCGGTACTTCCGCTACAACAAGGAGCTGTTGCTGGACAACCGCAAGGCCGCTCTGGACCGGGAGCTGGCCGCGGAGGAGCAGCGCCACGGCGCCGGCCCCAAAGGGTAAGAGAATCAGGTAAAGCAAAACGATCCCGCACGGGTTTTCATGCCTGTGCGGGATTTTTTTGTTGGATGAATCAATGGTTGAATTTATAGGGCAAATTGATTATACTATCTGTAGGAGGTGATTTTATGAACATCGACAGCAAGACGTTGATCTCTATTTCGGAAGCGAATCAAAACTTTTCAAAAGTGGCGCGTCTGGTGGACCAGTACGGGTCGGCGGTGATCCTCAAAAACAACGCGCCCCGGTATATGATGATCGATTTCAGCAAGCTGGAGGAAGTAGAGGACGCGTCCGATGACGAGGTCCTTGCATCCTCGCGCAAGCTGATGGAACGCAACCGGGCTGTTTATGAGGAACTGGCAAAATGAAAAGGCTCAGAAAACAGAACATCCTGAACTTGCACACGGACTTGATCGAAGCATTTGGAGGGAGCCATGGCGTCCGGGATGAAGGCCTGCTGGATTCCGCTGTGAACGCGCCCTTTCAATCCTTTGGCGGAATAGAGCTGTATCCCACCATTTTGGAAAAAGCGGCGCGGCTGGGGTTTGGGCTTATCAAAAACCATCCGTTTTTGGACGGCAACAAGCGCATTGGCGTCCACGCTATGCTGGTTTTTCTGGATATCAACCACGTTTCTTTCACATATGAGGACGCGGAGTTGATCGAGCTGGGGCTTTCGGCTGCGTCGGGGGCGTTGGATTATCAGGGCGTTTTGGAATGGCTGCGCGATCATGTCAACTGAAAAATCCCGCACGGGTTTTATGCCTGTGCGGGATCGTTTCATTTATTGGCTCAATCGAGGTTGTGCTTGCGGCAAAAGAGCTTGGAGGCAAAGTACAT